>Ga0164292_10003067_pt1 | contig 13645 bp, 10 predicted proteins | sample GEODES117metaG_FD_111486 | JGI IMG/M metagenome (GOLD analysis project Ga0164292, IMG submission 111486) | Eutrophic lake water microbial communities from Lake Mendota, Wisconsin, USA - GEODES117 metaG | ecosystem: Environmental > Aquatic > Freshwater > Lake | place: USA: Lake Mendota... | reverse complement strand
ATCTGCCGGCGGGATCCAATTCAGGCCGGAAGAGTTCATCTGGTTCCGCAGGTCGGCTACTTCTCCACTCTCCATTGCCTGCAATTCAGCAAGCAACTCGTTCAGCTCCTGCTCGCCGATTTCCAATTGCTGGCGATGGGTCTTTGTCGGTCCGTGCATGCTTCTGGCCGAATTAAAGATCGCTTGGGCGACGCGCTGAGCGCTGCCCGGAACGCTCTCGACGAAACGACTGGCTTTGAGCTCATCGCCGCTCATCTTACGCTTGAGGCCACTCAAGCGTCTTTCCGCCTTGCGCAAGGTCGCGCTCAACGATTCGAGGTCCGTGGCATGTTCCCGAATCAGGGCCGCCCGACCATTCAGTTCCTTCTCCAGCCGAACCATTTGGGCAGTCGCCTCCATTAGGCTGATCTGGGCTTTGGTGGCACGCTCGTAGAAGGCTTTCAGTTCGTCGGCTGAACTTCCCGCCACACTCGGCTGGACGATGGATTCAACGACAAATTCGACCGGTTCACCCAAGCTTGTCACCTTACCGTCCCAAACCCTCTTTCCCTGCACTCGATAGGTTCCGGGTGCGGCGAGGATGGGAAGAGAACTCGACGGAAGCGAGTAGCGCAAATCCCAACTGAGGCGGTGGACACCGGCGGCTACCGGGCAGTCGATCCGCCGCAACATCCGACCGGTGGCGTCTTGAATCTCCAGGAAAATTCGCTCACCTTCCTGCTCGGACTCCGCTCGCAGTTCTTCCCAACTGGGGAGCGGCGCGTCGCGGTTCTCGCCGCGTGCTGCTCCTTCCGCTTCCTTGCGTGTCTGGACTAGCGTCTTTTCCGTTTGTTTGATGAACAAGGTAAAGACGGTCCCAAAAGTTGGATTGGGTGCAGTAAAGAACTCATCCCCTTGAAAGCCCTTCTCACCGCCGAGTTGATCCGCAGGCAGGTACCAGGGGGTTTTGCGAGGGGCAAACAGATGGAAAGGCTTCTCTTGGAAGGCCCCTTGAGCCATTTCCCGGAGGGGCGAATAGTCATCCAGCACGTAGATCCCGCGACCGAAAGTTGCGGCAACCAAATCGCTCTCACGGGTTTGAATCGCCAAGTCCCTGACCGCAATCGTTGGCAGTCCGCCGCCGAGCTTGTGCCACTTGGCACCCGCATCGACGCTGACAAAAACGCCATATTCAGTGCCGAGAAACAAGAGTTTCGGCTCAATCGGATCCTGTTCCAGCCGCCAAACCAAATGGCGTTCCGGCAAATTGCCGGCCAGCGACTCCCAAGTCTTGCCCCGGTCGCGCGAGCGAACGAGATAGGGCTGATAATCCCCGGTCTTGTGGTGGTCGAGCGCCACGTACACCGTATCCGGGTCATGGCGGTCGGCCTTCACGTCGTTGACAAACGCATGCTCGGGTACGCCATAAATCTTCTCAATCTTTCGCCAGGTCTTGCCGGCATCTTCTGTGACGTGCACCAAGCCATCATCGGTACCGACATAAATCAGGCCGGCGACTTTGGGAGATTCACTGATTGAGGTGATGTTCCCGTATTGGCTCATCGCCAACAGATCAAAGCCGGCATCGATTCCCCAAACTCGCCCCATGATGGGTAGGTGCCAACGATCTGCGCCCCGTGAAAGGTCGGGACTGATTGCTTCCCAGCTTTCCCCCCGGTCGTCACTGCGATGCACTCGCTTGCTGCCGATATAAACTCGGCTCGGCTGGTGAGGACTGAGCAAAATCGGCGAGTCCCAATTGAAACGCAGGCCTTCTTCGCCCTTGCCTGGCTGCGGCTGGATATCAACTGATTGTCCGGTCAGCCGATCAAAACGCCGAATGAAGCCCTGTTGGGATTCACCGTAAATGATGTTTGGATTGGTAGGATCGATCGCATTATCGTGACCATCACCACCTACAGTAATGCTCCAGTCGGAATTACGAATCCCCTGGACAAACCGGGTTCGCGTTGGACCGTACTGGGAATTATTGTCCTGAGTCCCGCCGACAACGTGATAGAAGGGCACGTCATAGTCGACGTCAATCTTGTAGAACTGCGTAATGGGCAAATTGGGAAAGAACCGGAATGAACGGGCGTAGTCATGTGACTCATAAAGCCCGCCATCCGTGCCGACCAGAAGAAACTCCCGATCGACGGGATGAAACACCACTGCATGGTTATCGACGTGTTTCCACTGTCCCTCGATTGCATTCCAGGTGCGACCGCCGTCTTCGCTCCGCATCAGAACATTATTCGCATGATAAAGCACATCAAATCGATGGGGATCGGTATAGATTTCCTGATAGTAATGCGGCCCGGTGCCGCCGGAGACAAAATCGCTGACCTTGCTCCAACTTGCGCCGCGATCCTCGCTTCTCCAGAATCCGCCCTTGCGATCAGGCAGCTCGATCGTGGCATACACTACGTTTGGCTGCTGCGGTGAGACCGCCAAGGCAATTTTGCCTTTATCTTCGCCGGGCAAACCATTGGCTAATGCCGTCCAAGTTTCACCGTTGTCCGTAGACTTGAAGATCCCGCTTTCAGGGCCCGTATCCAGCAAGGCCCAAACCGTGCGGTGTCGTTGGTGCAAAGCCGCGTACAACACGTCTGGATTTTCCGGGTCGGCAACCAAATCCGTAGCTCCGGCATAGGGCCCCTTACCAAGCACTTGTCGCCAAGTAGCACCCCCGTCTGTCGACTTGTAAATTCCGCGTTCACCTCCGGATGACCAAAGTGGACCTTGAGCCGCGACGAGAACAACTTGCGAATCGCGGGGGTCAATCCAAATCTTGCTGATATGCTCCGACTGTTTGAGTCCTTTGTTCTCCCAGCTCTTGCCGCCGTCGTGACTGACGTAGACCCCGTCGCCAACAGCAACGTGCCGACCGGCGACGTTCTCGCCGGTCCCAACCCAAACCGTACTGCCTGCCGAGGGGTCAAGGCTCACACAGCCGATCGAGTACACGCTTTGACCGTCAAATACCGGAGTCCAGGTGGTCCCTGAGTTGGTGGTCTTCCAGACACCTCCCGAGCCGACCCCGAGATACCAAGTGTTGGGATGAACGGGGTCGATTGCAATGTCCGCAATCCGTCCCGCCATCAGAGCCGGACCGATGTTGCGAAACGAGAGGGGCCCTAACCAGCCTGCCTCGAATTTGGAAACGACTGCGGTAGCAGAGTCGGCTGGGGGAGTCGCATCCTGCGTCATTCCCAGCGATCCACTCAGAAGCAAACCGCACCAACACATTGAACCACAGATCAAATTCCGGAGTTTCATCGAACTGAAGCCTCGGCCTGGAGAGAAGGGGACAAGTAAAGTCTCCAGTCTGGTTACGGCACGGCCGGACGTCAAACCTCAACGGGTTGGGCGAGTCGCCCCTGGCCCATCTTTTAATTGAAAATCGGGCCTAAGGCCCCTCCTGCTCCTCGGAGGGGGGCGATTCCGGCTTGGCATCGACCTGTTCCTGCCGCCGTTTTTCCCTCAATTCAAGGCAAGTCCGAAGCATTTCCCGTTGGGCCTCAGGGTTGGGCTCCGACATCTCCCGCAAACCAACACTGAACAGGTCCAGAAAAGCGATGCCGACAATCCCCACGAGGATCAGCAAGAGCACTCCCATCATCATCGCCCACAACTTCGGCTCAACGAGCCAGTACATTGAGCTCATCACACATCCGGCCGAGGAGATCATGCTTGCGAGCAGAGCCCGCCGACGAAACTTCCTCTCCTCAAATTGGCGCGTCCGGGCATCGGCTCGCATTCCCAAACTGACGAGCCAATCCCGACGATGCTGAATCATCAGCAGGATCCCACCGGCGAAACAGGCAAGGCCCATTAACAGAAGGGCCACATTCGCCCGCAAGGCGAGAACGGCGATTGCTCCACCGGGCAAGATCCACTCACCTGTCATTTGCCACCCAAAACCGATCATAACTTCTGCAATTGCCTCAGCCATTCCAAGAGCACGGAGCCCACCTTGCCTAAAGACTCAGCGGAACAGTTTTCAGGTCGGTCCTGCAGCGTATGCCAGTACTCATTGGGACGTTCCGGGTTGGGATAATCGAAATCGATAATGTCACAGGTGGGAATTCGGGCGATTTCATTCAGCGGCAAATGATCGTCCCGGATCTGATGCTTTTCTTCCGCGATAAACTCCTTCACCCCCAGCTCTTTCGCCACGCCCCAAATGCTTTTGCAGACGCGAGCTGCTGACTTCATGCTGTTTTTCTCGTAATAGATCTGCAGGTCCTTGTCCGCGATCATGTCGACGAGGACGCCGTATTGATACTTCGCGTCCCAACCTCGGCCGGCGTACTGCTGGGCGAAATACTGCGACCCGAGAAACATCGGGTCCCTACCGGCAACGTAAACGAGTTCCTCGCCGTCGAAAAACACAAAATCGACTCCCCATTTACCTTCCATGCTCGCCAGATGCCGCCCCAATTCGGCGAGCAAGCCGACGCCTCCGGCCCCATCATTCGCGCCCAGAAAGACCCCGCGAGGATTAACCGGATCACGATCAGGATAGGGGCGGGTGTCGTAGTGGCAGCAAATCAAAACCCGCTTCTTGCGGTCCGGATGCCACCTCACGCACAAGTTGTTCATGGTGACCGCCGAACCATCCAGCGGGTGTCGAACCTGAAACAGCTGGTTCGATACTTCTGCATCGAGGCCGCGAAAATACTCGGTCAGCAGCTTCTGCTGAGTCCGCATCCCCTCACTGCCACTGACCCGGGTTCCGATTTCGCAGACCGCCTCCAAGGCTTCAAATGCCAAGCCCTGATCAAATCCAGAACCTGCCGCGACCGGACTTGGCTTGGCCCAATCAAAACGCTTCTCGGCGAGCGACTCTTGCCCAACCAGCTCGCCAGAGAAAGTCATCACGAGCAAGCCCAGCGTCCACCATCGGCAAAACACAGCGGCAACTTGTCGGCAATCGGCTCGTTTCGAATTTAGCCTGCGACCACACTTCCTGCTCATCACGTAACTCCTGTCGACGCGACCACGCGGGCAGGTTGCTCGGCCAGGCCAGTTCGAGTCGCCCCAACATGCCTGCCACACAACTGGCCCCAATTTCTGCCCGCCGCAAATTATCGCCGCTCAGCCGCTCCTTAGCCATCCCCAAATCCGCTCAATCGCGTAACGAAAGCCACTTCAAGCCATTCGGTCCAATCCGAAACCTGCGGGCGCGAAGATTCGAACCGGGGCCTTCTTCGTAGTAGACAATCAGCACACTCCCATCGCGCAGGTTGACCATTGACGGATAGGCACCTTGGACATCATCGACCAAGACACTTTCGCTCCAAGTCGCGCAGTCATCGCGACTGAAACGCAGGCTCGTTTGGGGCAAGCGATAGGCCAACACGACCACATTATCCTGCGTGCGCAAAAAATAGGGGCAATGTCCGGAGAACCCCATTGGCTTGGAGACCGTCCAAGAGACTCCCTGATCCTGTGAGCGAGACTCGGCCATGGCCGGTCGTTGCGCGGCCAACAGGCTTCCATCCCGCAGCTCAATCAGATCGGTTTCAGCATCCAATTTCAATCCGCCATTATCTATCAACACCTCCGGCTGCCACGTTTCCCCCCCATCGTCACTGAATGCCACCGATCCTTGGGATGTACTATCAGTCTGCACATACAAGCCCACGATTAATCGTCCCGTACTCAACTGGCGAATCGGAGAGCTGCAGTAATGAGTGGCCGAGAGTTGACGAGGTTCAGACCAGGTTTTGCCCCCATCCCGGGACTCGATCATCCACGAACCAAGTCCGCTGTAGCCCGGCGACGCGTCCGCCTTGCGGAGGGAAAAGAAATTCAGCAACAGACGTCCGTCAGCCAACTGCACGATCGAGGGGTCGCGATCATCATCCGGTCCATCGTAGACGGTTTCTGCCGCAGTCCACGTCCGGCCCTCATCAGCCGAATAACAGCAAGCGATTCGCCCACCCAGAGGTAACTGAGAGTTCGGCAAGGCAACATGGCCGTAGCCGGCGTAAAAAACGCACATCAATCGCCCATCCTGCAGGCGACAGACATCGGGGAAAGCTTCATATCCTCCAGCCCCTGCGTCCTGACAGACAACCACTGGATCGGTTCGTCGCTCCATTTGGCTTCGAATCCCGCCAACCAAATCCGCAATCTTAAGGTCCAAATCCTTCGCCTCGCGATCGGCTTCAGCCGTTTCCAGTCCCTTTGCCATCCCCGGCCTCAAGTGCCCGATTGCTGAGAGGTAGGCATCGGACAGCAAGCGTTGACGCTGGCGAATCAGCTTGAGCAACTCGCTGACTTCAACCTCGGCTGGAAACGCACTGATGAAGGTATCGCTTTCGAGGTCAACGCCTTGTGCACCCTCGGATCGGAGCAATTCCCGGGCGACCAACCAGTGCCCCTGTTCGTTCAAATGCACGCCGTCTGGAGCAACCGTGAACCGGGGTTCAGTCAAACGGCGCTCGGCGAGAAAAGCCCGCATTCCCGCGCGGGGATTGATAACCTGCCACTTGCCCTCCGCAGCCGCAGCAGCCAACCAGCTGGAATAGAGTTCCAGTACTTCATCGTAGCCCCGATAGGGCCGATCATACTGAGGCGATCCTTGAGGCAAAGTCCGATCCCGAATCGGTTCGGCGTCAAAAAGTGGCGGCGCCACCACTACCAACCTGGCCCCCGCCGCCTTGACCCGGTCCGCCAAGCGTCGCACACCCTGCTGAAATGCGAGAAACCGCTCGTCGGAATAAGGATGATAAATTCCACAGTTCATTCCGTAGCAGGCGAAGACGACCCGCGGCTGGCAATGCTGAAAAATCCGTTCCAATCGCTCATGCAAATCCGGACGGGGAAAACTACCTCCCGCGTGCCCTGGCTCGGATAACCCGGACAACGTCTCACTGGGCAATCCCAAATTCAACCACCCCGCCTCGCCCAGTCCAACCTCCGAGCGATCTCCAGCGAGTAGCGAAGCCGCTTCGTACATCGCCACGCAATCACCGGCGTAAGTGTTGCTGTCGCCCAAAAACAGGGCCTCAACAGCACGGGGAGTTTGAGCCGCAGCGTGCCCACCAAGCAGCAGGCAAAACAAAACCAGCCATCCGATTTGCAAAACTCCCAGCTCCCAACCACCGCTTCGGCTCCGCATCGCATCCTTCTCCACAATTGAGTTCTGATCATCCCGCTGATGACAGGCGTGTTCCCGTCATCTCAAAGCAAAGCTGAAAGGCAGCCCCTATTTTCTTGGTAACTTTTCGTCCAATTCCAAAGGGCCGGCCTCTTTCCATTCCAAACCGGGGGCTTGCGCGAAACCCGACTGAAAGGCTCAAGCGGACACTGGCGCGAAACCTGGTGTGACAAGGAATTGACGGACAAAGAGCTGGATTATCACTTGCCGCTTTCCGGGCAACTACTCCCCTCCTGGAACTCGGCTGCCTGAACTTGGCCCGAAAGTTGCAGATGCCACCGAAGTTTTTCAAGGCACTAGCTGGAGGTCAAAATACTCCCCAGATGATTCAGCAGAACGTCCACCGCAGAGCGATTGTGCTCGGGTCCATCCCAAGGAACGATCAAATTGGCGCGCGAACGACTCGGCGCGACAAACTGGTCGTACATGGGCCGGACCGTAGTTCGATACTGTTGAATCACTGATTCAATCGTGCGGCCCCGTTCCTGTGTATCCCTGAGGATCCGGCGTAGAATCCTTTCATCCGCAGGCGTATCAACAAACACTTTCAAATCGATCAGCTCGGCAACTTCCGGAATCGCTAAAACCAAAATGCCATCCAGCAAGATGATTCGCCGTGGCGGAACAAGCACCACGTCGGTGGCTCGCCGATGCCGAGTGAAGTCGTAAACAGGTCGCTGGATTTCCAGGCCCGACGCCAACCGCCGCAGATGCTCGACAAACAGCCGGTTGTCCAATGCATCCGGATGGTCCCAGTTTTCCTGATGGGCGACTTGCGTTGGCATCTGCTCCCGATTGAGATAATACGCATCGTGATTGAGCAAGCTCATCTCACAACCAAAGCGGCTCTCCAACATCGAGTCGATTACCGTCGACTTTCCCGAGCCCGACCCCCCGGCAATCCCAATCACATACGGACGCTTCATCAGTTTCCCCTGAGCATGAATCTCTGCAGCTTTCCGAATCAACCACCAAAACAAAGTGCCGGCTTCCGGGAGTCAACACTCGTTGTGTCCAGCCAACCAATTTCGTTGCAACGTTAAGTTTTTGCAAAAACCAGACGACTGCAAAGGGGCCCAACTTGCCCAAAAATTTACAGCGGATAAAAACTCGAGATGAAAGCGTCGGGCCGACGACGTTTCCGAAAGAGTGAAGCCAGTGGAGAGAGGATGCTCGGCACCGACTATCATTGACTCGACTGAGTCGGTAGAACCCAAGTTCGTCCCGCCTGCCATCCTGCGAAGACTCGCCGTCACCTCCAGCAACCGCCAACGCTCATTCGTCGATAGACCGCACCATACTTCCTAATTTTCAGTTTGGGCATCACATGCTTGCTCTCCCCTCCTGCCAACGATCAACCATTCAACAAGGTCACCTGGCCTTGGTCGCCTTCCTGCTAACGCTCTCGGCCATTTCGCCACCGAATGCGTGGGCTGCCCAATCACCTGCCGGAACAAGCCAATCCGCGCCAGACAAGGCTACGACGGACAGGGCTCCGACTGACAAGGCTGTCTTGGACCAAGCCAGAGCAGTTCAACCTACAGAAAGCCAGCCGCAGCCACCGGCCGGAAAGGTGGAGCGATTGGCTGATGAGGTCCGGTATCAACCCTCGGTTATCCCTGACCGGATTGTGCTGACCCTCATCGATGATGCGAGGTCCTCGGCCGCCATTTCCTGGCGAACCTCTGCGAAGGTGAACCGCGGACTGCTCGAATTCACCGTCGCCGACGATGGCCCCTATTTTTCCGAACGCTCCCAGCAACTCATTGCGACGACGACGCCGCTGACAACGACGGTCAATGAAGCCCATTGCCACACGGTTAAGCTGAGCCAACTCCAACCGGGAACGGTTTATTCTTACCGCGTCGGGGATGGTGAGAACTGGAGCGAATGGCTGCAATTCCGGACAGCTGCCGAGAAGCCTGAACCTTTTTCATTCATTTACTTCGGTGACGCGCAAAACAACTTGCGATCGCTCTGGTCAAGGGTTATCCGTGAGGCATATCGCGATGCCCCCAAAGCGGCGTTCCTGCTGCATGCAGGTGACTTGATCAACAATGCTGAGGCTGACCCGGAATGGGGTGAATGGTTTGAAGCGGGTGGATTCATCAACGGAATGATTCCGAATCTCGCCGTTCCTGGAAATCACGAGCTTGCCAAGGCCGCCGATGGCTCCCGGCACACGACTATCCATTGGCGCCCGCAATTTGAGTTTCCCCTTAATGGTCCTCCCGGCCTCGAGGAAACCTGCTACACCCTGACATACCACAATCTGCGGCTTATCGCGCTCAACAGCAATGAACAACTGGACGTGCAAGCCAAGTGGTTGGAAATTGTTTTGGCACTCAACGACTCCGAATGGGTGATCTGCACGTTTCACCATCCCGTTTTTTCAACCGGGCAAGGCCGCGACAACGAACAGTTGCGCCGCCTTTGGAAACCTATTTTTGACAAGTATCGGGTCGATCTGGTACTGCAGGGACACGACCACACCTACGGTCGCACCGGCCTGCACGTGCCGAGTGTCGCAGACTGGAAACAGGCGATCGAAGAACAACGCAAACTTGATCCCAAAGGCGAATTGAACCTGCCGTTTGGCGTCCAAAAACTGGACGAGAATTCCGGAACGGTTTATGTCGTCTCGGTCTCTGGCCCCAAGATGTACAACAACAGCCGCCCGCCATTTATGCCCCGGGTCGCCGAAGACACTCAACTCTATCAAGTCATCCAAATCGATGGACCGGTGCTCCGGTTCGAAGCCCGGACCGCGACTGGCAAACTGTACGACGCCTTTGAGTTAAAGAAAAACGGAAACGGCCCCAATCAATTGGTTGATTTGCCCGTTGAGGTTCCGCCTCGCCTGCGGCCGGAAAAAAAGACCGACAAATAAGCAGGCACAGAACCAAATGCGGTCAACGCCTTTGGAATTCAAACTTCTCTTCTCGCTGCTCTCCCGCGGTGTCACTGATCACAACGTAGACCTCAAGTCGAGCACTCGCCGCCAAACGATAGGTCAGTCCTTCGAACCGGGCCTCTTTGCCCTCAATTGCCACCAACCGAAACTCCTGGCATTCGTCTTGGCTTTCCCAGCCTTTAAAGTCTGCTGAAAAGTGCTTGAGCTTCAAGACGAGGCTTCCAGCCTCTTCCGACATGACAAAGTGCTCCGAGAACACGAGTTTGTCTTTCTGGTCAAAACGAAAGGCACCCTGCATTCGCCCATTTCGTGGCTGGCCCCACCATTCTTCGCATTCTCCACCCAAGCCTGTCCCTTGCCAGGTGCCCGCGAGCCAATCGAGTTGCTCAATTCGAGCCGACGGCCTTGCCTTGGGATCATCCAGTCGCCAAGTGTTTTCCGTCAATTTCGATTGAGCGGTTGCCGGAACACACTGCATGAGGACGAAAAAAAAGCTACAGGCCAAAAAACTAAACTGACACGTCCGCATCGAATTCCTCCTAGTTATGTCTTCTCCAAAAGACCAAGCAACCGGCTTTAGTTTCACCGGAAGAAACTAGCGGGAACACCCCCACGCGGAAAGGATTATTCAGGGGCAAGCCGAATCGTGCCACTTCTGCCCGCGGTCGCAGTAACCCCATCCCCTGCGCGTCTTTGATTTCTCGGTCTCATCCCTTTTGGCTGCCGCAGACTCGAAATTCCCGGGTTGACCCGCCCTCTGCCGGTTTGCTACTGAAAAGCTTGGTCCATCTTTTCACTCTCTCCCCTCCGCCTCTCATGTCGCCCCACTCCCGCTCTTTGTCCGCGGCCGCTGCTGTTCTTTGCCTGCTTCTTGGCTTGTGCGGTTGCACCTCCAGCCGCACATCAGATACTGCTCGGACCGGGCTGGAACAAATCCTGATTTCAAATGCCGTCGACCAAGCGCTCGATCGGCTGGAACTTCCCTCCGTGGAGAACCGCAAGGTCTTTTTGGACGCGAATTTCCTCGAAGCTGCAGTCGACAAGGGCTACTTGGTCGGCTCGCTGCGACGCCGATTGCTGACCAATGGCGCCATTCTGGCGGAGAAAAAAGAGGACTCGGAACTGACGATCGAAATCTGTTCAGGCTGCGTCGGAACCGATACCACCTCAAGCTTCTTCGGCTTGCCTGGCATGGCAGTTCCGGGACCAATGCCGATCCAAGTCCCCGAAGTCCGCTTTTATGAGCGTGGTGCCCAGTATGGCACAGCCAAAATCAGCCTCGTGACGTATGCCACACAGACCGGCCAATTGCTGCACGATTCGGGAGTGACGATCGCTCGCTCGGACGACAGTCGCTGGAGCATGTTGGGCGCCGGCCCTTTTTATTCCGGCTCGGTTCGCGAAGAATTGCGGCGGGCCAAAGTCGCTCCGCCTGAGCAGCTGCCCACCGAACGCTACGCCGCAGAAGGCGGAGCCCTGCAACGCTAGGCGCCTGCACACAAATCGCGGCAGGAGTTGTGCCATGCTTTTCAACTGCTCGCGTTAGCTGCTCACGTTAGCTGTTTTCGGTTCAAGGCCAGGCAGGTCCAGCCGACTTCGTCGACAGCTTGAGCAAGGCCTTGGCAAAATAGCGATCGAATGCAACCGATGCGGTTCACATCCGGCGCAGCCAAGTCCTGCCTCGGAAAGGTCTTACCTCGAGACGGCCCTGTCTTGGCTGGCCCTGTGTTGTGAGACGCCTGTGCACTAGGGAACAGATGCTCAAGCGGCGAAGCGATTGCTCTGTAACGGCCCGCTCATCGACCTGCAATCAGTCCGTGTCAAGCAGATCTCGCCGCCGCTCGCGAGTCTTTTGCAGGCTTTGTTGTTGACGCCACTGGGCAATCTCTTTGTGATTCCCGCCCAACAAGACTTCGGGAACGCCCAGCCCGCGGAATTCGCGGGGCCGGGAATATTGGGGATACTCCAGCAACCGGTTACCCCGCGAAAAGGAGTCTTCAATACTGCTTTGTTCATCGCCAAGCACGCCAGGGACCATGCGCACCAGCGAATCGATCAGCACCATCGCCGCAACTTCCCCGCCATTGAGCACGTAATCGCCGATGGAAATCTCGCGTGGCTGCAGCAGATCGATCACACGCTGGTCAAAACCTTCATACCGCCCACACAGTAACAGCATCCGCGGGACCACGGCCAACTCTTCCACAAGCCGTTGGTTCAATCGCTCTCCCGAAGGTGTCAGCAAAATGACTTGGGCTGGCTGCGTTCCAGCTGCAAGGCTCGAGTCCGGTCCCGTGGGAGCAGGGCCTGTGGGTGGCGACAGTGCCATAACTGCTTCGACAGCGCGGACGACTGGCTCAACCATCAGAATCATGCCCGGACCACCGCCGTAGGGCCGGTCATCGACCTGTTGATGTTTGCCTTCAGCCCAGTCGCGAAGGTTATGCAGACGAACGGAGACGAGCCCTTTCAGGATCGCTTTGTGGAGCAGGCTTTGGCTCAGGTAGCCAGGGAAAATCTCAGGAAACAGGGTCAAGACGTCAAACTGCATGCCGACTCCTCAAAAACCTGTTTTCACTTACCGCGCAGCCCGGACATTCAACAAAAAAATCTGCCGGTGTAGCGACGAGGCTTGCACCGGCAGACCAATTTCCTGAGGCAGTCAATTTCAGAGCCAAAGCTCGCGATCGCTCCGGTCAATCCCGGCTTCAGGGCAACTGTCGGTGGTCAAAGTTGACCACGTCAGTCAGCCCGGCAGTTTACCGCGGGGACGTCAGCGATCCCCTGACACCGAGATGCCAGAGACTGACAGGGATATCCGCGCTGAAAAGTCCGGGGGGACTTACCAGAGATATTTCCCCGGATATGGACCAACAAGCGACTAGCCTGCGGCCTCGTCGCCACCAGCGGCTTCACCAGAAGCAGGAGCTTCGGGAGCAGCTTCCTCGGCCGGAGCAGCACTGGGCTCGGGCGCCTTGGGAGCATTGGCGGCGGCGGTAATGGCGGCCTGAATGGACTTGGCACGACGCTGTCCCAGCCGTTCGATTGCCTGCTGCTGGGCACCGACATGGGTGCCACCCTTGCCATACTTCTTGATTAGGGTTTCGACTTTCGGAGTCGGCTCTGCGCCCCGTTCCATCCAGAAAGCAATGCGTTCGCCATTCAGAATGGCCCGGGCATCGGTCTCACGAATCAAGGGATCGTAGGAACCCAATTCTTCCAGAACCCGACCGCCTTGAGGGCGACGGATATCAATTGCACAAACTCGATAATAGGGACGGTTCTTACGTCCCATTCGCTTCATCCGAATTTTGACTGCCACAAATGGCTCCTCCAACTGACCTAAACTGAACTGACTGACTATTATTTTCCTTTCTTGCGATTCCGCAAGAATTTCTCCCGTTGTTTTCGCAGCTTTTCCCGCTCTTTCTCGGTCAGCCGCTTTCCGGTTGATTTCTTCTGTTTTTGCATCTGCAGCGAAGGATCGAGCATTTTCTGCTTCATTTGCTCGACCATCTGCATGTTTTCGCGCGAGTTACCCCCGGCCATGCCGGTCAACATCGGCTTCATCATCTCGTATT
>Ga0164292_10003066_pt1 | contig 13646 bp, 10 predicted proteins | sample GEODES117metaG_FD_111486 | JGI IMG/M metagenome (GOLD analysis project Ga0164292, IMG submission 111486) | Eutrophic lake water microbial communities from Lake Mendota, Wisconsin, USA - GEODES117 metaG | ecosystem: Environmental > Aquatic > Freshwater > Lake | place: USA: Lake Mendota... | reverse complement strand
GTCGGCCAGAGCCGCGGCGATTTCCTGCTTCCCCTCCACCCGTGTCTGTTCAGCGGCGGAGACGATCCAGGCCACCTGGCGCTCAGGGGTGATCTCCTCAGCCCGGTTGGCCACCACCAGGGCATAACGCTGCAGCCGGTGCTGGGCCTCGGCCATCAGCTCGGCGTGGCTCACCCCCTGCATGAACTTGAAGCTGACCAGCGGCAGCTTCGGATCGGCCGCCGCCACCTGGTCGATCACCTTCTCGGTGGGCACCAGATCGAGGTGCAGTGTTGCCTGGCCACTGGCGATCTTGCCGGCGACCGGCTGCTGGGGGCGATAGTCCGCCACCGCTGCCGAAAACACTGCCGCCTCCAGCCCCTCCGCCACTTGGGCGAGCACCAGCCGGCGGTAGTCGTCGTAGCTGGAGGCGAGCTGGTACGGCATCCAGCTCTCAGGCCGCCAGCCGCTGTCGCCCAGCACCAGGCGGCTGTCGGCGCCGCGCCGCAGCAGCTCGCCATGGATGGCGGCCCCCAGGCGGCCGCTGAAGCGGTTGGTGATCCGGCGCACGCCATCGATCGGCACCGGCGTGGGACCGCCGGTGACCAGCAGCCGGCGCCCCCGCAGGGGCGAGCGAGAAAGGCTGCGGCAGAGCGCCGTCACGATCAGCTCCTCCTCCGGCAGGTTGTGCTTGCCGTAGGCATCCCGGGGCGGCAGGAACCTGACCCCCAGGGCCGCCAGGCGGCGGCAGTTGGCCTCCAGCACCGCCTGATGCATCGAGCCGTGCATGGTGGGAGCCATCACCACCTGGGTGCGGCCCTGGGCCAGCCGGCCGAGGGCGGAGGCCAGGGCGGCGCTGATCACACCATCGGCGATGCCAGCGGCCACCTTGCCGATCGTGTTGTAGGTGGCCGGCGCCACCAGGTACGCATCGAAGCCCTCTCCGGCCAGGCCCTCGGCATCGGAGAGATGCTCAGCCCGCCAGCTGAGGGTGGTGACCAGGGGCCGGCAGGTGGCCCAGGCCAGCGCCTCGGCCCCCACGTAGCGCAGCGCCTCCTCGGAGCAGAAGGCCGTGACCTCCGCCCCATGGCGGCGCAGGGCCCTGGCCAGCAGCGGCAGCTTGAAGGCGGCGATGCCACCGCACACCATCAGGGCGATGTGACGCCCCGCCAGCTGACGGGAAAGCTGCGGCACCTCATGGTCTCCGAGCGCAGGGCTGCGGGGCGGGCTGAAGTCCCAGGCGAAGGGATCCGACGCAGCGGCGGCCATGGGGATCAGCGCCGAAGCGGGGGGCAGGGAGATCCCAGATTAGGAACCATGCCAGCGAGTGAGCCCATCAATGGGGCCCTGCTGGCCAAGCGCCGGGCCTACCGAACGGCCGCTGGCAGGACTCAGGGGCCCAACCTGGGCACGTCACATTAAATCGGAAATAAAATTGACCGCTCTCACATACGCCGGATGGCGATGATTATCCGCTGGAATCCACGCGTACGAATCATAAAACTGAAAAAATTTTACCATCAAAGGCCAATAATCATCAAGCGTCAAGAACACTCGCGGACTAGCCCCCGAAAGCTCAAAGCCACCAGCTAGCAGGGCATCAGGAACAAATCGAGGTATAGGTAAATGAACATCATCACCAAACGGCTCGAATTCGATTGGGCGAAATTCACCAGAGGGCAGGCCCAAACAATCCGCCCAAATCGAATGGTAAACACGATTCAATAGAAGCGCATTAGGGTGGTTAAAAGAAAATCCTGCAAATGAAAAAATGGACAAGCTAGCCACAGAAAGCTTAGTACTTGCCACGGATTCGCGTCTTTCCAATTCGGCCAAAGACTCAGTAGCATGCAGTGCTATCACATTCTTTGCACCTAACAGATCATCTTCACGAAGCCGATCGATGACCATATTGCGATCAGGATGACCCCACAGGGCCATTGCCAAAAAATCTTGATAGTCGCCAAAAGGGCCTGGAAGCCCCGCTAACGTAATACCTTCTGAGTTTTTCGCATAACCCCAGAAGGGAAAGAAGGCTTCACAGTGAAGATTATTTTAAGTATACAATTTGCTTCCCACTTGAACAGACATCTCCTCCAGGCTTAAACCAGGAAAGTCAAAATATCCTCTCTTAACTGGAATCATGAAGACTTTATCAGCAGTCTTTGCATACCTAATCCATTCCAGAGTCTCCTGCTCTGAGCGAAGCAAATGGTAGGGAGCAAGAGCAAGCACTTCGGCCGACGGCAACGCTTCTCTAAGCCATGACTCTAAAGCCTTGACCTGACAATTACCGGCCAAAGCTATTCTTGTTTTCATGATGTAATAACATGCAAAGGCTTAACATGAGCAGCCGTCAAGGGAGGCACCAAAATCGGCCAATCCCGCTTAGCAGGCGACTCAATACCCGCACAAACGATAAGACTATAAGTTGAATAATGCACTAAATCCGCCTCCTGCCATCCTGGAGACCCGAAACAAACACAATCACAAGAGTTAGGGAAATGGCTAGCCATCATAATTGTCATATCACTCATATGTGGCTTGCCATACTCAAGACCAGCGAGTGAAGGATCAGCAGAAAAAATCTCGTCAACGATCAGTTTTGTTTCCAAAGCCGAAACAGCACATGGAACACGCCCAGCGTCGAGAATCAGCACAGAATTATTTGACCTCATTCTTGCAGGAGAATAGCCATGATTAATTACATCACTATCGACCATCAATCCTCCACCTACGACGGAAAAAGCCAGCCACCGCAAATAACAGGCCATCTCATACTCTTGACTATTGACCGTGGGCAAACTTTGGCAATGCGACAAAAAACTTTCATATAATGGATGAATCTCTGCATCCGCCCTGCTAAGGATCTTAGGTGTCCACCCATTTCTACTCCAGCTATCAGCCCAAAAATCGAGCAAAGACCTTAAATCAGAACCCATTTCCTCGTGATAAGTATAAACAGTATTCTGCATCAGTCTTTACTCAAAAAACTTACATCACGCTAGCATGAAAGCCGGTATAAGCAGGCAAAAAGTTCTTCAATAGATTAAAGACAAGCACTTGAAAGCGCAACTGCAGCCCCAGGGCTACCCCTCAGACCACTTCCAGCGCTGAAGCCGAAGGCAGCTCGGCCTTGAGCCGCGCCGACTCGGCACAGCCGCCCGGCGTGGGAAACAGCTTGCCGGGATTGGCCAGGTTCGCCGGATCGAAGGCCTCACGCACCAGCCGCATCGTGGCGAGATCGTCGGCGCTGTACATCCAGTCGAGGTAACAGCGCTTGTCGATGCCCACGCCATGCTCGCCGGTGATGCTGCCGCCGGCTTCGATGCAGAGCCGCAGGATGTCGGCCCCGAGGGCCTCCACCCGTTGTTCCACCCCCGGTTCACCCGCCCGGTAAAGAATCAGCGGATGGAGATTGCCGTCACCGGCATGAAACACATTGGCCACCGGCATTCCGTAGCGTTCGCTCAGCTCCTGGATCGCCGCCAGCACGCGGGGTAAAGCGCCCCTGGGCACCACCCCGTCCTGCAGGTAGTAATTGGGGAAACGGCGACCCAACGCCGAGATCGCCGACTTACGCCCCTTCCAGAGCAGGGCCCGTTCCTCGGGATCACGGGCCTCCCGGATCGTGCGGGCACCGGCGTCGCGGCAGATGCGAGAAGCGATCGCCACCGCCGCCGCCACCTCACTCTCCTGGCCATCCAGCTCGATCAGCAGCACGGCCGCCGCATCGGGCGGATATTCCTGCCGCCCGAAATAGTCGTTGAGGGCCTCAATGCAGAGGCGATCCATCATCTCCATCCCCGCCGGCAGCACCCCCGCCGCCGTGACCGCACGCACCGCCTCCCCCGCCAGTTCCATCGAGGTGAAATCAGCCAGCAGCACGGCCACACTTTCCGGCTCCTTCAGCAGCCGCAGGGTGATCGCCGTGGCGATGCCGAGGGTGCCCTCGCTGCCGATGAACACGCCCCGCAGATCCAGCTCGGGCGTTTCGGCCAGCCCACCGCCGAAGTGGGTGATCGTGCCATCCGGCAGCACCACCTCCAGGCCCAGCACATGGTTGCTGGTGACGCCGTACTTGAGGCAGTGCACTCCCCCGGAGTTCTCGGCCACGTTGCCGCCGATGCTGCAGGCCACCTGGCTGGAGGGATCCGGGGCGTAATAGAACCCCTGGCCGGCCACCGCCCTGGTGACCCAGCTGTTGATCACCCCCGGCTGCACGGTGATCCGGCGATTGGCCAGATCCAGCTCAACAATCGAACGCATGCGGCTCGTGGCGATCACCACGGACGGCCGCTCGGCCAGCGCCCCGCCCGAAAGTCCGGTGCCGCTGCCCCGGGCCACGAACGGAACCCCCTGCTGGTGGCAGAGACGCACCACAGCCGCCACCTGCTCGGTGGTTTCGGGCAGCACCACCAGCGGCGGCTGATAGCGATGCAGCGTCAGGCCGTCGCAGTCGTAGGAAAGCAGCTCCTGACGGGCCGAGACCACGGACCGGGCCGGCAGGATCGCCCGGCAGGCACGCTCGATCGCCGCCCAGTCGATCGCAGGCATGGTTTCAGGGCTCGGAGCGGGCGTCACGGGAAAAGCTGGTCGGTCGCGGCCGGCCTCAAGGTACTCACGGCCCGGAAACAGGCAGGCTGCCCGTGCCTGCGGCGGTTTCTCCCACGAAATCTGACCTGAATCGCGCAGGTGCACGTCGCTGGGCCAGGATGGGCAGCGCTTATCAGCCCACCGTCCGCGGATCCCGTCTTGTCGGCTTCTCCCTCAGCGCCTGTCTCGACTCCTGTGCTCAACACCACCCACTCCCAGGAGATCTTCACCGCCGCCCAGAAGCTGATGCCTGGGGGCGTCAGTTCTCCAGTGCGCGCCTTCAAGTCGGTGGGCGGCCAGCCGATCGTCTTCGACCACGTGAAAGGGGCCTACGCCTGGGACGTGGACGGCAACCGCTACATCGACTATGTGGGCAGCTGGGGGCCCGCCATCTGCGGCCACAGCCATCCGGAAGTGCTGGCCGCCCTGCATGAAGCCCTGGAGAAAGGCACCAGCTTCGGTGCTCCCTGCGCGCTGGAGAACCAGCTGGCCGAACTGGTGATCGAGGCGGTGCCATCGGTGGAGATGGTGCGCTTCGTGAATTCGGGCACCGAGGCCTGCATGGCGGTGCTGCGCCTGATGCGGGCCTACACCGGCCGCGAGAAGCTGATCAAGTTCGAGGGCTGCTATCACGGCCATGCCGACATGTTCCTGGTGAAGGCCGGCTCCGGTGTGGCCACCCTCGGTCTGCCCGATTCCCCGGGCGTGCCGAAGGCCACCACCGCCGCCACCCTCACCGCTCCCTACAACGATCTGGAGGCGGTGAAAGCACTGTTCGCCGCCAACGCCGGCGAGATCGCCGGGGTGATCCTCGAGCCGGTGGTGGGCAATGCCGGCTTCATCACCCCCGAACCCGGCTTCCTTGAGGGGCTGCGGGAACTCACCAAGGACAACGGAGCCCTGCTGGTGTTCGACGAAGTGATGACCGGTTTCCGGATCAGCTACGGCGGTGCCCAGGCGAAGTTCGGCATCACCCCCGATCTCACCACGATGGGCAAGGTGATCGGCGGCGGCCTGCCGGTGGGGGCCTACGGCGGCCGCGCCGACATCATGGCGATGGTGGCTCCCGCCGGGCCGATGTATCAGGCCGGCACCCTCAGCGGCAACCCGCTGGCGATGACCGCCGGCATCAAGACACTGGAACTGCTGAAGCAGCCCGGCACCTACGAGCGTCTGGAGACGATCACCCGGCGCCTCAGCGATGGCATCGGCGAAGCCGCCCGTGCCGCCGGCCTGCCCTACACCGGCGGCAACGTCAGTGCCATGTTCGGCTTCTTCCTCTGCGAAGGGCCCGTACGCAACTTCGAGGAGGCCAAGGCCACCGACAGCGAACGCTTCGGCCGGCTGCACCGGGCCATGCTCGAACGGGGCATCTATCTGGCCCCGAGCTCCTATGAGGCCGGCTTCACCTCCCTCGCCCACACCGATGCGGACATCGACATCACGCTTGCTGCCTTCCGCGATGCCTTCGCTGCGGTGGCCTGACGGCAGCACCACCCGGGCCCTGCTGGTCGCCGCTCTGGTTGCCCTGGCGGGCTGCCGGAGCGCCGACCGCGGGGCCACTTCCGCGGTCAAGCTCGACGGCGGTGTGCCGGTGGGGGCCGTACTGGCCCTCACCGGCAATGCCAATGTCTATGGCCAGGACCAGAAAGTGGGCCTCAACCTGGCCCAGCAGGAAATCAACGGCGCCGGGGGCATCGCCGGCCGCCCCCTCAAGCTGAGCATCGAGGACGGCGGCAGCGACGAGGCGGGGGCCAATGCGGCCATGACCCTCCAGATCAACCGGGGGGTGCTGGCGGTGGTCGGTCCCACCCTTTCCCAGCAGGCCTTCTCCGCCGACCCGATCGCCCAGCGGCGGGGAATGCCGGTAGTGGGCCCCTCCAATACCGCCACCGGCATTCCCGAGATCGGATCGTTCATCAGCCGGGTCTCCGCCCAGAGCTCGGAGATCGCCCCGCTCTCGATCGGCATGGCCCTCAAACTGCAGCCGAATCTCAAACGGGCGGCCGTTTTCTACGCCCAGGACGACGCCTACGGCACCGCCGAGACGGTGATCTTCCAGAAGGCACTGGCAGAGAAAGGGCTGAAGCCGGTCACAGTGCAGCGCACCCAGATCAATGATCTGGACTTCCAGAACCAGATCACCGCAGCGCTGAATCTCAAGCCCGATCTGGTGGTGCTTTCCCTGCAGGCGGTGGATGGGGGCAACCTGATCCGCCAGCTGCGGGAACTGGGTTACCGGGGATTGATCGTGGTGGGCAATGGCATGAACACGCCCAACATCTACCCGATCTGCCAGCGTCACTGTGATGGCATTCTGATCGCTCAGGCCTACAGCCCCGAGCTCGCCACCCCCGCCAATCAGGCCTTCATCAAGCGCTTCCAGGCCAGCCAGGGGGGGGCCATCCCGCCGCAGCTCACCGCCCAGGCCTACACCGCCCTGCAGGTGATCGCCGAGGCCCTGCAACGGCTGGAGAAGCGCCAGCCCCTGGCCGGCGCCGACCTCGGCCAGACCCGCCGCTCCCTGATGCAGGAAATCCTCGGCGGCACCTACCAGACACCCCTGGGGGAGATCCGCTTCACCCCGGAGGGCGAAGTGATCCAGAAGCAGTTCTATGTGGCTCGGGTGAAGATGAATCCAACCGGCAATGGCGGCCGGTTTGAGCTTCTGCCCTGATCCCTGCCGCCCAGGCCCGCCGCCATGGACAACCTGCTCCAGATTCTGTTCAACGGCCTCTCGGTGGGCGCGGTCTATGCCCTGTTTGCGCTCGGGTACACATTGGTGTTCTCGGTGCTGGGCGTGATCAACTTCGCCCACGGGGCCGTGTTCACCCTCGGGGCTTATTTCACCTATCTGCTGCTCGGCGGCGCCGTGGGCAGCAACGGTCTGCTGGCCGGCGCCCAGCTGCCGGAGGGGCTGCCGTTCTGGGTCGCGCTGGTGCTGGCTGGTCTGGGCTGCGCCCTGGTGAGCGTGGGCCTGGAGGCGGTGGCCTTCGGACCGCTGCGCCGCCGCCAGGCCGAACCCCTGCTTTCGCTGATCACCAGCCTCGGTGCCGGTGTGGTGCTGGTGAACCTGATCCAGATCCTGATGGGGGCAGAGGGCTATGCCCTGCCGGCGGGCAGCCTCGGCCAGCTGCCGGTGACCCTCGAACTGGGGGGAGCTCGCGTTCGCACCATCCAGGTGGTGCTGATGCTGGTCTCAGCCCTGGTGGTGGTGGTCCTCACCCTCTGGCTGGAACGCAGCCGGGGGGGCAAAGCGCTGCAGGCGGTGGCGGAGGATGCGACCACCGCCAGGCTGCTGGGCATCGACAGCGACGCCATGATCCAGCTGTGTTTTGCCGTGAGCGGTTTTCTGGCCGGGCTCTCTGGCGGTCTGGTGGGGCTGAGCCTGAGCATCACCGGGCCGTACTTCGGCATCGGCTACGGGCTCGAGGCCCTGGGTGTGCTGGTGCTGGGGGGTCTGGGCAGCGTGCCCGGCGCCGTGCTGGCGGGCCTGATCGTGGGCCTCGCCGAAGCGCTGGTGCCGGGGGAATGGTCGGGCTACAAGGATGCCGTGGCCTTTGCCTTCCTGTTCGGCATGCTGCTGCTCCGGCCCCAGGGTCTGCTCGGACGTGCCGTGGTGACGAAGGTCTGATGGAGACCGGATTGGACATGACCCTGCCGGTGCAGATGGTGCTGGGTGCCCTCCTGGGCCTCTCGGTGTATCTGCCCCTGGCCAGCGGCCAGCTTTCGCTGGCTACCCCCGGTTTCTATGCCATCGGCGGCTACTGCGCCGCCCTGCTCTCCACGGGCTGGCCGGCCCTCGGGGGAGAGCTGCCCACCTTCCCCCTGCCCTCCCTGCTGCTGGAGCTTGTCCTGGGCGGCGGCCTAGCCGGCCTGATCGCCCTGCTGATTGGCCGACCGGTGCTGCGACTCCAGGGCATCTATCTAGCGATCGCCACGATCGCTCTGGTGGAGATCCTGCGGGTGCTCAACCTCAACCTGCCGTTCACCGGTGGAGCCCTCGGCATCTTCGCCATTCCCCAGCCGTTCAACGATCCCGCCGGCTACCTGGCCGCCGCCTCGTTGCTGCTGGCCCTGGCGTGCTGGCTCTGCCAGCGGCTGGAGACCATGCGGCTGGGCCGGGCCCAGGCCGCCGTGCGCGACGACGAACTGGCAGCCCGCTCCATGGGCATCGACACCGCCCGGGTGAAACTCACCAGCTTTGTGCTCAGTGCCGTGATCGCCGGGGTCACCGGCGTGCTCAGCGCCCACTTCCTCAATACCTGGAATGCCAAGCAGGGCAGCTTCGATGCGAGCATCACCACCCTGGCCTTCGTGGTGTTCGGAGGGTCGCGCACCTGGCTGGGCCCGGTGCTGGGGGGCCTGGTGCTCACGGCCCTGCCCGAACTGCTGCGGCCGATCGGGGATCTGCGGCTGGTCGTCTACGGCCTGGTGATCCTGGTGGGTCCGGTGTTGTTTCCCCAGGGGCTGATCACCCCCGAACGGCTGAAGCAGTGGCGTCAGCTGCTTCCCCAGCGGGGCCGCCCCAGGAGGGCAGAGCCGTGAGCGGCGACCTGCCCCTGCTTTCGGTGGAGAGGATCAGCGTTCGCTTCGGCGGGCTCAAGGCCCTCGAGGGGGTGAGCTTTCAGCTGGAGGAGGGAGAGATCTTCGGGCTGATCGGGCCCAACGGCGCCGGCAAGACCACCCTGTTCAACGTGATCAGCGGCCTCACCCCGGCGACGGAGGGAACGGTGCATTGGCGGGGGACACCCCTGACGGGCCTGCCGCCCGACCAGGTGAACCGCCGCGGCATTGCCCGCACCTTCCAGAACCTCCGACTGTTCAGCAACCAGTCGGTGCTGGACAACGTGCTGGTGGGTCTCCACCACGACGACCATTCGTCGCTGCTGGGGGGGCTGATGCGCAGCCGCAGCTTCCTCACGCGTCAGCAACAGCTACGCCAGCGGGCCCTGGAACTGCTGGATCTGTTCGACCTCACGGGCCTGGCGGCCCTGCCGGCGGGCGATCTGGCCTACGGCGATCGGCGACGGCTGGAGATGGCCCGGGCCCTGGCCACCGGACCACGCCTGCTGATGCTGGATGAACCGGCGGCGGGCATGAATCCTGCCGAAAAGGACGACCTCTGCGAGCTGATCGGCCGGATCCGCCACCACTTCCAGCTGACCGTGCTGATCATCGAACACCACGTGCCGCTGATGATGAGGCTCTGCGACCGGCTGGCCGTGCTCCATTTCGGCGAACAGATCGCCCTTGGCCCTCCGGCCGCCGTGCGAAGGGATCCGGCCGTGATCCAGGCCTACCTCGGCGAGTCGGAGCGATGAGCGCCCATTCCCTGGCCGGCGCTGGCGGCACGCCGCTCCTGAGCCTGCAACGGCTCACCGTGCGCTACGGCGCGGTGACGGCCGTGCGGGGCCTGGATCTGGAGGTACGCAGCGGCGAACTGGTGACCCTGCTGGGGGCCAACGGCGCCGGCAAGAGCACCACCCTGCGGGCGATCTCACGGCTGGTGCCGGCCGCGGCCGGCTGCATTTGCTGGCGAGGAGCGGATCTGGCGGGGGTGGGCACCGAAACCACGGTGAAGATGGGCATCAGCCACTGCCCGGAGGGCAGGCGCGTGCTCAGCCGCCAGACCGTGGCCACCAACCTGGAGCTGGGCGCCTGGCTGCGTCGCGACTTCGACGGCATCGCCGCCGATCTGGATCGCTGCTACCGGCTGTTCCCCCGACTGGCCGAACGGCGGGAGCAGCTGGCCGGCAGTCTCTCGGGCGGCGAACAGCAGATGCTGGCGATCGCCAGGGCGCTGATGGCCCGTCCCACCCTGCTGCTGCTCGATGAACCCAGCCTGGGGCTGGCCCCGCGGTTGGTGTCGGAAGTGATGGGCATCCTGGCGGAACTGCATCGGCAGGGCCTTTCGATGCTGCTGGTGGAGCAGAACGCCAACGCCGCCCTGGAGATCGCCGATCGGGGCCTGGTGCTGAAGAGCGGTGCAATCGCCCTCGCCGGCGAGGCCCGGAGCCTGCGCAACGACGCCGGCCTACGGGCCACCTATCTGGGGGGCGACTGAGCCCATGGGCCCGCTGCTGCCGGTGCTGCTGCTGCTGGGGGGCCTGCTCGGCATCGCCCTGGTGCTGCGCCGCTGGCTGGGCAAACGCTGGCTCTACACCACCATCTTCGAGGCGGAGACCAGCGCCGGCCGCGCCTTTGACGTGGCCCTGCTGCTGGCGATCACCCTCAGCGTGCTGGCGGTGATCCTGGAGACCGACCCGCGCCTGCAGCAGCAGTGGAGCCTGCCGTTTCAACGGCTGGAGTGGGGCTTCACGCTGCTGTTCAGCCTCGAATATCTGCTGCGGCTGCTCTGCGTTCCCAGGCCGCTGCGCTACGCCACCAGCTTCTTCGGTCTGGTGGATCTGCTGGCGGTGCTGCCGAGTGTGGTTGGGCTGCTGGTCAGCGGGATGCATGTATTCCTGGTGGTACGGGTGCTGCGGCTGCTGCGGGTATTCCGCGTGCTGAAGCTGGGCGACTATCTCCAGGAATCGGAGCTGCTCTGGAACGCCCTGCTGGCAGGCCGGCGCAAGGTGGGGGTGTTCCTGCTGGCGATGGTGATGCTGGTGGTGCTGATCGGTGCACTGATGTACGCGATCGAAGCGGGGCAGCCCGATTCCGGCTTCACCAGCATCCCGGTGGGCATCTACTGGGCCGTGGTCACGATCACCACCGTGGGCTATGGCGACGTGGCACCGGTCACGGCGCTGGGTCGCTTCATCGCTTCCGCCGTGATGCTGCTGGGTTACAGCATCATCGCGGTGCCCACAGGCATCCTCACCGCCGAGATCGGAGCCGCCTCCCAGCGGCGCCGGCAAGGACTGGGGGAAACCACACGCCTCTGTCCCGGCTGTCAGCGCGAAGGCCACGACCTCGACGCCCGCCACTGCAAATACTGCGGCACAGCCCTCTGACACCGCGCCGCTCGATTCGTGGCCAGAGCATCGAATCTGGGCTTGGATGCGGTCGCTCCGCGCCACCGTTCTTGTTCGTGCCGCTTCGCGCCCAGGCCCGCCGGACCGGCCTGCTGGCCCTGGTCCTGGGGACGTTCCTGGCGATGCTCCTGGGGACGCTTCTGAGCCTGCTGCCGCCCCCCGCCCAGGCCAGCGGCACGGCGACAGCCGAGCCCGAAGGCCTCTGGTTGCGCCTCGACGGACGCAAGGTGCTGGAAATCCGTTCCGCCGCCGGAGCCCAGACGCCCGCCCAGATGGTGGAGCGCGCCGCGGTGGAGTTGCGCCGCCTGGCCGACAACCCCTCGATCGCCCCCGAGCAGCTGGAGGTGCGGGAAGACCCGCCCTATTCGATGGTGGGGTTGGTGGGAGCCAATGGTCGCTTCACCCCCAGGCTGGCGGTGGATGACCGGGCAGGAGCCGCCTTCCAGGTGAGCCGCCAGGAACTGGCGTTGCGCTATCGCGACCAACTGCGCGGTGCGATCCGTCAATACCGGAGCACCCACAACCTTGAGTCCTGGCTGCGGGGCACGGCCCTGGCCCTGCTGGTGCTGGGGGGCTACATCCTCTGGCTGCAGGGGCAGAGCGAACTCAACCGTCGCCTGGCGCTGTGGATCGATCGCCGTGGGCTCCACCAGCTTGCCGATGCGGTGACACCGGGAAAGAGTCAGCTGATCAATGCCCAGCAACTGCAGGCGGTGCTGCAACAGCTGCGGCAGGGCGTGCACTGGCTGCTGCTGCTGCTGGCCAGCTACCTGCTGATTCCCCTGCTGCTCGGCTTCTTCCCACCCACCCAGGGAATCGCCGAGGGACTGCGGGGCCACATCCTCAGCCTGGTGGACCGGGCCTTCGAGACCGTGGTGCATGCGATCCCCAATCTGGTCACGATCGCCCTGGTCCTGGCCGCCACCCACCTGGCGATCCGGGCCAGCAATGCCTGGTTCGGCGCCATCGAACGGCGCCGGCTGGTGATCCCGGGCTTCTACCAGGAATGGGCACGCCCCACCCGCCGACTGGCGGCGGCGGCGATCCTGCTGGCGGGACTGGTGATCGCGTTTCCCTACGTGCCCGGCTCCGGCAGCCGGGTGTTCCAGGGGGCAGGCCTGTTCGTGGGGGTGCTGGCGGCGCTGGGATCCAGCGCGGTGGCCGCCAACATGATCAGCGGTCTGATGCTGATCTACACCCGCGCCTTCCGGGAGGGCGACCGGGTGGAGATCAACGGCGTAGTGGGCACGGTCCAGGACCAGTCCCTGCTGGTGACACGCATCCAGACCCCCCGCAACGAGCTGGTGAGCATCCCCAATGCCACGGTGATCGCCTCCTCGGTGCTGAATTACTCCTTCGCCCGCCGCGAGATCCAGCGGCCCGTTTCAATCAGCACCACGATCACGATCGGCTACGACGTGCCCTGGCGTCAGGTGCATGCCCTGATGCTGGCGGCAGCCGGGCGTGTGCAGGGCCTGGAGAGCGATCCACCCCCCTTCGTGCTGCAGACCTCCCTCAACGATTTCCACATCAGCTATGAGCTGAATGCCTGCGTGCACGATGTGTTTTTCTACCGCGAAACCCTCTCGGAACTGCTCGCCGCGATCCAGGATGAATTCGCGGCCGCCGATGTGGAAATCCTTTCACCCGGCTATCACGCCGTGCGTGACGGCAATGCCCGCACGGTGCCGAAAGGCTGAGCGGAATCAGCGGAACTCCGCCACGATGCGATCGGCAACGCGCAAGGCATTGGCCACCACCGTGAGCCCGGGGCCCACTGCAGGGCAACCGGGAAAGACACTGGCATCGGCGATGGTCAGGTTGGCGATGCCATGGCAGCGCCCCTGGAGATCCACCACCGAATCGGCGGGATCGCTGCCCATGCGGCAGGTGCCACAGGCATAGCCCAGCACCGCCAACGGCGCCTCACCGCGGGGATGGATCGGGGCCGATTGCACCACGGAGGTGAGCGGATCCGCCTCCAGCCGCTTGAGGCTGTCGAGCCAGCGATAGACAAGACGATCGTGGGCTTCGCGATTGTTGGCCAGGTACTGCACATGGACCCGTTCCCCCCGCAGGCTCACACGATTC
>Ga0164292_10003064_pt1 | contig 13652 bp, 9 predicted proteins | sample GEODES117metaG_FD_111486 | JGI IMG/M metagenome (GOLD analysis project Ga0164292, IMG submission 111486) | Eutrophic lake water microbial communities from Lake Mendota, Wisconsin, USA - GEODES117 metaG | ecosystem: Environmental > Aquatic > Freshwater > Lake | place: USA: Lake Mendota, Wisconsin... | reverse complement strand
TCGTCTTTCTCGTCTTTCTCGTGTTTGTCATGTTTATTTTTTAAACTATCAAACACTTTAATTTTATCTAGTGATAAAAAGATAACAGAGCCTGTAAAATATCCAATAACCATTATGTGTATACCATAATTACCTTCATAAATATAATCCGAAAAACGAGTCATGTAATAAATAAAAATACACAATATTATTAATACAACAATACGATTATATAATTTTTTATCGCTAACATTTTCAGGAGTGAAATATATATCAGCTATAGTATAAATAGTAGTGATAAGTATATTTATAAAAAAAGTTATACTTTTATAATTAAATATGTCTATATTATTCACATTATTAAAGTTTTTAAAAATATGATAAATAATAAAAATAGTAGATAAAAATAAAGAATACACCCAAATGTTATCATTAAACGAAAATACATCTTTTTGTTCTTCAGTAGCTTTGTTTATATATAACTTACTTATGTAAAATTTATCCATTATTAATGTCAAAAAACCTGATACAAACCATAATGTTGAAAATACTCCATCATTAAAGAAAACAATTGAAAATAATGATATAACAATATATTTTAAAATGTCAACATAGTATTCATTAATATTTAACTTATTATCTGTAATATCATCATATATTTTTGAAAATAAACCAAGTAAAAAACTTAAAAATAAATTAATAGAATATTTCATTTATATTCTATTAATAATAATATATACGAAATGTATCGCATTTCATGTTACGCTATAACATGTTGACATATTTATCATAACGTTTTGTTTTATTGTGCAAGTTGTTATTACGTCTAATATTACAACTATTTGTTTTTTCATTTATATAAATTCGTCTTGTAGTATTATGTTCTTTTTTTGATACTGGTGCTTTTAATTCTTGATTCTGTATTTCTTTTTTGACTTTCTCTCCTTTCTCTCCTTTCTCTCGTGATTCAGGAAGGGCTAGAGATGGGATAGGTTGTTGTGGCATCTCCGAGAAGAAAAAATACATTGCATTGAACTCTTTCAACATTGAAATCGTGCTTTGCAGTTTGAATGAATCAATTCTACTTAATGTGAAAAGAGACACGAAATCTTCTGGTCTCTCAATATAGTCCGTTAAAGTTTCAGGCGTGACATTGATATTATAAACCATAATAGATATTAGTTTATATGAAATATTACTTTTACGCTGGAAGTTTTTTATAACATCTACCAACTGACTTCGTGTAATAGTATTTTGTCTATTTTCAATATAAAGTTTTCTCCTTGAAATGTTTTCAATCTCATTTTCGAGATTGATATAGGTAAGGTATATATTTATGTCTTTGATGCGCTTAAGTTTGAACTTTTTATAATACTCTATTTTTGAATTATAGTCACTAGTGGTAGGAATAGTTAAAACATTCATGTCAATATTATATTTATATGTTTTTATGTTTGTATGATTATATTACTAATAAGATAGATAATGATTATTATTCTTAAACTTATTGTTGATAATGTTAATGATATTATTATTGTTTTTACAAAATAAACAATAATAATTAATTTCTAAATTTTAATGGGATGGATATATTTCTACTCATCATCATCATCGTCATAATAGTCATTATTACCATCATCGTCATCTGAATATGCTCCACTATATATTTTACTTCTTGCAGTCTTTTCACTATAATATTTTACCTCCTCATATATCTTGAAACGATTATAGTAATCATCATGTTTCGATTTTGTCTGAACTACTTGCGGCATAACTTCAACAGATTTTTTGGTCTCAACTATTTTTTTAAAGTTCATGGGTGCCGATGTTTTTGGTGCGATTAGCTTTTTATTAACGCTACTACTACCAAGTGAAGGGAATTCGTCTTCTATATTTTTTATTTCGGTATTGTTAGGGGTCGCAACAGATTTATCGCCATTTTCTGCGTTGTTGGTATTGTTGCCTGTATACTTCATAAACATATTAGGCGTACTTGTGTGAGAGGTCTGTCCGTGTGCAGATGCAGGTGTAACACTGATTTTTGAAAATGGATTACCGCCGCTGCTACCACTACCAAATCCAAATCCAAAACCACTATTCTGTGTATTTCTACGCCGATAGCTATCTACTTCATCATAATATGCATTTCCAGAACTATAATCAGCCTCAGTATATGATGAATCAATTATATCATTGATTTCGTTTGTCTTACTCTTTTTTGACATGGATAAAAATGAAGTAGAACTGAATATAGAATTGAATATAGAACTGAATGTAGAACTGAAAAATAGTATAAAAACTAATGTTACAATAAAGTAACTAAACTATACTATACTATGCTATGTAGTGATATATAATAATATAATAGTATACTTTTAAATCATTTATAACATAAAGTCAATTATGTAGAAAAATACTACATATACAATAAATAACATTATCACGAAAACAAATATAAAGAAATAGTCATAATATTATTTGTCTCTTAACAGCAAATCTTTTTCTTTTTCGCTGCACATAATAAAAATACCAGGTTCTATATATTTTACAAGAGACAGCAACACTAGTGTAAATGGGTAGGTAATGAGTAAATAATCAGTAAATAATCAGTATATAATAATAAAAAAAACCAATAAAACTAAAAACTAAAAACTAAAAACTAAAAACTAAAAACTAAAAACTAATAAAAACCCCGCGAGCGTATTGTGTGTATGTGTTTATGTATTTTCGTATTTATATGATATTTTAGATGTGTATAACATAGTAAACAAATACTATGTTATATAATGTGGCGTAGTATGATATGGAGGAATATTCATTTTTTGAACTCTTCCTTTATCCAATCTGTTGTGTTGTTATATAACTTTTTATTATAATAAATTTCAGGATAGTCGTATGTATGATATGCCTTTTTTGATTTTTTATTATTATAATGATATGTAATACTTCCTAATTTTTTATCAATAATACTATTCATAATTGTGTTTGAAATCGTTACATCATGTTTTGGAGTTGTGTTATCATCAACACGTATCATATTCAATAAATTACTTAGTTTAAAATATTTACACAGCTCATCCATTATGCTATCATTTATTAGCTTTGGTGATGATGGTGGCGATGGTGAAGATGGTGATGAAATTGAGGCTAATAGCAGAGCTTCATCGTAGTCATAAAAACTCATAATTTGCGTTATTGCGCAACTTATTATATTTAATTTTTAATTTATAGTCTATATTCTATTTTTCTTTTTAAGCCGATTTATCGCGACAGAAAATTGAAACGAAATTGAACACATAAATAGAATGCAGTTACATCAGAAACCAATACGTTCAGTTCGCCGAATACAACCAAGTCAATCAAAAATGTCCAGATACAACAACACCAATGCCCGCAACTACGACCAGCGCAACCAGCGCGGATACGGAGGAAATGCAGAGAGATACATTCCGCGTGAAAGAGATGAGGAACGCGATGAGCGCCCCCGCGACGAACCAGTAACACACCCCAGCATCTGCATTCCACGCACGTTCACTTCCATTCGTGGCAAGCCAGTCAAAGCCGCAGTGTTCAATACGATGCGCGACTTGAAGGTCGGATTCATCGAACGAATTGATGTCATTCACAAAACGGATGCTCGCGGCGAAAGATACTGCACCATCTATATACATCTTAAGTGGAACATACGCGACAGACTCGCGTGCGATACACGACAGAAGCTACTCGATGGAAATGACGTCAAGATTGTCTACGACGACCCATGGTTCTGGAAGTGCACCATGAGCACGATGGAGAAGCCAGACAGGGAAGGGGGTGATGGTGGACGTTCTGCACCCAAACCTCGCATTGACCTCGGTGATGGCGTCAAGTCGATGTCGAGGTATTCGCGTAATGAGCAGCACAGAGGAGGAGCCGCAGCAGCCATACACGAAGAACAACAAGAACAACATGACCAGCGCCAGCTTTGCAACATGGACCCCAACGAAGAGTCGGACGACAACTAAATGACACCAACAAGGACATTGGTAAGGGTAAGTAAAAGGTAAGACGCTCGCCGCGCAGCACGCATGTGTTTATGTTCTAACACTTTTTCTTTTATATTTTTATTTTATATATAGTATGAATCCTGAATCGTCTTTAAGAATAGGCAAAACAGAAATAGGACTACTAAAAGAAAATACATATAATATAAGAACAAATGACTACATAATAGAGTCTCTTCGCGAAAATATAGAAATACTGCATAGCAAACACATCAAGAAAACACCATTGCATTCTGCGACACAAATAGAAATAAACGCATCATCTGTAATGCCATTGCAAACTTTTTTAAGTAAAGCATTCAATCAAAAAGGGGTCAGTTACGATATAATCCTACACTTTATTGGAAATATAGGAAACCAGTTAACATTTTTGAAAAAGAAAGGATACGCAGTTCCATTCATTAGTTTAGAAGATATTATAGTGATTGATGGAATCATTTTTGCTTTTGTCAATGACGACAAGGTTTTCAGGATCGAAGATGTAGGAGGGGGTGAGGATGGTGAGGATGAGGAAGATGGTGGTGACGAGAGAAACGAGAGAAATAAAGAAAATCCTCAAAATATAATTATCGACTTTCCTATCAAGTTTAACAAAAAAAACTCATTCATTCCACCCATGATTAAGAAATATTTTGGGTCTGGCGATGACAAAATAAAAAAATTGCCCATTATTATTCATCACTCATGGGGACTTTATAGTCTTGCGCAATTATGTGTTTTTATTTTTTTAAGAAAGAGTATCACCAATGTCACCGACTATGAAGACGTCGCTGGGCCGTTTATTTATACACCACTTTATTGGTGTCTCAAACGCTGTTTAGACAAAAACAATAGTAAAAGAATTCTTCTATATATTTGATATTCTATTTTTCTATTTTTCTATTTTTTTATTTATAATAAAAACACCACATTATATATAACCTAAATTATATATAATACATTACTATGTCATTAGCAACTTTAAAACGGAAAACAAACTCAGGCGGAAATCCACGCAATGACCCCATTTCCGGTGTTGGAAATAAAGGTTTCGCACTAAATGGAACGCTTCGCAATATCGGCGGTGTAGGCCAATTTAGAATGGTTTCAAATGTTACCAGAACTCGGTATCGCGGAAATACGCCTGTTGGATGGGGTGGTAGCGGAGGACAATACCCCGTATATGTATTTAACTCCGGTGACTGCAGCACCAATGATGCAAACATTATTAAAAAATCCACGAAAAATACTGCCGCAATGATTGATGAGCGGTTCAAGGGAATTCTGTTTGGAACTTACCCCAATACGTGGGTCAAAGACGACGAGAATTCATACCGGATTACGAAAACACAAGGGCAATATATTGGTGCGGTTACAAATAAGGTCGGTTCTTGCAACTTTAGTAAACCATTATGCTGCAATGCTGATAACGTATGCACATGCACTCGCGGCAAGTATATCTACATCGGCACAAAGAAGAAGTTATTCTATCGCCCTACAACCAAAAATGTTGCGAATTATTCATCATATGGCGAAATGATGTCCCAAGGGGTTTATATTACCGCTGGTGGTCTTGCAAAGAATAACAACCTTCCCACACCATCTTGCATGCAACACTACCCACCCATGTTGTCGCATACAGGCTGCAATACAAATGTTGTCACATGGCAAGAAGCGAAAGCGATCGGAATTATGCCGCCGAATTATATGGAGTGCCCGCCTTGTGATGTGAATAAGTGCGATATCGCGTGTGTAAGCGCTGCTTCTTAAAACGAGAGAAACGAGAGAAACGAGAGAAACGAGAGAAATAAATATTATATTTTGTATTCAAAATATAATATAAAGTTATTTTATATATTATGTATTATTGTTAGTATCGTTTAAAATGGCACACAAAAATACTCTCGACATGTTTATCATGCGGCATCCAAATATAACGGATCAAAAATACACTGAAATTGTAAAAATGTATACTGAAAAAACCGCCGCTCATAATAAAAAGGTTGCCGAGTCTGAATACCCCGACTCTGGATTCGACTTGTTCACACCTTATGATGTTTCCAGTCACGACTTTGGATATACGGATAACCGACTTTCTCCGGTGACATTTCGTGCACCTCTTAGTGTGAAGTGCGCGATGTCGACGACGACGATAGGGGAAATAGAAAGGAGAGCAACAGGGTATTACTTGTATCCTCGGTCTAGTATTGTCAAGACGCCTTTTCGGATAGCAAATTCGGTAGGAATTATTGATGCTGGGTATCGGGGTGAAATTATGGGGGTTGTTGATAATATCGACTCGGCGAATAATGACTTGAAAGCGTGCCTTGAGAGATACATGCCGCCGATGTCACGCGTGTTTCAAATTTGTGCGCCATCATTGGAACCATTTTTTGTGAGAATAGTCGAACATGAATGCGAATTGGGTGTGACGGAGCGTGGAAGTGGTGGATTTGGTTCTACGGGGGTTTAGGTGCGACCGCGGTGGCGGCGGGTTTTCCTAGAGGATTTAAATAATTTAACAAGAAGTGTTTTGGCTTTTTTAGCAATGATGTAGTAATAAGATGCGCGATGTTTTTTGATGGTTCTGTCTCTAGCACGTCGTGTCATCTCACGTGCGCGAATATATGCGGAAACAAGCCCGCCTTTACTTGGTTTGCATGTTCCTGCATTACATATGGGGAATGATTTTTTAGAACCGAGGAAACATTTTTTGCCACATTTTTTTAGCTGGAGTGTTCTTTGATGCGCGGTGGGGTTATTTTTGCGCCAACTCTTGAATGTTCGCATGAGTTGCTTTCTTGTTACCATGATATGATTGTTAGCTTGTATGTTATATAATACAAAAATACAAAATTTTTAATAATAATATATAGTATATTATTATTTACTATATTTTATAGTATTTATTCACTACCGGAGACTAAACTATAAATAGTATTGAAAATGAGTGGCTTTTTAGATAAAGCTGTAAGTCCTGTTGCTAGTGTAACTAAAATGGTGTCACCTATGTTTGGAAGTAAGCATTCTCCTTTTACAGGTTTGGTTAACCCTAAAACATTAACATCAACACCAAAAGGAAGAAAATCCGAAGTTCCTGCTTCTACCAATGCAAATGAATCTACACTAAGAGGGATAATAAGAGATTCTCCTCATCCTGTTGTTTCTCCTTTCGCTACTACTCTTGTTCCTCCTCTTACCTCTGCTAGTTCTAAAAAAAGAGATTCAAGTAAAGTCACAATTCGACATGAACATGTAGTTGAACTACCTCCCGCTAAACAAAAAGAAAAGTCGATAAAAGAACAATTTTTAAAAGAACATGCTGAGGAAGGTGAAGCAAAAAAATATTTTATAAAAAAAGAAAAAGAAATAGTAGAAAAAATACTTGAACAGCCAGAAATACCAACAATGCCACCCTCAGCAAGTGCCTCTATAACCCCTAGAACAAAATTAATAAATGCTATAATGAAAGTAATACAAGAAAAAAAAAGAGAAAAACAAATAGAAGAGCAAAAAGTAATGGCTCAAGAAATGGCAATGCGAGACGCAATGCAAAAAGAAATACTAAAAGAAGAAACATTACGAACAAAAATGGAAATGCAAGGTAAAAGAAGAAGAGACGATGCTGCTATGAGTGCAGCGCGAGATGTAATAAGTGAAAAAGAAAAAATGAAAGGTCCTAGTAGTATTCCTGTATTTCAAGATTATACTCTTGACCAAATAAGAGATTTTATTTTAACCCAATTTCCACCTGATGCTATATCAGTATTGGATAATTTTGAAAATCTTTCGCTAACTAATAAAAAAGAAATAATTGATTTTATTATTTTAAAATACAAAGCAGTTATGTTAAATAGCCCTATTGATACACCTAATGCTGCTGATGTTGTATATAATAAACTTGGAATAAAATCGTTATCTTTGGTTGCTAGTGCAGGTATGGCCAGCATGGCCGGTATGCGTTCTTCTGCTAGAGCATTGCTAGTATGTGAATCTGATCCTTTAGTATGTGCTGCCGCTTCTGCTGACTGGTGTTGCTGTCTAAGTAGTGGAGATAGGGATTTTAATGAGATAGCAGCAATAATTAAAAAACAAGGTCTTCCATTTGTTACCGCAAACCCAGATATACAAGGTATGGTGGCAAGATGTCGTCGCGATGATATTCGTCTTCCGGTTTCACCAATGCAAGCATCCGCATCGACGGCAGCAGCAGCACCTGGTGCAGGCGGAGAAGACCCTGCAGGTTTCGATGACCCTTTCCCAAGTGTTATAATTGGAGATGAAAGAATAGTATATTCTATTGGACCTATTCTTGACGCTGAGTCAATACTTGGACGCCCGCTGATTATGATTCGAATACACAATTATAAAACTGGAGACTACACAAATGGTATATATTTTTGGGTATACCCATCATTTAGTGAAGGTGGAGCAAATCGCGTTTTTCTTATAATAGGTAATGGAAAATTTATGAAAGGTCCTGATTATACATTAACTACATTTATTCTTGACCTTTTACAAGTTCATATAAATAAATATTACACCAAACATTTTGTAGATAAGCAAGGTCCTGGTTTTACACCAACTATTTTAAATAATGTTCAAGATATTGTCTGCTTTTTCGGTGGGATGATACATCTGCAGTCTATATGGGTGCACGATTTAATAGCAGGAAGAGATGTCAATCTAGGTCAAAACCCTTTAGGACCTGTTCCAAACCCTTTAGGACCTGTTCCAAACCCTTTAGAACCCGTGCCTGCCGGTTTTAATCGACATTGCTATACATTTAGTAGTCAGCTAACCGACGTCAAGAAGTGGTTTTTCAATGGTATTCCAGACGTAGCTGACGTAGATACATATGCCTATTCTCCTAAAGCAGAATTTTTTGCAACTCAATTTCTTTCAGAAAATCAACTATATACAGGACGACAATTCCCATATAGTAGTTTTCCTCTTTCTTGTTGTTTAACCACTATTTTTCATAAATATAGGGATGCGCGTAAAACAGATGTTAATGATTTTTTTGCCTTATTTAGAAGATGGCCCGATACACTATTTGTGCAAGGTTGTCATATAGTTCCAGGAGTGTCGCCTCTAGGATGTGTTGTAGCAGGATCTCCAAGCAATATTGCAGGAATGAGATATAATACATTTATTGAACACCTGGCACCCCTGGAATTTGTAAAGAAATTTAAGTCTCTTCGTCTTGTTCCCCCTATAAGCACACCTGAAACCGGTGTTCCATTTACTATGGTAGCTAGGATGGGAAGGAATAGAATTTTAGTAAGAGAATCAATCTCACCTGGATTGATGCGTGATGTTCAAGAAACATGTCTTATGGTAGTTAATTTGGACCAAGCTGCTGTTGAAATTAGACAAAATGAAAGTCAGAGACAGAGAGCATTAGTATATGATAACGAGAAAGCACAAATCATATATCGCCATTTACCTGAAGCATTGCAAAGAACTATAGGTGAGATAACTGATGTATTTTTGTCTAATGGAAGATTCCGGAGTTTAACACGTCAGCAACTTGAAAAAGTTCAACTATGTTTTAAATGTTTTATTGGAATAGATCCAGGCGTTGATGTTATAGAAGCCGATGATTTACTAACGAGTATTATTATTCCAAGTGTTCAATTTTTAAGAGATGGTATTACACTTGTTAGAGATAGCCCACTATATAAGTTAATAAGAACATTAGAGTCAGGAATTTACAGGCACCTTATTATGTCTAGTATATTGGATGAGTATACCCAAATGCCTAGTTATCCATTAAATATACCTCCAGGTTTTGATCCGCGTCTTAATCCCGTTGTTAGATGTGCTTTTTTAAATAGTGATGGACAATATGTTGAACTTCCAGGAGGGTTTGGAGAGGGACAACTTGGCAACTGCGACTTTTCAGGTATTTTTGAACACCCTTCATTTAATCCTTACATATTTTCTGCAACTCGTAAAAGTATGACATTTCCTCCTGACGTCCTTGAAGGATATATGCAAGACCCACGAAGGGTTCATCCACAGACTGCTGCAAGAGATGCAACTATTCCAGTAAAAGTTCATACTAAAATGTTTCTAGTCCGGTTAGTATTTTCTACCAGAGAAGGTGCTATTCAAATAGTTGTATGTGTTTCTTCGACTATATGTGTTGCAAGTCCGGGTGGTGGTCAAGCTTCATATATTCCATTTGGAGTAGATGTTCAGTTTAATGTTGTATCTATCGGTAAACTTAGCGTCGGCGAAGGTGATAATATGTCCACCTTTGCAACCATTTTGGCAACTATGTGTGACTATTTTTCACTCGGTTGTATGGGTGCTGCTAAAAAAGGAGAGTATTCTCTAACCGCGGGATACCAACAATTTCTTGACTATTTTGATAATTTTTTTAGAAATATTATGACCGAATGTCTTACTTATGTGTCTGCATATATTTCACCATTTAACTGCAGGACAGATTTAGTTATGAAGCACTTTTGTAGAGTTTTTGAAAATGTAGGTGATAATCCTATTTGTGCTGCAATACGAGGAATGTGGGGGTGGTGGGATTACTTACAGCGCGTTCAACCAGAGGTTTGTGTAGTTGGGGGGGGTATTACTGATGTAAGTATAGAAACCGCAATTACAAGCGGTAGACGGGATATGCAGATAGTGGTTCAAGCTTTACTTGACCCTATTATGGGAGTAGAGGATGCACAGGCGGTTAGAGAAGTTACAGGTGATGTTCGGAGTGAGCTCGGCTCAGCGAGTTCATCAGAGAGGTCATCAGAGAGGTCAGAATCTGGGTCAAGTGCCGCGTCGAGCTTAGGTAGGGGTGAACTATTTGCACGTGTTTTAGGTGATGATAGTTTTAAAGATACTCTAGGTTCTGAAGCATCATGGCAGGAAAGCATGGGTAGCCACGGAAGCCGAGGTTCTACTTCAAGTGCTTCACCTCGTCCCGTTTCACCTAGTGCTGCTATGGCTTACGGAGGAACCAATAAAAAAACGCGCAAGTATAGAACCAATCGTAGGTCGAAATCGAAATCGAAACCGAAATCGAAAACGGGTAGTGCAAACAGAAATAGAAAGAGACGCATACGAATACACACACGAAAAAATACACAAGTATCCAAAACCAAAATAAAAACAATGAAAATAAAGAGCAAAAAATTCCCTAAGCGGATTTATTTATACTCTACGCCACGAACCGCGCAACGTATGGCGTATAAATATCTCGGCAGAATCAAGACCGCGAAATTATATCCTGCAAGAAATCCAGCAAAGAAGTATATGATTTTCGACCCGAAAAATAACAAGTGGGTTAATTTTGGGCAAATGGGGTATGAGGATTATACAAAACACCATGATAAAACACGGCGCAAGAACTACTTGACACGGACAAAGGGAATGCTTGGCGACTGGAAAAGCAATAAATACTCGGCCAATAATTTATCGAGGTCTATTCTCTGGAATTGAATGGTAAAATTACCATTCGTAAAATGACTATAAAATTGAAAATATAAAATCTAACATATAAACGTTTAAAAAAACGATTATATATTATACCAGAACAAACCCACAAATTCGAAACATGCCTTTCTACGCAGTTCATAAAGGAAAGCAGCGTGGAATATATACCGACTGGAATGAATGCAAAAGGAATATATTCGGTGTAAGACATCCCGTGTTTAAGAAATTCAATACGAAAGAAGAAGCGGAGCATTTTCTGATTCACGGATTCGGCACCAAGACAAACCAATCTATGGCGGATACGCTAGGAGTTGTGGTTGGGGATGGTGCTGAGGAAGGTGCTGGTGGTGATAGTATCGAAAACGATACACACATTATACACGCATTCACGGATGGTTCACTTATTCGCAAAAAGAGCAAAAATGGTGAAACGAAATTGTTGTGCGGATACGGCATATATATTCCCGCATATGGTTTGATGGATGAGTTGCGGTATGCCGGCACTATACACGACAATAAAACAAATAACCGCGGCGAACTGAAAGCGATTATTGAGGGGTTGAATTATATTATCGACTTTATTGATAAAACGACGGGTGGTGTGGGTGGTGATAGCATCGCCGAAAACGAAAAACTAAAAAAAACGAAAATCATTCTTTATACGGATTCTTCCTATTCGAAGCTAATACTGGGAGACACGGGCGTTAAATATAGGAAGGCAGGTTACCTTGTATCGAAGAAAAGCGGCGAAGAAGTGAAGAATGCAGACATGGTGCATGAAATCATGGAGATTCGCGACAAGATTAGCGCTTATGGTGTGGAGCTGATCGTGAAGCACGTGTATGCACATACGAATTTAGATACATTCGAAGCGAATGGAAATCGTCTTGCCGACGAATACGCAAATATCGGTGCGAATAAAACGCATTTACATGCGAACGACTGAACGGAATAACAGAATAAAAAAGTGTTAGTTAGTTAGTATTTTTGTTCGTATTAGGACTATTTTGTGGGAGGGCTGGGAGGGCTGGGAGGGCTGCTTACACTACACTCAATACCTCTTCTGCAAATATTCTCTTTTTGTTTTGAATATTTGCAGTGTATGCTTCGATCGTATCGATGGCGATACATCCGTCGGCGGAGTCGTTGTGGTCGGCGTCGAGGGTGTCGTCGGTATCGGCATCGGGCTGTGACGCCGTTGATGCTTGTGATGCTGCATCTTCGGGTTGTTGTTGTTGGGGGTCTTGGAGTTGTTGCTGCTCGATCATTTCGGGTGTTGCGCGAATACGCAGCGGTGCCATAATAAACCGAAATACCGAAACTGGTTCTGTTTGTCCGAATCTATGGCATCTTGCAATCGCCTGGTCTTCTACTGCCGGATTCCAGTCCGGGCTAACGAAATACACTTCCGAAAATTGTTGAAGATTGAGTCCTTCGCAGCATGTTTGTATTTGCAGGATGAGCACGTTTATTGCCGCATCAGGTGCGAGGATTACACGGCGTTCGCTTTCACTTGTTCGCCCATCCAGGTATCGCACTACAAGAGACGGAAATGCAGTTGTGATGCGCGCCTGAATATAGTCGATTTCCCCGCGAAAGTGGCAAAACACGATTTTACGTTTGCCGTTATCTTTGCGCGACAGAATGGTTCGCACGACTTTCGAGATTTTGCTGCTGTAATTCTCGTCTTCTGTAGGTGGCATCCGCGGCACGGATTTGCGGCATGCGAGGCGAGGATAGATGCACGACTGCTTTGCTTGAATCATGCGGCCAATTTTTACAGGTGAGGGTTCAGGAAACCATGCAGGGGTGGCGGTGGCGGTGGCAGCATAGTCCTGGTCCTGCTCCTGGTCTGCCAGTGCCGGCACATTCAAACACCCAATTCCGCTATGAAGATTGCGCGACAATATCATTTCTTCCTGCGAGTCCCATTTCACGACGATGGTTTTTGTTGTCAGGGGCGGCAATGAAAGCCCGACGCTTTTTTTCGTGCGTTTGAGGACGTATGTTTGAACGATTTCGCGCAGATTGTCTTTGTTCGCATAATATGCAGCAGGAAGTCCAAGAAGAGCGCACAATGCATAAAGGTCGTGAATCGAATTTTGAATTGGTGTGCCTGTAACAAACCAGCGAATATTCACATTGAGTGTTTCCACGCTTTTGAAGATTTGAGTATTGCGGCCGCGCACGTGATGCGCT
>Ga0164292_10003062_pt1 | contig 13656 bp, 17 predicted proteins | sample GEODES117metaG_FD_111486 | JGI IMG/M metagenome (GOLD analysis project Ga0164292, IMG submission 111486) | Eutrophic lake water microbial communities from Lake Mendota, Wisconsin, USA - GEODES117 metaG | ecosystem: Environmental > Aquatic > Freshwater > Lake | place: USA: Lake Mendota... | reverse complement strand
TTAGAAGAATCACAACAATTCAAATTGTGTTTAGATTTATTAGACGAAGGTTATCATGTTAATGTATTTGAAATTGAGTATGTTGCAAAACAACTTGAAGAACTCAGTCAGAGATATGATGGGAGATTAAAATTCTATAAACCAGGAACTACATCTGAAGGTTATATAATAAATCTACAATGATAAAATTTGTTGTCTGTGTTTGGAATGCAGAAAATTACATTAAAAATTGTATCAAAACTTTATTAAATCAAAAAGATACAAATTTTGAAGTTTATATAATTGATGATGTATCTACAGATAAAACAGTAGAAACTACAAAAACTCTTATCAAGGATGATCAAAGGTTTCATTTGATTGTTAATCAAGAAAAAAAGTTTAAACTACGAAACTTAGACGAACTCATAATGTCCTTTGATGATGAAGATATCATAATCGAATTGGATGGGGATGATTTTTTATTGAGTCAAGATGTTGTTAGTGACATAAGAAACTTATATTCAGACGGAAAAGTTTGGTTGACAAACGGATCGTTTATGTATTCTACAGGGGAAATGGGGTTTTCAGAAAGATGTAATCCTGAAACCGTTCGTAGAGATGTATTCAGATTTTCCCACCTACGAACTTGGAAATCCTTCCTTTGGAAAGCGATTCCTAAAAGTTATCTCAAAGAAGTTAATGGGGACTATTTCAAATCTGCAGCCGATGTCGCATACACTTTTTCTTTACTCGAATTAGCTGGAGAAGAGAATTATAGATTTTTATCCAAACTATATTACGTTTATAATGCCCAATCACCATATAATGACCACAAACCTGGTAGTGCGACTGGTGGAGGACTGACCGAACAGAATAGATGTTCAACCATAATCAGAAATAAACTAAAATTAAAAAAATTGATTAGATGAGTAATTTAATATCTTGTAACTTGATGGGAGGTTTAGGAAATCAATTGTTTCAGGCCGCTCATGCTTTGGCACAAGGGATTACACATAATAGAGAAGTAGTGTTTGTTCCACGATCTTGGACTCCCATGCAAGGAAGACAAACTGAAAACTATTTGACCAACATTTTTCGAAACATGAAATTTGTTGATAATATAGATAACTTTGAAAAAGTAAGCGAAGGTCCTTGGGAATTCAGTGATGTTTTTGTGAAAGAACATGATACTGTATTTGACGGATATTTTCAAAGTTCTAAAAACTTCAACCCTCACTTCGATAAAATTCGAGAAATTTTTTCTCCTACTGAAGAATTTGTTAATGAAATGTTCGAGAAACACCCCGAACTTAAATCAGAAAATACTCTGTCTGTTCACATCAGAAGGGGTGATTGTTTCATGAACCCTGATATTCACCCAATCGCAACTGAAAAATATGTAAAAAGAGCATTAGATGAAATTGGAGAGTACTCTCACATCTTTGTTTTCAGTGATGATAAAGATTGGGTAAAAGAAAATTTGAAGTTTGAGAACGTAACTTATGTTGAAGATGAAGACTATCGAGAAATGTGGCTAATGTCACTTTGTAAAAATCACATCATTGTGAACTCAACATTTTCTTGGTGGGGAAGTTTCCTTAATAAGAATCCAAATAAAAAAATAATCGCTCCTTCAATTTGGTTCGGGCCAAGAGGTCCAAGAAATTACAAAGACATTTATGAACCATATTGGAAAGTGATTGAAGTAAACTACGAAGACGGATGGTTAAATTAAATATGTTATCACGAAACTTTGCACACGACAAAGGTTCAACAGCAAATAAAGCCCCACAATTAGTTGAATGGTGTTTCAATAGTTATGAAAACCCAATTTCGGTATATTTGGACAATGATTTATTCAAAGGTATTGAAGATCATAAAGTTGATGGGGGAACAAAGAAAAAATTTTTATGGGTGATTGAATCCCGTAAATTCGATGGTGGAGCAATTGAAAACATTAAAAATAACCTACAAGATGTTTTGTCTACGTTCGAACAAATTTGGACTCACAATGATGAATTGTTGTTGTTAGATTCTAAATTTAAATGGACACCAGCATACGGAAGTTATATCAAAGAATTTGGAATTCATCCAAAAACCAAATTAGCTTCAATGATAACATCAAGTAAAAGATGGACTAGACAACACGAAATTCGTCACGATTTTGCTATGGCAAACAAAGACAAAATCGATGTTTACGGGAGAGGTATCAATGAAATACCAAACAAGGAAACTGGTTTAAAAGACTATATGTTTTCTTTCGCGGTTGAGAATGATACCTACGATACGTATTTTACTGAGAAAATTTTGGATTGTTTTGCAACTGGTACTATTCCCGTTTATATGGGAACAAAAAAAGTTGTTGATCATTTCAATTCCGAGGGTATCATATTCTTTGACGGGACTTTCGATTTATCGTTACTAACTGAAGAGTTATACCACTCAAAAATGAACGCAATAAAAGACAATTACGATAGAGTACAAAAGTATAGTGTATTGGACGATTGGATTTTCGAAAACTATTTAATTGAATATGTCTAAAATTTGTTTAATAAGGCAACCAGCAGGAATTGGTGATATTTTTTTTACACAAAAAATAGCGAAACATTATATCTCAGAAGGTTATGAAGTTATATGGCCAGTAATTCCTCAATTTGAATTTATCAAAGATTACATTAAGGTAAAAAATTTAACCTTTGTGAATGAACGAGAAGATTTTGTTTACAAAAACATTTATATGGAAGGGTATTCAAAACCCTTTGTTATTAGTGTAAACGACATCTATCTGCCAATCCAGCATTTCGACAGACATTATAATGGATCGGTGATGCACGCAAAATATAAATTGTTGAATATGGATTTTAATAATTGGATTGATTATTTCACATTTGAACGGAACATCGAACGTGAACAAAAACTAATCGATCACTTCAATGTTCAAGATAAAGAATTTGTTTTTGTGAATCGAATGTTTGGGTCTCCTCCTGATTCAAAACCTTGTCCTCACATGGGACAATTCGAAAATTCAGTCGAAATGACTTATTTGGGATGGGATAATCTTTTTGATTGGATTGGTCTATTGCTGAAAGCAAAACACATTTATACGGTAGAAACTTCAATACTTTACATAATCAATAAGTTAGGTTTGAAAAACGTATCGGTTTATTCCAGACACAATCCCCCTAGTTTCCATCAAGTAGAACATATGTTCGATAACGATTTAATATATGTAAAATGATCAATATTCCCGTTAGTGTTGGAGAACTAATAGACAAATTGTCTATCCTCCAAGTAAAAAAAAATAAGGTTACAAATGAAGAAAAATTATCGTTTATAAACAAAGAATTCGAATTATTGTATAATTCTTCCTCTGAGTATTTGAACGACCCTGAGATATTTGATTTATATCAGAGATTATGTATTACAAACGCAAAACTTTGGGTTATTGAAGACGAGTTAAGAATTTTAGAAAAACAAAAATTATTTGATTCTGAGTTTATAAAACTAGCGAGGAGCGTATATTTTACTAACGATGAGCGTTTTGAGTTTAAGAATGAAATAAATCAGAAAACTAATTCTTCAATAAAAGAAATTAAAGATTATGTAAACTATAAAGAAAATGATACAAAACATTAAAGAATCATTAAAAAATTATTTTGAAACCGAAAAAGATTTTGCTTCAAATTTAGATTTCGATAAAGGTTATTCAGAACGAGACATAAATTGGATGAAATCAAATTTGATACCTCGAATCAAAAATTTAGCATCTGAAAATATGTCAAAAAGTTGTTTAGATGTTGGTTGTGCATATGGGTATTTTACAAAAGTTTTGAGTGAGAGTTTTGATCAAACATACGGAGTTGACCTATCCACGAATAGGATTGAATATGCAAAAAAATACGAAACTAATAGTATTAAATTTGTTCAATCAGATTTGACTGAAAGTTTTGCTAGTAAATTTCCAGTAAAATTTGATTTTATGTTTACCAATGCGGTGTTACCACATATTCCCTTAAGATTCAAATCGGATGTTTTTCGAAACTTGGCTGAAGTCGCAAATACAGGATGTATTTTTGTAATGTACGATGGACTATTGTCTAATGATAAAAATAAATGTGGATTTGAAAGTTGGGATGGTAATCAAATGATTAAAGTAGTTCTTATTAGTGAAAATTGGATTAGGGAAAATGCTACAGATTGGGAAATTATCAAAATAAACAATGTCACACCAGGGACTGAAGAAATTATATTAAGAAAAAAATAAAATGAGTCTATTCGGAGCATTTTGGGATAAAGATCCTAATCCTGTCGGGGCCGAACAATTCGGTAATAATAAAGGGTTATTTTTCAATTTAGATTGGTATCCCAAAGGGGTATTACACATTGGAGCTTGGGATGCTTGGGAGGCGAAACAATACGCTCATTACTGTGGTGATAATTCAATCTTTTTAGAGGCGAATCCAAACTCTTATAATAAATTCAAAAATGAAGTTGAACAATTCGGGCAAAAAATTTATAATCTTGCCGCATGGAATGAGGATGATTTAGAATTGAATTTATATTGTCCACTATACAGCCAGGATTCAAGTTCCCTTATCCAGCAACAGGGTGATATTTTGAAAACAAAAACTATTACAATCAAGACGTTATTCGAAAGAGAAAATTTATCTTTTTCGAATTATGATTTGTTAAACATTGACACGGAAGGTGCCGAATTGCAAGTTTTGGAAGGTATTGGAGATGAAATTAAAAATTTCAAATATATCATCATTGAAGTAAGTGATTTGGGATCAGATTTCGATCGACAGATCAATGAAAAAATAATTTCTAGTGGTTTTACTCACGTTAGAGATAGTCATCATCATCGAAGTTCAGTTACTAAACAAATGTTTTGTGATAAACTGTATGTAAGAAATTAAATGAAGACTTCAGTTATACTCACTTCTAGAGACGACAATTATGGAGGTAACCTTCACAAACGATCATCGATGTCAATTACATCTTTGATTGAAAATCACGATGAAGTGGTATTTGTAGATTGGAAAACCAAAAATGGAGAAGGTTTGATTTCTAAAATAAAAAATAACATCCCTCACACAAAAAAGTTGAAGTGGGTACAAGTCCCTAAAGATTTTTTAATATCCAAATATCCCAATTTAGCTTACTATTCGATGATTGAGTCAATCGGTAGAAATGTTGGGATTAGAAGAACTGAAAACGATTACATTATCTCCACAAATATTGATATCGTTACTACCCCTATCGATCTGACAACGATTGATCAAAATTACTTTTATACAGTTCCGAGAAGGGATGTAGGAGAATCTCATCACCTTTCTTTTGAAAAATATGAAGATCTTTATGAAAATCTGAATTCAAATAGAGATTCTTTCTCTCCAAAAGAAAGGATGCTTACTAGCAGTGATGAATGGTCTTTAATAAATTGTTGTGGTGATTATCAGATTGGACATAGAGATATTTGGTACAAAATGAAAGGTTTCGAAGAATCAATATTATTTGGTTGTGGTATAGATACTAATGTAATGAAGAAAGCGTCATATTATTCACAAATAGAAGTTTTAGACCATTACGTTTTTCACTTAAACCACGGGAAAAGTGCCATCAGAGATGAGGACGAACAACTTCCTCCTATGTCCGACCAAAATTCAATAATCAAAAATTTTACTGACACAACTAATCCTGATAATTGGGGAATGTCGGATGAGGATCTTCCAACTGAAATTATATGATACAAGAAAAATCTATTCTCATAATTGGTGGATCTGCTGGAGCTAAAATAGCCACCAATATTTTCAGTTTAGTTTATCCATATCATAAAATTTTTTACTGTGAGTGTTTTGCAAAAGAAATCAAAACAAATCTACTTTTTTCCGATGTATCTGAATCATTCGATTTTATTAAACAATCAAACGTAGATTATTTCATCGCAACAGGAGATAATGAACTAAGGAGAAAACATTACGAGTTGATCAAAAAAAACACAGATAAAGAACCTTTAAACTGTATCCATCCCACATCTATCGTAGAATCGGAAAACATAGGTTATGGAAATCTTATTTGCCCTAATTCGGTGATTCATATTGATTCAAGAATTGGTAATGGAACAATAATCAATACTTCTTCAGTTATAGAACATGATTGTTCCTTGATGGATTTTTGTCAAATTTCACCGAACGTTACTTTATGTGGTTATGTGTCCATCGGAGACAACTGTTTCATTGGGGCTGGATCAACAATTATCCCTAAAATCAATGTAGGGAAAAACTCGATTGTTGCCGCTGGATCAGTAGTAATAAAAGATGTTCCTGAAAATGTAATGGTTGCAGGGGTACCTTCAAAAATTAAAAAGAATTTTTTATGAAAATATTTAACATACCAATTTTCAGATTGAAGTTTGGTCTCAAATCTAAAATAAAATTTTTATTAGGATCTTGGGATATCCTATCTTCAAATAGGCCTTTAGGAGAGTCAAAATATACTAAGGAGTTCGAAGAAAGATTCAAGGAGATGAGTAATTCTAAATTTGCATTAGCCTGTTCCAATGGAACTACTGCAATAGAATTAGCGCTTAAAGCAATCAACGTGAAAAATAAGAAGGTTTTGATACCATCAAATACATTTTTTGCCACAAGTGTTGCAGTAACTAACGCGGGTGGTATAATTGAACTCGTAGACATGGAATCTGAGTCTTTTGCAATTCACCCTATTGACTTGGAAAATAAAATTTCTTCAGAGGTTGGAGCCGTGATTATTGTTCACATTGGGGGAATAATTTCTCCCTATATAAAACAAATAGTTCGTATTTGTAAAAAACATAATGTCCCTCTGATAGAAGACGCTGCTCACGCACATTTTTCAGTAAGGAAAGATGATTATGCTGGAACAATCGGAGACATCGGAACTTTTTCATTTTTTCCAACAAAAGTAATGACCACTGGTGAGGGAGGTATGATTACCACAAACAACAAAAATCTTTATGAGAAAATGAAGTCCCTGAAAAATTTCGGGAGGGATAATTTTGACTCTGGTTTGATTATAAATGCTGAGGGAAATAATTTTAAAATCAATGAATTCACATCACTATTAGGATGTGTTGAGTTGGATCGGGTAAAAAGTAGAATTGAAAAAAGAAGTATACTATTAGATCGTTACATAAAAAATTTGAAAGACACTTCGTATCGAGTATTGAAACAAACTGATGATGGTGTATGTGCAAATTATAAGGCTATTGTGGTTTCTCCGATTGATTCAAATTGGTTAAAGTCATACTGTAAACAAAATGGTATTACATTGACTGGCGAGGTATATAAAATACCGATTCACCATCAACCTTTATATCAAGAATGTTTTTCCTATGTAAATTTACCAATTACTGATTATTATTATAACCATCACATCTGTCCTCCACTTTATCCCGAGTTAACATTTGAAGAGGTGGACTACATTTGTGATGTCTTGAAACAAGCATTAAAAGATTATGAAAAATAGAGTTGCAAAATTAGTTCAGTTAAGAAAAATTGAGATCTTCGAGGAAGAAATTCCGAAATTAAAAGAGGGACAAATTTTAGTTGCTATGAAATCAGTGGGTATTTGTGGATCAGATATGCACTATTTCAAGGAGGGTGGTCTTGGTTCGTTCAAAAATCCACTTCCAATGTATATGGGTCATGAACCATCAGGAGTAATTGTTGACTCAAATGGATCATCCAAATTCAAGGATGGTGATAGAGTTGCGGTGGAACCCGGAATGCCCTGTGTGACCTCATATTGGTCTATGAAAGGAAAACATAATCTATGTGAAAAAGGTACCTTCATGGGTGCTAATTCTCAAGGGGCGTTTGCAGATTATGTCGTTGTTGAAGAACTTCAACTTGTAAAAATCCCTGACTCAATGTCCTTTAACTTAGCTAGTTTATTGGAACCACTCGGAGTTTGTCTGCATACCGCAAATTTACTCGAGCCTAAATTTACTGAATCGGCAACAATTTTTGGATCTGGTCCTATTGGACTTTGTATGTTTTCAATCTTGAAAAAAATGGGGTTAAAAGAAATTTACATGATTGACAAACTACCTTATAGAGTTGAGTTTGCAAAAAAACTTGGAGCGTCTGAAAGTTTTCTTTTAGCGGATGATTATAGTAAAAAAATTAAAGAATTAACTAATGGTATGGGGACTACCCTTACTTTTGATACAGGAGGAACTACAGAATCTATTGATGGGTGTATAAATGTTGCCGCGGTTAATGGAAGAGTGGCTCTGATTGGAATTCCTGAAGCTGATTTCGTTTCATATAATCCACATAGGATGAGAACAAAAGAATTGACTATAAAAAATGTCCGTAGATCTAATCAAACTTTGGACGATTGTGTAAAAAACTACACAAACGATGTTGAAATTGAAAAAATTGTGAGTCATGAATTTGAGTTCGAAAACATACAGAAAGCATTTGATATAGTTGCAGATTACAAAGATGAAGTATTAAAATGTATTATAACAAATAACTAATTTATGAGAAAAATATTAAGTATAGATGGTTTCAGATATAAAACTGTCGATAGACTGAATGAAGTTAAAAACACTTTGAGATGGAACTCAAAGTATTTTGATGTAATTCATGTTTGGTGCCAAGAGCCCGCCGATTATGAGGCGTTCGTAGAATTTAATTCTGAAAAGATTATTATTCATAATCTTGATCGTCAATATGGAATTTCAATGAAAGATCTTTATGATTTTACAAATGAAGTTTCTTCAGATGAAGATTATAAGTTTTTTGCGAATTCAGATACAACATTTGGAGATGAGATTTCAGATTATAATTGTGAAGACAATTGGTTTATATTGTTCACTAATAGATCAATGAGAGATCCAAAAATTGGACAAAATCCTCAAGCATATCAATTATCAGAAAATGATGGATTAGTGTTATTCAACAGAGACGGAATTCTTGACCCGAGTTGGTTTCAAGATGATGAGAGTATTAAGAGTTATGCAATCAATGCTCATTGTGGTTGGTCATGGAAAACTAAGAAACCCGTACAAGAAGGAGATTGTTATTTAGGAACTCGAGGAGGAGAAAATTGTTTCCTTACCAAAATTTTTGAGGCGGATTTTGATCCTAAAGCTGCAGTACTCAAATACCCAACATACCATAATCATAGGACCAGTGAAAAAACCGATAGATTTAATACTCGGGTTAAAGGTTCATCATTATCTTACTCAAACTACTTATGAAAAAATTTATTATTACAACAACAATCAATTCTCCCACAGAGGCAACAATAAAATTTTGTGAAATTGCCGATAAGAAAGATTTTCAATTTGTGATTATTGGAGACACCAAAACTCCACACGAAGAATACCACAATTTGGAATCCATTTATCAAAATGTTACTTATTTACCGCCAGTAACTCAATCAGAGTTATATCCTGAATTATCTGACATCATCGGATGGAAAACTATACAAAGAAGAAATATCGGGTTTGTTTACGCATATGAACAAGGTGCTGATGTTGTGGCAACAGTTGATGATGACAACATCCCTTATGATTGTTGGGGAGATGATATAATGATTGGGAAAGAAATAGAAGTGGATCTATATGAAAATACAACTTGTTCATACTTCGATGCAATTTCTACAACAGAACACAACGATCTTTGGCATAGAGGTTTTCCAATTGAATTCCTCAACTTCAAAAACGATATTGAATACAAAGGAAAAACAAAAATGACTCCTTTAGTTCAAGCCGAATTTTGGGATGGTGACCCTGATATTGATGCAATTTGTAGACTGAGTAAAAAACCAATTGTAAAATTCAAACATTTCGAACCATTCACAACATATCAACTTACCCCTTTCAATTCTCAAAACACATTCCTACATAGAAGTGTTCTGAAGTACTATTCAGTATTTCCATACACGGGTAGAATGGATGATATATGGGGGGCGTATGTAATGCAATACCATTTTCCTAACTCAGTTCTGTTCAATAAAGCAACCGTTTATCAGGCGAGAAATCCACAGGACTTAGTTAAAAATTTAGAAAATGAAGTAATCGGTTATAGAAACACTTTGAATCTTTTAAACAACCTGAAAGATTATATGAGTTTACTTCCTGAGAAAACAGTTGAATATTTCAACATATACCAAAAATATTTTAACTAATGAAAAAAATTGTAGTATTAGGTGGCGGAGGGTTCATAGGTGGACACTTAGCCAAAAGATTAAAACAAGAAGGTAATCATGTAAGAATATGTGATATAAAAAAACATGAGTATTTCTTTCAGGACGAGATTTGTCATGAATTTATACTCGGAGACCTAACCGATCCAAAAGTCGTTGAATTGGTAATTGAGGAAGGTGTGGATGAAGTTTATCAGTTAGCAGCTGACATGGGTGGAGCACTTTATATCTTTACTGGAGAACATGATGCCGATGTGATGTATAACTCAGCAACAATCAATTTGAACGTGGCTCGAGAAGCTGTAAAGAAAAAAGTAAAAAAATTATTCTACTCCTCATCGGCGTGTATGTATCCTGAACACAACCAATTGGATCCAGACAATCCGAATTGTGAAGAATCTTCAGCCTATCCCGCAAACCCTGATTCAGAATATGGATGGGAAAAACTATTTTCTGAAAGGCTTTATCTAGCTTTTAATAGAAACTACGGATTAAACGTGAGGATTGCTCGTTTCCACAACATTTTTGGACCACAAGGTACTTGGATTGGAGGAAGAGAAAAATCACCAGCAGCAATGTGTCGTAAAGCCGCTGAGACTGACAATAATGGTGAAATCGAAGTTTGGGGAAATGGTCTACAAACTAGATCATTTTTATATGTAGATGAATGTGTTGAAGCTGTCTTGAAACTTATGGAATCCGATTTCTTGGGACCTGTAAACATAGGTAGTGAAGAAATGGTTACAATCAATCAGTTAGCATCAATGGCTATTGAAATTTCCGGTAAATACATCGATATCAAAAACATTGAAGGGGAAGAATTCGAAGCAAAATATGGATTCAAATGTCCATTGGGTGTGAAAGGAAGAAACTCAGATAATAAACTGTATCGAGAAAAAATCGGATGGGAAGTAAGCGAATCATTACTAGTAGGATTGAGAAGAACATACCTTTGGATTAAGTCTCAAGTTGATAAAAAGAAATCTGAGACATTATACATATACGAAAGTCCTGATAATGGAAATACCGTTTATCGGAGAGAATCAGGAAAAACTGAAAGAGAAGAGATTAAATAAATTCTAATGGGGAGAATGACAAAACCAAAACCAACCGCGACTTTAATGAATGAAGAAATCGTGGTAAAAAATAAAAAACAACAAATTTGTTCAATAATAAAAAAGAAAACAAAAGAAAAATTTTTATCGGAGAGTCAAAAAGAATATTATCAAATATTAAATTCTAATCAAGTCAGTATTTGTTCGGGGCCAGCTGGTGTTGGAAAAAGTTATATCGCAATGAAATGTGCGATTGATTTATTATCGGATCCGAACACCCCTTACGAAAAGTTAATTATTGTGAGACCTGCGGTAGAAGCCGAAGAAAAACTCGGGAGTCTACCAGGAGGAGTTGAAGAAAAGTTGGACCCTTATATTTTTCCATCATATTATCTTTTAAACAAGATTATTGGAAAAGAATCAAGAGAAAAACTAAAAGAGATTGAGGCAATAGAGGTTTTTGCTTTAGCTTATATGAGGGGTATGAATATTGATAATTCAATTTTAATATTCGAAGAAGCTCAGAACTCTACCCCGAGTCAAATGAAACTTTTATTAACAAGAATAGGATTCAATTCCAAATTCTTTATTTCAGGTGACTTGGAACAATTCGATAGACACAAAGATAAAACACAAACAGGACTTTGGGACGCATTGAAAAAGTTCAACAATGTAGATGATATCGGAGTTTTCGAGTTCAAGTCAAGTGACATAGTTAGAAATCCTTTAATTTCTAAAATATTAGAGAAATACGAAGAATGAAAATTGCTATAGAGTTGAATGGTGTTTTAAGAGATACACTAAAAAAAATTCAACAGGAATATGAAAAATGGTACATAGAAAATCCGTTCAGAGAGGAAGAAGAGTTTGAGTATGAAGTTTTGTCGGATGTGACTTCTTTGGACATCGGAAAACACCTGAAATTCAAGACTGAAGATGAACTTTATGATTTTCTTTACAAAGAACATACGATGGAAATTTTTGGTCATGCAGGATCAGTTGAACCTATGGGACTTTTGGACCTTAACGATTTTTATTTAGATATGAGAGAAAATCATGATATCTTGATTGTTTCTGACGAAATCGGTAAATCAAAACCAGCTTCACTATTTTTTATATCTAAGTTCGGTTGTTTAGTGGAGTGCGTTAAGTTTTATAGTGAAAGCACAATAAATTCCCTTTGGGATTCCGTAGACATTTTACTTACGGCTAATCCTAAATTATTATTAAATCATCCTGAAAAAAAAATAGTTATAAAGTTCGAAACGGTTTATAACAAGGAAATTGATTCAAAACACACCATTACAAGTTTAAAAGAACTTAAATCTAAAATAGAAGAAATACAATGATACAAGTACTTGGAGAAAATTACTACATAGATCTTGACAAAATCGAAGAATACATCGATATGGGTCAATCAGAAGCCAACACTGGTGAAACTGAAAACAGAATTAACATTATAAAATTTGAAATGGTAAAAATGCTACTCGAAACTATTCTTTCTGAACAAGAAATTTTGGATGAAAAATTGGGTATGAAATCCAATTCCAATACAAGTATACCGTTCAAACTTGCTTTCAATAGCTTATTAAATCAGAAACTAATCAATCATTACTAATATGGAAAACCAAATACACGATAAAGTGAAACAATCAATTCAAACCTTACGTGATAAAAAGGCTAGAATTTATTTTTTAGTACAAGATACGAAAGGGAATGCTAAAGCCTCTGTGAGATACATTTATCAAATGGCAAAAGCCCTTTTGGATAAAGGATTCAACCCAATTATCCTTCACGAAAAAACGGACTACGCAGGGGTTGTCGCGTGGCTAGACGAGGAATATATGTCCATTCCTCACAAATCAATCGAAGGTCAAAATTTAGAAATTTCTCCAGAAGATTTTCTTGTAATTCCTGAGATTTTTGGGTTTGTTATGGAACAAGTTAAACAGCTTCCTTGTGCAAAAATAGTGTTGACTCAACAATATGCTCACATGTTAGAAACTTTACAACCTGGTCAAACTTGGAATCAGTTTGGTTTCTACAAATGTATTACCACCTCAAACAAACAAAAAGAATATATCGAACGGGTAATGAGACAAATATCATTTGATATCATTGATCCTGTCATTTCTGATGAATTTCAGCCGAAAAAATCCCCCGCAATGCCAATAATTGGTGTTCATGCGAAGGAACAAAGTGATGCGATAAATTTGATAAAAACATTCTATTTGAAATTTCCTCAATATAGATGGTTCACTTTCCGAGATTTGAGGGGATTATCTGAAAAAGAATTTGCAAACTCCATGAGAGATTGTTTCCTGAACGTTTGGATTGATGATCACAGCGCATTCGGAACATTTCCTTTAGAATCTATGAAATCAGGAATCCCTGTGATTGGTAAAGTTCCCAATTTGTC
>Ga0164292_10003058_pt1 | contig 13671 bp, 13 predicted proteins | sample GEODES117metaG_FD_111486 | JGI IMG/M metagenome (GOLD analysis project Ga0164292, IMG submission 111486) | Eutrophic lake water microbial communities from Lake Mendota, Wisconsin, USA - GEODES117 metaG | ecosystem: Environmental > Aquatic > Freshwater > Lake | place: USA: Lake Mendota... | reverse complement strand
GCGGTGTCGGCCGCGGCCGACGGTCTGGCTGCGGCCGGGGTGTCGGTGCTGCATGCACACGGGCCGAAGAACACCCTGGACCTGCCCGCTCCCCGGCCGGGCGATCCGCCCTACGTCGCCGTGCCCTACCTGAACCGGATGGATCTCGCCTATGCCGCAGCGGATCTGGCGATCTGTCGCTCCGGGGCGATGACCGTCGCGGAGGTGTCCGCCGTGGGTCTGCCCGCTGTGTACGTTCCGCTTCCGATCGGCAACGGCGAACAGCGGCTCAATGCGCTGCCGGTGGTCGAGGCCGGTGGCGGGCTGCTCGTCGCCGACGCCGAGTTGACCCCGTCCTACGTCGGAGGCGAAGTGGTGGCACTGATCACCGACGCGCCACTGCTGGCCGCGATGACGGCGGCCGCGGCAGGGGTCGGCCACCGCGACGCCGCCCGGCGCATCGCCGAGATCGTCCTCGACGTCGCCCGGACCGGCCGAGGAGCGCGCCGATGACCCCCACACTGCCCCCGGAACTCGATCGGGTCCACATGGTCGGCATCGGAGGGGCCGGAATGTCCGGGATCGCCCGCATCATGCTCGACCGTGGTGCGTTGGTGTCCGGTTCGGATGCCAAGGAGTCCCGCGGGGTGGCCGCTCTGCGGGCCCGCGGCGCGCAGATCGCGATCGGCCACGACGCGACGAACCTCGATCTGCTGCCCGGCGGGCCCACCGCAGTCATCACCACCCATGCCGCCATTCCCAAGACCAATCCGGAACTGGTGGAGGCGCGCCGACGTGCCATCCCGGTGATCCTGCGGCCCGCCGTGCTGGCAAAGCTGATGGCCGGCAATCGCACCTTGCTGGTGACCGGTACCCACGGAAAGACCACCACCACCTCGATGCTCATTGTGGCGTTGCAGCACAGCGGATTTGATCCATCGTTCGCGGTGGGCGGCGACTTCGGCGAGGCGGGCACCAACGCCCACCACGGCAGCGGTGAGGTTTTCGTGGCCGAGGCCGACGAGAGCGACGGATCACTGCTGGAGTACACCCCCGACGTGGCGGTGGTCACCAACATCGAAGCCGACCACCTCGACTTCTTCGGCACCGCCGCGGCCTACACCGCGGTCTTCGACGAGTTCGTCGAGCAACTGGCGCCGGGCGGGGCACTGGTGGTGTGCGCCGACGACCCCGGCGCCGCCGCCCTTGGCGATCGCAGCGCAGCCATGGGGGTGAGGGTGCTGCGTTATGGCAGTACGTCGGCGCCCGATGCGGAGCTGGCGGGCGAACTGGTCAGCTGGGAGCAGTACGGAACCGGTGCGGTGGCCCATATCCACTTGGCGGGGGAGGCCAACCCGCGGGCGATGCGTCTGGCGGTCCCGGGCCGGCACATGGCGCTCAACGCGCTGGCCGCCCTGCTCGCCGCTGTCGAGGCCGGCGTTCCGGTGGAGCAGGCCCTCGACGCGTTGGCCGGATTTGAAGGCGTGCGCCGCCGATTTGAACTCGTCGGTACCGCCAACGGGGTGCGGGTCTTCGACGACTATGCCCACCACCCGACTGAGGTGCGCGCCGCGCTGACGGCGCTGCACACGGTGGCCCGACAGGACCCCGCCGGGCGGCCTAGTGCCTCCGGCGGCCGCAGCATCGTTGTATTCCAGCCGCATTTGTACTCCCGCACAAAGGCTTTCGCCCGGGAGTTCGCAGCCGCCCTGGACATCGCAGACAAGGTCTTCGTGCTGGACGTGTACGCCGCACGCGAGCAGCCGCTCACCGGGATAAGCGGTGCCACCATCGCCGAACACGTCACCGTTGCCGTGCGCTACCTGCCGGACTTCTCCGCGGTGGCACAACAGGTTGCCGCCGAGGTGGGGCCCGGCGACGTGGTGGTGACCATGGGAGCCGGGGACGTCACCATGCTGGGCCCGGAGATCATCGCTGCACTCAATGCCCGTGCCGGTGAACCTGGAGCCCATCGATGAGTGCCGACGGGCCCGAACCGGCCGGTTCCACCGCGCCGCCCGATGCCGCCCTCGACACCGCCGCCGATGAGGGCGACCTCGAGGTCGATCGTGAGGTTGACCTCGAGGACACGGACGGGCCGCTCGAAGACCTCAGCGACGGCCCTGCCGAGGATGACGCCGACGCCGTGGTCGACCTCGAGGGCCCGCGCCGGCGGGCACGTCGGGAACGCGCCGAGCGCCGCGCCGTCCAGCAACGCGCGGTTGCCATCGAGGAGGCCCGCCGGGAGGCCAAGCGCCGGGCCCGGGGGCAGGACGGCTCCGAGCCGCCACGCGAAGCTGCCCGGAATATCAAGGGCCTCAAGCTTTTTCTCTGGACGGCACTGTTGGTTCTGCTCAGCGTGGCGTTGGGGCTGGTGCTGTATTTCACCCCGCTGATGTCGGCTCGCTCCCTGGTCATCATCGGGACCGGTGCGGTGCCGAGCGAGGAGGTTGTGGCGGCTGCCGCCGTCAAGTTGGGCACTCCGCTGCTGCAGATCAACACCGATCAGGTGGCCGACCGGATCGCCGGTATCCGGCGCGTTGCCACTGCCCGGGTTCAGCGGGAGTATCCCTCCGCGGTGCGGGTCACCATCACCGAGCGAATCCCGGTGGCGTTCAAAGACTTCCCGGACGGGCCGCACCTGTTCGACCGGGACGGGGTGGACTTCGTCACAGCGCCACCGCCGCCGGGGTTGGCCTACCTCGATGTCGTCAACCCGGGACCGGCCGACCCGCCGACTCGATCCGCTCTTGAGGTGATGACGGCGCTGCGTCCCGAGGTGCTGGCTCAGGTCAGTCGGGTGGCGGCGCCGTCGGTGGCGTCGATCACCCTGTCCCTGCACGACGGGCGCACGGTGGTCTGGGGGACCACCGACCGCGCCGATGAAAAGTCCGAGAAGTTGACGGCACTGCTCACCCAACCCGGTCGCGTCTACGACGTGTCCAGCCCCGATCTGCCCACCGTCGGATAGTGCTGCGGCGGAATCGGACCGGGCCGAAAATTCCTTTCGACACGCGGGCGCGCCTCCCACATCCGTAGCCCGCCGGTCCTACGGTTCTGGGTAGCGAACAACTTGACATAACTCTAAGCCTCTGGTTGAGGTTGAGGGTTTCACCAGGGAAGTCGCCGCTTGTCACAGACCCACCCACCGGGCACAGTCCCACCACCGGAGGAAAGACCACACCGATGACCCCCCCGCATAACTATCTCGCCGTCATCAAGGTCGTTGGCATCGGCGGTGGCGGCGTCAACGCCGTCAACCGGATGATCGAGCAGGGACTCAAGGGTGTTGAGTTCATCGCCATCAACACCGACGCCCAGGCCCTGCTCATGAGCGACGCCGACGTCAAACTCGACGTCGGCCGCGACTCCACCCGGGGGCTCGGCGCCGGGGCCGATCCGGATGTGGGCCGCAAGGCCGCCGAGGACGCCAAGGATGATATCGAGGAACTGTTGCGCGGCGCCGACATGGTGTTCGTGACGGCCGGCGAGGGTGGCGGAACCGGCACCGGCGGCGCGCCGGTGGTGGCCAACATCGCCCGCAAGCTCGGCGCGCTCACCGTCGGTGTGGTGACCCGCCCGTTCTCCTTCGAGGGCAAGCGGCGGGCCGGGCAGGCGGAGGCCGGCATCACCGCACTGCGGGAAAGCTGCGACACCCTCATCGTCATCCCCAACGACCGGCTGCTGCAGATGGGCGACGCGGGAGTCTCATTGATGGACGCCTTCCGCAGCGCCGACGAGGTGCTGCTCAACGGTGTGCAGGGCATCACCGATCTGATCACCACCCCCGGCCTGATCAACGTCGACTTCGCCGACGTCAAGGGCGTCATGAGCGGGGCGGGCACCGCCCTGATGGGTATCGGGTCGTCGCGCGGCGAGGGACGCGCCCTGAAGGCCGCCGAGATGGCCATCAACTCCCCGCTGTTGGAAGCGTCCATGGAAGGCGCCCAGGGTGTGCTGATGTCCATCGCCGGCGGCAGTGACCTCGGACTCTTCGAGATCAACGAGGCCGCCTCGCTGGTCCAGGAATCCGCTCACTCCGACGCCAACATCATCTTCGGCACCGTCATCGACGATTCCCTGGGCGACGAGGTGCGCGTCACGGTGATCGCGGCGGGCTTCGACGCCAACAGCGGTAACCGCAAGCCGATCATCATCGGTGAGGCCACCACCGGTCCCGCCATCGCCGCCCCGGCCACCCCGGCCGTCGAGGTGCCGCAGGCGGTGCCGGCTGCCCCGGCGCCGCCCCCGCCGACGGTGTCCACCACCCACACCTTCGCCCCGGTCAGCGCAGGCCAGGTCACCGGTTCGCCGCTGTTCGAGCCGCTGACCCCGGTCTCGGCGCGCACCAATGGCTCCTCACCCTTCGGCGACGAGGATGACGACGTCGACGTGCCGCCGTTCATGCGGCACTGACCGCGGCCGCCGGCGCCCCCGGAGGACACTGAGCCTGTGACTGTCCGCGTCCGCCGCGTCACCACCACCCGCTCCGGCGGAGTTTCGGCGCCGCCGTACCACTCGTTCAATCTCGGCGACCATGTCGGTGACGATCCGGCGGCGGTGGCAGCCAATCGCGCCCGGCTGGCCTCGGCCATCGGCCTACCGGCCGATCATGTGGTGTGGATGAACCAGGTCCACTCCGCCCATGTCGAGTTCGTCGACTCTCCCCGCGACCAGGCCCTTGACGCCACCGATGCTCTGGTGACCCGCACGCCGCGGCTGGCGCTGGCCGTGGTCACCGCCGACTGTGTGCCGGTGCTCTTGGCCGACGCCCGTGCCGGCGTGATTGGCGCCGCCCACGCCGGCCGGGTGGGAGCGGCCAACGGCGTGGTGCTGCGCACACTGGAGGAGATGATCACTCAAGGCGCGCACGTCCAAGACGTCTCGGTGCTACTAGGCCCCTCGGTGAGCGGGCCCAACTACGAGGTGCCTGAGGAGATGGCCGCGGAGGTCGAGGCCAGGCTGCCCGGCAGTCGAACAACTACGAGTCGCGGGACTCCGGGGCTGGATTTGAAAGCCGGTATCGCACGCCAACTCCGCGACGCCGGCGTCACCGCAATCGATATCGAACCGCGCTGTACGGCGGCCGATCCCGCGTTGTTCAGCCACCGCCGGGATAACCCCACCGGTCGGTTGGCATCGCTGGTGTGGATGGAGTGACGGCCGTGACGGGCGCCGGCGCAGCCGACCGGGTGGGGGAGTTGACCGCCGCTCTGGTGGCGTTGCGGTCCCGTTTGGCAGCTGCTGCGGTGTCGGCCGATCGGGCGGTGGAGGAGATCACCTTGCTCCCGATCACCAAATTCTTTCCGGCCACCGACGTCGCGATCCTGTGGCGGCTGGGATGCCGGGCGTTCGGAGAATCCCGGGAACAGGAAGCCGTGGCAAAAATCGGCGAGTTCACCCGGCTTGTCGGCGGGGAAGGCCAAGAGCGAAGTCGCCCGGGGCCCGATCCCGATCCCGATGCAGCCCGCTGGCACATGGTCGGCCAGATTCAGCGCAACAAAGCCAAGAGCATTGCGGCCTGGGCCGATACCGTCCATTCGGTGTCCACCGACCGGGTGGCCGAGGCCCTGGACAGGGCGGCCGCAGAGGCCCTCGACGCCGGCCGTCGCAGCCGGCCACTGCGGGTTTTCGTGCAGATCAGCCTCGACGGCGACACCACCCGCGGTGGAGTGGACGTCGCCGACCATGCCGCGGTGGACCGGATCTGCGCGCAGATCGCCGACTCCCGGGCGTTGGATCTGGTCGGCTTAATGGCTGTCCCGCCGGTGGGTGCCGATGCCGATTCCGCCTTCGCGGCGCTGGGCGATGAACACCGCCGGATCCGGCACGCCCACCCGGAAGCCACTGAGCTGTCCGCCGGGATGTCAGGAGACCTCGAAGCTGCGGTGCGACACGGTTCAACGTGTGTGCGTGTCGGTACGGCGCTTATGGGCAAACGTCCTCTAGCGTCTCCCTGAGTAGTCACTCCAGTCACAGGTTCATCACGAACATCTAGCACCACAGACACTTACTCAGCTCTAGAAGGGTCACGAGGATGAGCACTCTGCACAAAGTCAAGGCTTACTTCGGCATGGCGCCGATGGACGACTACGAGGACGAGTACTACGAGGACGACGACCGCGACACCGGACGCGGCCGCGGGTTCTCCCGCCGCGCCGACCGTTTCGCCGACGAGAGCTACGACGACCCCCGCGGTGCCGGTCGCTACGACGACGTCCGCGGCGATGTCCGTTCGGCCGGCCGGTATGACGATCCCCGGGTGGCCCACGATTACGACGACCGCGATGCCGATTACCCGCCGACCGGCGGATTCCGCGCAGCCGGTTATGCAGAGGAACCGCGTTTCCGCGGGCGGGAATTCGACCGCCCGCAAGCTTCCCGTCTGGGTGCGATGCGCGGCTCGACCCGCGGGGCCCTGGCGATGGACCCGCGCCGGATGGCCATGCTGTTCGAAGAGGGCAGCCCGCTGTCGAAGATCACCACGCTGCGTCCCAAGGACTACAACGAGGCACGCACCATCGGTGAGCGCTTCCGCGATGGCCAGCCGGTGATCATGGATCTGGTGTCGATGGACAACGCTGACGCCAAACGACTGGTGGATTTCGCCGCCGGCCTGGCGTTCGCATTGCGTGGGTCCTTCGACAAGGTTGCCACCAAGGTGTTCCTGCTGGCTCCGGCCGATGTCGATGTCACCGCTGAGGAGCGTCGCCGGATCGCTGAGGCCGGGTTCTACAGCTATCAGTGACCACCGGGCCGGGAGTCGGAGTCGGTAGGCTGATCTCGCGCTGGTTTAATCGGCGCCACCGCCCGACCCGCGCCGCGATGCAAAGGACTCCCTTGAGGTGAAGCCTGTCTTCGAGATCATCGGCTTCGCGCTCTTTATCTTCTGGTTGTTGCTTATCGCTCGGATCGTCGTGGAATTCATCCGATCGTTCAGTCGGGACTGGCATCCGCGTGGCGCCACGGTGGTGGTGCTGGAGGCGATCATGACCGTCACCGACCCGCCGGTGAAGCTGCTCCGCCGGGTGATACCGCAGCTCACCATCGGTGCGGTACGGCTGGATTTCTCCATCATGGTGTTACTGCTGTTGGCCTTCCTGGGCATGCAGTTCGCCTTCGGGGCTGCGGCGTGAGTCACGCGGGTGGCAGTCGGCGGACTCTGAAAATCACTCTTAAAATCTTTGCACTTCTGCAACCGGCGGGTCTGGTGTGACAGGATGGGCGCCAGTTACAGTTCGGAACGACCAGGGAACGCGTTCTACACTGCAGAGCGGTTCTAATCCAGAGTCCCAGATCGGAAGGGGCAGTAATGCCACTCACACCGGCTGACGTGCACAATGTGGCGTTCAGTAAGCCGCCCATCGGCAAACGCGGTTACAACGAGGACGAAGTCGACGCCTTCCTCGATTTGGTGGAGGGCGAACTCGCCCGGCTCATCGAGGAGAACGCCGACCTGCGCCAGCGGGTAAGTGAACTCGATTCCGAGTTGACCTCGGCGCGCTCCGGGGCTGTCCAGACAACGCAGGTGATTCCGTCATACCAGCCGGAGCCCGAGCCCGTCGTGGTGCACACGGTCACCGAGACCGGCATGTCGTCGGAGGATAATGCTCTCAAGGCCGCACGGGTTCTCGGCCTGGCCCAGGACACCGCCGACCGGTTGACCAGCTCGGCGCAGGCCGAATCAGACAAGTTGCTCTCCGATGCCCACGCAAACGCCGAGCAGATCGTCTCCGAGGCCCGCTACATCGCCGACACCACCATGAACGAGGCCCGGCAGCGGGCCGACTCGATGCTCGCCGACGCGCAGAGCCGGTCGGAGACTCAGCTGCGCCAGGCCCAGGAGAAGTCCGACATCCTGCAGTCCGACGCCGAGCGCAAGCACACCGAGGTGATGGGCACCATCAACCAACAGCGGACTGTCCTTGAGGGCCGGCTGGAGCAGCTTCGCACCTTCGAACGTGAGTACCGCACCCGGTTGAAGACCTACCTGGAGTCCCAGCTCGAGGAGTTGGGCCAGCGTGGCTCGGCCGCACCGGTAGACACCGGCGACGTCGGCTACACGCAGTACTAAAAGGGGTGCCTGCTGGGAGCCCGCTGTGAGCGCCGAGGAACACCGCCCGACCCAGTGGGTGATTGAGCCATGCTTATCACCGCGCTGATTCTCGCGGTGATCGGTTTGGCAGCCCTGATCACCGCGGTGGCAACCAGCAACGAACTCATCGCCTGGGTGTGCATCGGGGCTAGTGGCCTCGGGATTGTGCTGCTGATCGTCGATGCGATCCGGGAGCAGTTCCGTGGCCCCGTGGCGCCATCGGCCGTGGCGCCCGCTGTCCTGACCCCTTTCGAGGAGCCTGCTGTCGAGGGGTCTGCTGTCGAAGCTGCGGCGCTCGCGGAATCCGAAACCACCGAGGTGATCGAGCCGATCGCCGAAGCCGTCATCGTCGAAGACGAGGTCGAGGGTGGCCTCGAGGATGGCGTCGAAGCTGAATTCAGCTACAGCACAGCCGATTTCGCCGACGAGTCCGATATCGCGAGCTCCGATGTAGTCGACTCTGCCATCGCCGTCGAGGACCATCCCGAGGAAGTGGTCCACGACGAACCTGACTACGACCTGCCCACCGACGACGAAGTCGAGTTCCCCGAGCCGGCTGAGGTGGCTGCGCTGCACATCGTCAGCGACCCCGCCACGGAGTACCCCGCCGTGGAGTACGCCACCGAGGAGTACCCCGCCGCCGAGTACCCCGCCGTCGAATACGTCGCCGCCGAGGAAGGCCAAACCGCGGTCGCCGACGCGTACGACACCACAGTGACCGAGGAGTACGTCGTCGAAACCGTTGAGGATCATCTCGGATCCGGCGACGCGGACTCCACGACCGAGATCCGCTACATCCCAAGCGCTGAGGGCAGTGCCGACACGGTGTACACGTACTCTGAGAGCTCCGAGATCGAGTACATCAAGGCGCAGGAACCTGAGGTCACCGACGGGGGCCAGTAATTCCGGCGCTTGAGGGAGTCTGATGGGTATCGAGTACGCCAGCATCGTCGACCATCCGCTTGACGAGGTCTTCGCCTGGCACACCCGCCCCGGGGCGATGCGTCGGCTGGTGCCGCCATGGCAGCCGATGCGCGTCATTAAAGAGACCGAGTCCCTGGCCGACGGAACCGCCATTCTCGGACTACCGGGCGGGCTGCGTTGGGTGGCCCGGCACGACCCTGCGGGCTATCACCCGCCGAACCAGTTCGTCGACGTGCTGTCCTCGGACGGGTTGATGACCATGCCGCCCCGGGTCATCGGATGGTGGCGACACACCCACCGCTTCAGCGAGGACGGTCCGGGTAAAACCCGCATGCTCGACGAGGTCGACACCACTGTGCCCGGAGCGGCATTGCGCTCGACCTTCGCCTATCGGCATCGCCAACTGGCCGAGGATCTTGCCGCCCACCGCGACGCCGCCGCTGCCGGAGCCGGACAACTCGTCATCGCCATCACCGGTTCGTCCGGACTTGTCGGCACCGCGTTGGCGGCTTTCCTGTCTACCGGTGGCCACCGGGTGATCCGTCTGGTCCGTGGCGCACCGGCCAACGAGAGCGAAAGACGTTGGGACCCAGACAATCCCGCCCCAGACCTGCTGTCCGGCGTGGACGCTCTGGTGCATCTTGCGGGCGAGTCCATCGCGGGCAGATTCACCGAGTCGCACCGCAGGGCCATCCGCGAGTCCCGCATCGGGCCCACCCGACGGCTGGCCGAAATCGCCGCCGCCACCGCGGGCCTGCGGGTCTTCGTGACCGCTTCGGCGATCGGCTTCTACGGCCATGACTGCGGTGAGACTCTGCTTGACGAGACCAGTCCGCGCGGCAGGGGATTTCTGGCCGACGTGGTGGCCGACTGGGAGGCGGCCACCGCGCCGGCGGCGGACACCGGCCGGCGGGTGGTGATGGTTCGCACCGGAATCGTCCAGTCGGCCGCCGGCGGCACACTGCGTCTGTTACGGCCGCTGTTCGCCGCGGGCCTGGGTGGGCGCCTCGGCAGCGGTCGGCAATGGCTGTCGTGGATCGGCATCGATGATCTGCTGGACATCTACTACCGCGCCATCTACGACAGCCGGCTGGCCGGCCCGGTCAATGCGGTGGCACCCAATCCGGTCCGCAACGCCGACTACACCCGCGCGTTGGCCTCGACCCTCAAGCGACCCGCCCTGCTGCCGGTCCCGTCGTTCGGCCCCCGGGTGCTGTTGGGGAGGCAAGGGGCGGTGGAACTCGCCGAAGCCGACCAACGGGTCGCCCCGGCTGCTCTGCAGGCGCTCGGGCACCGGTTCCGCCAGCCCACCGTCGAGGATGCCCTCGCACATCAACTCGGCCACGATCCGGCGCCGGGCGTGCTCTAGAACCCGGCCCCAGTGCCGGCGGTCGAGGTTTTGTGACCGGGGTACTTGAGCACGGTGTTGGTGACTTAAGCCCCGCGCATCCGTTCACGGCTTCGGGCACGATGGGGTCATGGCCTCGATGATCGACGGTGCGGGACTGCATGTCCTCGTCGAGGAACTGCGCCGTCGCGGATTCCGAGTGGTGGGCCCGACCCTGCGGGACAACGCCATCGTGCTGGCCGAAATCGACAGCGCCGACGACCTGCCGTACGGCTGGGGCGTGGACACCGCGCCCGGCAGCTACCGGGTCCGTGCCCGGAACGACAAGGCCGCCTTCGGGCATTCAGCCGGCCCGCAGTCGTGGAAACAGTTCCTGCACCCGCCGCGACAGCTGGCCTGGTCCTCCGATGCCGGCCCGGGTACCGACGCCGAGCAGCCCCGATACGCCTTCCTGGGCGTGCGTGCCTGCGACCTGGCCGCCATCGGCGTGCTCGACCGCGTGCTGGCCGGCGGCGCCCACCCGGACGGCCCCTACGTCGGCCGGCGCGACGGGGTCTTGATCATCGGCGTCAACTGCACCGAGCCGGGCGATCTGTGCTTTTGCGCCTCGATGGGCACCGGACCGGGCTGTGGCGAGGGCCCGGCTCAGCCGCCGCGCTATGACCTCGCACTGACCGAATTCGTCGGCGGCGAGTCTGTCACGTACCTGGTCGAAGTCGGTTCCGACGAAGGCGCACAACTGCTTTCCTCGATTCCGGGCCGGCCCGCGCAGCCCGACGAGCTCAGCGCTGCCGCCGCTGGCGTCGCCGCGGCCGCAACGGCGATGGGACGGCGGATGCCCGAGGTGGACCTGCGTCAGCTACTGGTCGACTCACGGGAATCCGAGCACTGGTCCCAAGTCGCCAGCCGATGCCTCACCTGTGGGAACTGCACCATGGTGTGCCCGACCTGTTTTTGCACCAGCACCTCTGATGTGACCGACCTGACCGGGCAGCACGCCGAGCGGTGGACCGAGTGGGCCTCCTGCTTCGAACTGGACTTCACCTTCATCCACGATGGTCCGGTCCGGCCATCGGCGCCGTCGCGGTACCGGCACTGGCTGACACACAAGTTGAGTTCCTGGCACGACCAATTCGACACCTCCGGTTGCGTGGGCTGCGGCCGCTGCATCGCCTGGTGCCCGACCGGCATCGACATCACCGAGGAGATGGCGGTCTTCGCCCGCGAGCAGGCCCGGGAGCCCGGGGATGACTGAGACAGCGGTGCGCCCGAGGCTGACGACAATGGCGCCGGTGCCCTACCAGGTGGCATCACGTGTGGTGGAGACCGCCGATTCGGTCACCCTCCGTTTGGAGCCGGCGGCAGAAGGTGTTGCGCCGCCCGCCCCGGGACAGTTCATGATGCTGTATGCGTTCGGGGTGGGGGAGATCGCAGTCTCGGTCTCCGGCTTGGCGGCCGACGGCGCCCTCATCCACACCATTCGCGCTGTCGGGGCGGTCAGTGCGGCGCTGTGTGCAGCCCAACCGGGCGCGACTGTGGGGGTGCGCGGACCGTTCGGCACCAGTTGGGGGCTCGACGATGCCGCCGGCCGTGACCTGGTCATCGTCGCCGGCGGCGTCGGTCTGGCTCCGCTGCGGCCGGTTGTTCTCGGGGCGCTGGCGCACCGGCAACGCTACGGCCGGGTGGTCGTGGTAGCCGGAGCCCGCGCTCAACAGGAATTCCTGTTCGGCGCGGAACTCTCGTCCTGGCAACACATTCCGGATCTGGAGCTCCACCAGACCGTCGACGTGCCCATCCAAGGCTGGCCGGGACAGACCGGCTTCGTCACCGAGTCGCTGCGCCGGCTCACCCTGCGGCCGAGCCGAACTACGGCTTTCCTGTGCGGACCTGAGCTGATGATGCGGCACAGTGCCGGGACGCTGCTGGACAAAGGTGTTGCGGCTCAAGCCATCCGGGTCTCCCTGGAGCGCAACATGCAGTGCGGCGTCGGCTGGTGCGGACACTGTCAGCTCGGTCCGCTGCTGCTGTGCCGCGACGGTCCGGTGGTGGGCTACGACGTGGCGCGGCCGCTGCTGGAAGTCGAGCAGCTCTAGATGACCCGGCGGGCAGGAGCGGAGCGACCGGGGAAGGGGCCGAGCCTGGCGGTGTGGAAGTTCGCCTCCTGCGACGGATGCCAACTGACCTTACTGGACTGCGAGGACGAACTTCTGCTGCTGGCCGAGCAGATTCAGATCGCCACCTTCGTCGAGGCATCCAGCGCCATCGTCGCCGGTCCGTACGATGTCTCGCTTGTCGAGGGCTCCATCACCACGCCGGCCGATGAGCGCAGGATCGCCGAAATCCGAGCCCAATCCGGCGTTCTGGTGGCGATCGGGGCGTGCGCGACCGCCGGCGGGATCCAGGCGCTGCGCAACTTCGCCGATGTCGGGGAGTTCACCTCGGTGGTCTATGCGCGCCCGGACTACATCCACACCCTGGCCACCTCCAACGCCGCCTCGGCGTACGTGACGGTGGACTACGAACTGCGCGGCTGCCCGATCGACAAGCGCCAGCTGCTCGACACCCTGGCCGCGTTGCTCGTTGGCCGCAAACCCAAGCTTCCGGCCGCCACGGTGTGCACCGAGTGCAAACGGTCCGGTGTCGCCTGTGTGACTGTCGCCGAAGGCATTCCGTGTCTGGGACCGGTCACCCACGCCGGCTGCGGAGCGCTCTGCCCGCGTCATCACCGTGGTTGTTACGGCTGCTTCGGCCCGACGGCCACCCCCAACATGGGCGCGATGATTCCGCTGCTGCGCCGCGACGGGATGTCCGGCGGCGACGTCGACCGGGTGTTCGACACCTTCAACGTCACCCAGTTCGAGGCCCATCGGAGCGGTGAATGACCGAATCCGCCCGCACCCTGCGCGTCGGTGCCCTGACCCGGGTCGAGGGTGAGGGCGCCCTGCATGTGGAACTGCGCGACGGGCGACCCGAACGCGTCGAGCTGAACATCTATGAGCCACCGAGGTTTTTCGAGGCTTTCCTGCGCGGCAGGTCCTACACCGAACCGCCGGACCTGACCGCCCGGATCTGCGGCATCTGCCCGGTCGCCTACCAAACCAGTGCCTGCAACGCGATCGAGGATGCCTGCGGGGTGAGGTTGGACCCCGAACTGATCGCGCTGCGCCGGCTGTTGTACTGCGGCGAGTGGATCCACAGCCACGTCCTGCACATCTACCTGCTGCACGCCCCGGATTTCCTCGGCGCCCCAGACGTGATCACCATCGCCAAGACCCAGCGCGAAGCCGTGGAACGCGGGCTGTCGCTGAAGAAGGCCGGTAATCAG
>Ga0164292_10003056_pt1 | contig 13673 bp, 13 predicted proteins | sample GEODES117metaG_FD_111486 | JGI IMG/M metagenome (GOLD analysis project Ga0164292, IMG submission 111486) | Eutrophic lake water microbial communities from Lake Mendota, Wisconsin, USA - GEODES117 metaG | ecosystem: Environmental > Aquatic > Freshwater > Lake | place: USA: Lake Mendota... | reverse complement strand
GGCCTGGATCAGGGCGGCCACACGCCGTTGTTTGTGGCGCACCGTATGGCGCACGATCTCCGTGGGGTGGGCGGTGAACACCAGCTGGATGTCGAGCTCCCCCAGCAGGTTTTCCAGCTGGGCGGGGGGCACGTTGAGGGCGCGCAGTCGCTCAAACAGCTGCCGGAAGGTGGCCGGGTCGCTCTGGCTTGCCAGGGGGGGGAGGAAGGGGTCGTTGCTGGCGCGGGCGCTGGTGCGGTTGAGGCTCTCGAGGTAGCTGTCCTCTTCGATGTGCTGCTCGAGGATGTTGACCAGCTGGAAATAGAGGGAGAAACCGCGGGCGGCGGCGATGCCATCGGCCAGATCCATCGAGCGGATCACGGCCACGATCGCTTCGGTGGCGCCGCTTGGCAGGGTGGTGCCTTCCCCCTCCGGACCGATCTCCGCCGGGGAGAGGGGGCCGCTGCAGCGCTTGAGCCGCAGCAGCTTCTCCACCTGCTCCGGCGGGCATTCGCTACGCAGCACGGTCTCCCACAGCTCCTCCACCAGCTCCAAGCGCTCCCCTAAAAGGCGGATGGCACCGGGGGTGGTCTCGGCTGCTCCCCCCGTAGTTGCCGCGGTCACAGCTTCGATGGGCTGCCGCATGGGGGCAGGCGGGGGGCAGGACGGCTCCATGATCATCCCAAAGCGCGCGCCGCGTCTGTTGCGAGCCATGCCGCCAGCTGCTGCTCGCGGTGCTCGAGTACAGCGGCCTCGTCCGCGAGGATCGCCGCCACGCTCTCACCGGCCCCATGCCGGGCCAGCCAGCGCATCGCCGTGTTGCCGCCGCCGCGCTCCAGGGGTAGGAGCAGCAGCCGCAGGGGTTCGAGCACCTCGGCCAGGTCGAGGCTGGCGGCGAGGGGGGCCATCTCCTGCAGCTCGGCCGCGATCCAGTCGCGGGCCGGCAGCGTCTGGCCGGTGCGCCAGTGCTGCAGGGGGGCATCGAGGCTGGCGCGGGCGGCGGCCCGGTCGTTGGTGTCGGCCAGTTGCGCCAGGGCCTCGGGGTCGAGGCCCGAGGCGTGCAGCGGGTCGTGGGCGGTGGGATCGGCCAGCAGCTGCTGCACCCGCAGTTCGGCGAAGGCGGTAACCGCCAGCAGCAACAGGGGGTCGTGGATCAGATCGCAGATCCGGATCTCCACCCGGTTGAGGTCATGGGGGCGGTCGTCCCCGTTGGGACGCACGGAGGTCCAGAGATGGCGCACGTTGACCATGGCGCCGCCGCGCAACTGCTCCTCCATCCAGGTGACGTAGTGGGCGTGGCTGGTGAACAGGGGCGTATGCGGGGGCGTGAGGGGAAACTGCAACCACCGGTGCGAGTGGGCGCCGGTGGGGTGGTTGTCGAGGAAGGGGGAGGAGGCGCTCAGGGCCAGCAGCAGCGCCCCCTCGCAGCGCAACAGGCGCAGGGCCGCGAACAGGGGCTCCATGGCGGCCAGCCCCAGGTTGATGTGCACGCTGGCGGTGACGACCCGGGTGCCGTAGGTGGCCTCGATCGTGCCGTGGTACGCGTTGCTGGGGTCGGAGCGTTCGAAGCGGTGGCTGTCGCCGGTGCTCAGGGTGCTTCCCGGCAGCAGGGTGAGGCCGCGGGGTGCGAGCCAGCGCCGTAGCCGCTGGCGGGGTTCGAGCAGGAGCTCCAGCTGGCGGCGGTAGCTGGGATCGGGGGGGGTGATGTACTCGAGATTGCGTTGGTCCGGCTCAGTGACGAAGCCCTCGAGGGCTGCGGCGGCCTCCGTGGCGCAGCCCACCACCGTGCCTTCGGGCCGGCCGGTGTACATCTCCACCTCAAAGCCCTTGGACAGCAGAGCGGGGCTCATCGCAGACCGTCCGCCGAAGCTCCGGCCGGCACCGCCTTGCTTGGTTGCAGACAGGCCAGGGCTTTGAGCATGCCCCGGGCCTTGTTGAGGGTCTCCTGGTGCTCGGCCTCGGGGCGGGAGTCGGCCACCACCCCCGCTCCAGCCTGCACCTGCACGCGCCAGCGGCCCTGCCCCGCCGGCAGCACCACCATCGTGCGGATCGTGATCGCGGTGTTCAGGGCTCCATTCAGGTCCACCGCCCCGTAAACCCCGGCATAGGGACCGCGGGCCTCGGGTTCGAGGTCGTGGATCAGCTGCATCGCACGGATCTTGGGCGCGCCGCTCACGGTGCCCGCCGGGAAGCTCGCCATCAGCAGGTCCCACACGTCCCGCTCACTCTGGAGCAGCCCCTCCACCTGGCTGACGATGTGCATCACATGCGAGTAGCGCTCGATCACCATCAGTTCCTTCACGCGCACGCTGCCGGGTCGGCAGACCCGCCCCAGGTCGTTGCGGCCGAGGTCGACGAGCATCACGTGCTCGGCCCGCTCCTTGGGATCGGCCAGCAGGTCGGCCTCCAGGGCCCTGTCCTCCGCCTCGTCCTCACCGCGGGGCCGGGTGCCGGCAATCGGCCGCAGGGAGGCCAGCACCGACCCATCCGCCTGGGGTTCGGCCTTCACCATCACCTCGGGGCTGGAGCCGATCAGATACCAGTCGCCGAAGTTGAAGAAGGCCATGTAGGGCGAGGGGTTGACCATCCGCAGGCTGCGGTACAGGTCGAACGGGTCACGCGCAACGGTGGTTTCGAACCGCTGGCTGAGCACCAGCTGGAACACGTCGCCGGCGACGATATGGCCCTGGGCTTGCCGCACCGCCTCCTGGAAGGCCGCCTCGCCCATGTTGCTGGTGGGCTGCAGGCAAGCGTCCACCTCGTTGTTGGCGGCGTCGCGCCAGTCGAGCGGCACCACCTGCGGCGGCAGGGGGGCATGCATGCGGGCCTCGAGCTGGGCGATGCGGGCGGCGGCATGCTCCCAGGCATGGGCGGGATCGCCGCCGTCGCTGAGGTCGGCATAGGCCACGGCCGTGATCTGGCGCTTCACCTGATCGAACACCAGCAGGCTGTCCGCGAGCATCCAGCAGCCATCGGGGGGGGCGCCGGCGCCGGCCGGGTGGACCGGCACACTCGGCTCGATCCAGTGGATCAGCTCGTAGCCCCAGAAGCCGAGCAACTGGCCGAAGGGGGGCAACCCCGGCACAGGGGCCGATCGCAGCGGGGCCAGGCACTGACGCAGCAGCTGGAAGGGGTTGCCCGCCAGCTCATCGTGCCGTCCGTTGCGCCAATGACGCTCGGCCCGCCCGCCCCGGCAGGTGAGGATCCAGAGCGGGTCGCTTGCCACGAAGCTCCAGCGGCCGAGGCGCTCGCCCCCCTCCACCGACTCGAGCAGCACGCCATGGCGGCTATGGGCACCCGCCTTGAGCCAGGTGGTCAGGGGCGTTTCCAGGTCGGCCGGCCAGCGCTTCCAGAGGGGCGTGAAGTTGGGACCCTGGGGGCCTCCCACCGTGCCTGCGGCGACCTGCTCAAGGAAGGTGGCACGGTCAGGGCTGCGTGCGGGGGCCTGCATTAGGTCGACGGGCGGGCAAAAAAAACGGGGCTGCTCGCCCCGCTTTTCTAATGGATGGTGGGGGGATCAGGCTTCGTAGGTGGCCTTGCCGCTGAACTTGAGGCTGGCCGGGTTGGGGTTGGCGCCGATGCGGCGGGGATTGTGACCCACCATCGGGCGGCCTTCGTTCACCTTTTCGGGGAACACGCCATCCTTGGGGTGCAGGAATTCGGTGTCACCACCGGGGTAGATCCGGTAGATCTTGTAATCATCGATGCGGGGCTTGAACTTCGTGCGCAGCTGGGTGCCGAGGGCCAGGCACTGCTCCTTGCGGGCGAAGTACATGAGGTTTTCGCCGGCGTGCATCTCGGCGGCTCCACCGGTGGGAAGCTCAAAGACCTGGGCGGCAGTGCTCGTCCAGGTGATGGCGTACTTCTCCTCGGTTTCCGCGGCGTTGAGCAGGCCGCCCGTGCTACCGAGGTACTTGGGAAGTTGACCAGTCAGGGCCGTAGCTGGCATGGCTCGCAGATCGCTTCAGGCGGAAGCTAGCACCGTGTTTTCGGGTGGCTCCACTGTCCGCGCGGACTCTTCACACCCGTCAACAAAGGCCCCCTCAGCCTGCCGCCTCCGCCAGGGGGAAGAACACGGTCAGACTGCTGCTCCCCCGTTCGGTGAGCCGGCCGCCCAGCTGATGGAACAGCTGGCGGGTGGCCTGGCGGCTCAGCTGCAGGCTGCCGGTGTCCGGATTCCAGCTGAGCACCGGCCCCACCGGCTCACTGCGGCCCGCCGCCATGCCCCCCCCCTCACCGCGTTCGCTGACCGCGCGGCTGAGCTGCAGCTTCAGGCGTGGTCCCGCCGGCTGCAGGCGCATCACCACCTGGCCGCCGCTGGGCAGGCCGCGGCTGAAGCGGTCCATCAGCCCCCCGAGCATCGTCTCCAGGCGGCTGGGATCGCTGAGCACCGGCGGCAGGTCGTCGTCGATCACCAGCCGGAACTCCAGGCCGCGGCGACCCAGCTGACGGCGCCAGAGATCCTCGAGCTGGCGCAGCAGCTGGGCCAGGTCGGTGCGGGCCAGTTCGCCGCTGGTCGCTGGCCTGCCGCCGTCGCGCCGCTGCAGTTCGGCGGCGAGAAAGATCAGGCCAAAGCGGTCGATCTGTTCGCTGCATTCCCCGTCGATCTGCTCCAGCCGCTGGCGCACCAGCGCTGTGAGGTCGCGGCGGCGCAGCAGCGAGCGGATCAGGGTGCGGATCGTCGCCAGGGGGGTGCGCACCTCATGGGTGAGGGCTTCGAGCAGCGCCAGTTCGCCGCTGGCCTCGCGCCGCTCGCGGCTGCGGGCCGGGGAGGGCGCCACCACCGGTTGCAGGGTCACGCTGGGGGCCATCCCCGCCAGTCGTTGGGCCAGCAGGGGCCAAAAGCGCAGGGCCAGGGAGGGGTCATTGTGAAGAGGGCCCAGGTCCTGCAGGTGCTGTCGCAGGCGGCTCGCGCCGGTGGGGTCGTCTTGCTGCAGGCGCCGGTCGAGCAGGGAGAGGGTGTTGGAGAGCGACGGCGCATCGAAGCGCACCAGCAGCCGCCGTCCCTCCGCGGGACCATCGACGGCCAGGGCCACCTGCAGCCGGCCGGTGATCAGCACCAGCAGCGGATCGGTGCCGTCCTCCTCCCGCAGGGGCAGGCGCTGGAATCGTTCCGCCAACGCCCGGGCGCCTCGCGCTGGAGCTCCCTGGCCGCCTGGCAGCGCCGGGGTGGCGGCGGGCAAAAGGCTGTCGATCCCGGCCGGAGCCCACACCCAGCCCTCTAGTCGGTGCAGAAGGGCTGGTTCGTAGAGGGCCGGAAGGGGCGCGGCCAGCCATAGGCCGCTGCCGGCTGAGGCGGGGCCGAGCAGATCCTCTTGCAGGGTTGCCAGGGCGGCCCACCATTGGCGACGCACGCTGTCCTCGTCGCCGCGGCCCGCGGGGGCTCCTTCGGCCAGGCCTCGCCGCAGCACGGCGAGGCTCACCACCGGCGTCGGCTCGGGCGGTTGCGTCGGGCCACCGAAGCCACCAGGCCCAGACCGAGGAAGTTCACGAGCATGGCGAAGCGCCCGTAGCTCAGCCAGGGCAGGGGGATGCCGGTGATGGGTCCGAGGCCGATGGTCATGAAGACGTTGACCACCACCTGAAACATCAGCATCGCACCGACGCCCACCACCACTAGGGACTCCACGTCGGAGGAGGCCCGCCCGGCGATCTGCAGAAGCCGGGCCATCAGCAAGGCGAAGGCCGCCACCACAACCACGCTGCCGACGAAGCCCAGCTCCTCCCCCAGGGCGCTGAAGATGAAATCGGTGTGCTGCTCGGGGATGAAGCGCAGCTTGGTGAGCTGCCCCTGCAGCAGCCCGGTGCCCCACCAGCCGCCCGAACCGATGCCGATCTGGCTCTGGATCAGGTGGTACCCGCCCCCGAGGGGATCCTGGGAGGGGTCGAGGAACATGGTCAGCCGCTCGCGCTGGTGCGGCCGCAGGCCGTGCTGCCAGAGCCAGGGGGTGGCGACGGCAAACAGCGCCTGCACCGCCAGCACGATTGTCAGGGCGGCCCGTTTCCAGGGCAGGGAGCGCCAGGCCAGCACGCCGGTGAGGGGGATCCAGGCCAGGAGCCCCCAGGCGAAGCTGCCCGCGAGGATGGCCGTGAGCAGGGGCGAGAGCAGCAGCACCAGCCAGGGCAGGGGCATGCCCGCCCAGAAGAGCATCGTCAGCAGTACCGCCCCGAATACCAGGGAGGTGCCCAGGTCGGGCTGCACGAACACCAGCAGCCAGGGCAGGCCGATCATCGCGGTGGGTCGCACCAGATCGACGGGCCGCTCCACCGGATGGCGGGCGAGCACCTCCGCCAGCAGCAGGATTGCCGCCAGCTTGGCGAACTCGGAGGGCTGCACGTAGAAGCCGCCGATGGCGATCCAGCTCTGGGCGCCGAGGGCGGAGGTGCCGATCAGGCGCACGGCGATCAGGCTGAGCACGGTGAGGCCGTAGATCGGCCAGCGCAGGCGCGTGATGCGCTCCACAGGCAGGCGGGCCAGGGCCAGGGCCAGCGCGAAGCCCACCGCCGCGGTGACCCAGTGCTGCCACCACACCGCATCGCTGGCCTGGCGCTGGGTGCTGGCGATCAACAGACCCGCCAGCAGGCTCAGGCCCAGCGGCACCCCCCAGAGAACCCCGTCGACGCGGTGCCAGAGGGGGGGGCGGCGGGCGCTGCCCCCGGCGCGGTAACCGCCGCGACGGGCGCTCAGGGCCATCGGCTCAGGCCAGGGCTGGGCGTAGGGCGCAGCTTTCGCTCAGGCGCGCGGCGAGGTCGGCGAAGGCGCGGGCGGTGAGGGAGTGGGGGGCGGCCTGCACCACCGGCACCCCGCCGTCGCCCCCTTCCACCACCGCCAGCTCCATCGGCAGCTGGGCCAAAAGGGGCACTTCCGCTTCCGCCGCCAGCTGGGCACCGCCGCCGTGGCCGAAGAGTTCGTAGCGCTTCTCGGGGGCGTCGGGGGGCACGAAGGCGCTCATGTTTTCCACCACGCCAAGCACGGGTACCCCCATCTGCAGGAACATCGCCAGGCCGCGGCGGGCGTCCTGCAGGGAGACCCGCTGGGGGGTGGTGACGATCAGTACCCCGGCCATCGGCACCGCCTGGGCCAGGCTGAGCTGGGCGTCGCCGGTGCCGGGGGGAAGGTCGACGATCAGGACGTCCCGCTCGCCCCAGTCCACCTGGTAGAGGAACTGGCGAATGATGCCGTTGAGCATCGGGCCGCGCCAGATCACCGGCTGGTTCTCCTCGATCAGCAGCCCCATCGACACCATCGCCAGGCCGCAGCACTCGATCGGGGACAGGATCTGGTCGTTGCCGCTGCCGCGCACCTCGGGGGTGCGGTCGGCCACACCCAGCATGGTGGGCGCGTTGGGGCCGTAGATGTCGGCGTCGAGCAGGCCCACCCGCAGGCCCTGGGCGGCCAGGGCGCAGGCCAGATTCACGGCCACGGTGCTCTTGCCCACCCCCCCCTTACCGCTGCTCACGGCGATCACACGCCGCACGCCGGGGATGGGCTGGCGCTCGGGCACCTGGCCGTGGCCGCCGCTGCCGTGGCCGGCGCCGCCGATCGGACCGGCCGATGGTGGTGGTGTGGTGGGCTGGGCGAGTTCGATCTGCAGGTCATCGATGCCCGCGACGCTGAGGAGGGCCGCGCGCGCCTCGGCGGCGATGCGGTCGCGCTGGCTGGTGGCGAAGCCGGGCAGGGCGAGGCGGAACACGGCGCGGGAACCCTGAACCCGCACGGCGTCGATCCAGCCCAGCTCCAGCAGGCTGCGGCCGCTGCCGGCGTCGCAGAGCGGGGCGAGCGCCTGGCGGGCGGTGTCATCCGTGGCGACGGGAGGGGGGACCATGGGGTGAGGCACGACCTCAGCAAGACGCGGATCCTAGGCAGCGTGGCCTGGGGCGGCCGGGCCGTGACAGAGGCTCTCGAAGGGTTGTGCTGGCCCCCGCCGGGCTGGAAAGGTGGGCGGAGCCACCCCATGGATCGCCTCCGGAGCCCGCCATGTCTCAGCCCCCCGCCGATTCCCGCCGCCGGGCCCGCGAGCTGCTGATGGGGCTGCAGGAGTCCATCTGTGCCGGGTTGGAGCAGCTTGATGGTGAGGGGCGCTTCCAGGAGGAGAGCTGGGAGCGACCGGAGGGGGGCGGCGGCCGTTCGCGGGTGATGAAGGCCGGGCGGGTGTTCGAGCAGGGGGGTGTGAATTTCTCTGAGGTGGAGGGGGATCGCCTGCCTCCTTCGATCCTCAGCCAGCGGCCCGAGGCGGAGGGCCAGCGCTGGTTCGCCACGGGCACCTCGATGGTGCTGCACCCTCACAATCCCTATGTGCCCACGGTGCACCTCAACTACCGCTACTTCGAGGCGGGGCCGGTGTGGTGGTTCGGCGGTGGCGCCGATCTGACCCCCTATTACCCCTTCCTCGACGACGCCCGCCATTTCCACCGCACCCTTAAACAGGCTTGCGACAGCGTGGATCCCGCCTATTACACGGTGTTCAAACCGTGGTGCGATGAATATTTCTTCCTGCGCCATCGTGACGAAACACGCGGCGTGGGGGGCATCTTTTACGACTACCAAGATGAGGGCGGCACGCTCTATAAGGGTCAGGATCCCGGTGGGCCAGCCGCTGCCGTCAGCACCGCCCGCGGCCCGATCTCCCACGACTGGGAGAAGCTCTTTGCGCTGGCCACGGCCTGCGGCCATGCCTTTCTCCCCAGCTATGGGCCGATCGTGGAGCGCCGTCAGGAAACGCCCTGGGGCGAACGGGAGCGCCAGTTCCAGCTCTATCGCCGCGGCCGCTATGTGGAGTTCAACCTGGTGTTCGACCGGGGCACGATTTTCGGCCTCCAAACCAACGGCCGCACCGAGTCGATCCTGATGTCACTGCCGCCGCTGGTGCGTTGGGAGTACGGCTATCAGGTGGATCCAGGCAGCCGCGAGGGACTGCTCACCGAGGTGTTCACTCGTCCCCAGAACTGGCTTGAAGACCCCGCCCTCGAGGCCCGCTGCCAGCCGCACCAGGCTGTGGCGTAACGGTGGGGCGGCCAGCCACGCCGGCGGGTGCCCCAACGGGCCGGCCAAGTCCCCTCTCCAGGGCGTCGACCACGCGGCGGGCGATCCGCTGCACGGCGATCGGCCGAGTACGGGGATCGCGCAGCGCCGCTTCGAGGTAGCCCTCCAACTTGCCGATCTCCAGCAGGGCGATCCCCCGTCGAGGCCCGCCGAGGCCGTCGCGGAAGAACATCGGATAGCCCCCGAACTCCTGCGCCAGCTCCTCGTCGAGGCGGGTGAAGGAGGAGTGGAGGGGGGGGATCAGGCCGGAGCCCACGCCGGAAGGTCCCCAGGCGTCGAAATGGATCTCCATGGCGTAGCCACCGCCGGCCACGTGCTGGCGGCCCACCGTCCAGTTGGTGCCGGGGGCGTCTTCGTCGTGGATCGTGCGGAAGGGGGGGCGGTAGTACTGCATGCGCAGGCCCCGCCGCTGGCCTTCGGCCACCACCGCCTGGGCCACCACCATGTTCCAGTAGAGCTCGTCGCTGATGCCGGGGTACATCGGTGGCGCCCCGGCGGTCACTGCGGCGCCGCTGGTGCCGGAGCCCGAGATGTTCTGGGAGTCGGCGTGGCCGGCCAGCACCAGGATTGGGGTGGTGGCCGGCAGGTTGCGCGCACCGACCCAATCGCGGCCCAGGCGGCTGCGGGGGCCGGTGAGGGGATCGCTGGTGGCGCTGGCGGGGTAGGGGCTGACGCCGCGGCTGGCCTGCTGGGGGGCGCTGTTGGTGGCGGTGGCCGGCGCAGCCTGCTGGCTGCGGGCCGCTCCGATGGGGGCGATTGCGACGCCGCCCAGGAGGGTGGTCAGCAGGAGGGGGGCGAGGCGGCGGCGCATGGGGTGGGGCTGAGGTGGGGGGTCAGATCGGGGAGGTGAGCAGGGCGCCGTCGCTGGCGAGCTGCAGCTGGGGTCCGAGCTCGGTTTCGATGGCTATCAGCTCATCGCGGTGGGCGCGCAGCCGCAGGGTGCTGTCGGTGCTTCCGGGCTCGCTCATCAGGCGCAGCTCCAGGCTTTCGCTGCGGGCGGCCCGGCGCCGGTAGAGCCAGCCCGCCAGTGGCCCGGCCAGGACGAGCAGCAGGGGCCACCAGCCAAGGGTGGGCAGCAGCTGGCGCAGCACAAGGCCCAGGCAGGCTGCCCCGAGCCCCCCGAGGAGGGAGAGCAGCACCGAAAGCGGCAGGCTGGCGCTCACCTGGCCGCGGAAGCGCAGCACCTGGCGTTCGGGATCGCTGGCCTCGGTGTGCCAGCCCCGGGCGTTCAGCCAGGAGCTCAGGCCCTCGAGCACCTCCACCGGCGGCCGCGGCGAATGCACGTCTACCACCGTGGTGCGATCCTTGCTGGCCGCCCGCAGGAAGAACACCAGCCCGATCGCCAGCAACAGGGTGAGCAGCAGGGTGGAACCCAGGGTGGACATTGCGGGGGTGGGAGGGGATCGGGGGGCTGCATTCTCACCCATCCCAGCCGGGTCGGTGGGCCACGATGGCCTTAGCCCCTCCGCCCATTGCCTTCGCATGGCCCAGGCCTCCGCCAGCTCCTCCCTGCCTCCCCCGACCCGCTTCGCGGTGTTCGATGGCGACCTCGATGACGACTGGCTGAGCCGCTACAGCAGCGCCAGCGCCCTGGCGGTGGACACCGAGGCGATGGGGTTGATGCACGGCCGCGATCGCCTCTGCCTGGTGCAGCTCTGCGATGACCACGACCAGGTGGTGTGCATCCGCCTGGCCCGGGGGCAGGGGCAGGCGCCGCGCCTGCAGTCCCTGCTTGAGAATCCGGCGATCGAAAAGGTGTTCCACTTCGCCCGCTTCGATGTGGCCGCCCTGGCGGAAAACCTGGGCATCGCCGTCGCGCCCCTGTTCTGCACAAAGATCGCCAGTCGCCTGGCCCGCACCTACAGCCCCCGCCATGGGCTCAAGGAGGTGGTGGGCGAGCTGGTGGGCGTGGAGCTCGACAAGCAGGCCCAGAGCTCCGACTGGGGCCGGGTGGAGGAGCTCAGCGACGCCCAGCTGTCCTATGCCGCGGGCGATGTGCGCTATCTGCTGGCCGCCCGCGATCGCCTCGAGGCGATGCTGCGGCGGGAGGAGCGCTGGGAGCTGGCCCGCCGTTGCTTCGCCTGTGTGCCCGTGATCGCCGATCTCGACCGGCAGCGCTTCGGATCGATCTTTGAGCACTGAGCAGTGTGGGCCGGGGGCGCGGGACGGCGGGTGAGCGATCGGGAGAGCGATCAGGAGTGCGAGCGGACGCCGATCAGTCTTCTGTCATGAAGTTTTCGTCGCTGCTCAGCGCCCGCAGCATCGTGGTGAGCAGCGCGGGGTTGTCGACGCCCGAGGCCTCGGCTTCGGCCGCCATGCGTTCGGCCAGCGCGATGCGGGATGGGGTGTCGCGCAGCGACTCCTGCGCCGCGCGGATGTCCACACGGCGGCGGGCGGCCGCCAGGCTGATCCCCAGGCGGCTGGCCAGGCGGCCGCAGGCGGCGTTGTAGTCGCGGTCGGGGATGCCGGCCATCGGGGCGTGGCGTATGGGTTCCCATCATCCTTCCAGTAGGCGGGCCTCGATCAGCGCCGCCAGCCGTTCGCTGCCCCCCGGCGGGCCCATCCGTCGCCGACCGATTGCCCCCAGCCGCTCCCGCTCCTGTGGGTCCGCCAGCAGCAGCTCCAGAAGGTGGTGCAGCTCGGAGGCCCCGTGACAGGGGCGCACGGCGCCCCCCAGCAACCGGTTCTGGCGGCGGGCAAAGCCCGCCTGGAACTGGGGCCCTGGCCCGGGCAGGGAGAGGGCCGGCACGCCGAGGCCCACGAGCTGCTCAGAGGCGGTGCCTGCCGTCGCCAGTCCCACCTCCCCCCAGCTGGCCCAGGCGGCGAATCCTGCAGGCGCATGGAGCACCTCCAGAGATCCCCGCCGCCAGGCCGCCGCTGCGCCGCTTGCGGCCGGAACGGCTTGGGGGTGGAAGCCGGCCTCCGCCAGCGGCGTCGCCAGCTCCCCGACGGTGGGTCGGCTGCCGGTGGTGAGGAGCGCGGTGATGGGTTCCTGGGGCTCGGGCGGCAGGGCCGCCAGCAGACGGCGCAGGTTGCGCAGGGCCTCGGGCATGCGACTGCCGGGTAGCAGCAGCAGGCGCCGGCGACCCTGCAGCCAGGGAGGCAGGGGAGGGCAGGCCAAGCCATCCATCATCGGGTTGCCGGGGGCGAGGGCCTTCACGCCATGGCGTCGCAGCCCCCGGGCGGTGAGGGGGTCGCGAACCGCCACCAACCGGCAGCGACGGTTCGCCATCAAGCCCCACTCCCAGGGGTCCCATTCGCTGCCCTTGAGCCGGTGGTAGGCGTCGGCCAGGGGAGTGCCGCGCCATCCGGTCGGGGTAGCCGAGGCCCAGGTGTAGTCGCTCTTGGGGGTGCCGACAAAGCCGTAGGGGCCTCCGGCGGCCCAGGCCAGCAGGAGGGGCAGCAGATCCCCCACCGCCAGCACCGGATCGCCGCGGCGTCCCCAGCGACGCACCAACCGCGCCTGCCCCCAGCTCAGGGAGCCCAGGCCCGCCCCCAGATCGGCCAGCAGCCCCGCCAGGCTCTGGTTGCTGAAGCCTCCGCTAGGCAGTGTCAGCCGCGGCCCCACCCGCTGCAGCAGTCCCTGTCTCTCCGCCGCCGCGAAGGCGCTCCCCTCCCCCACCAGGGGCAGCACCGCCACGACCAGGGGTTCGCCCCCCGCCGCCGGCCAGGCCTGACGGCGACGTTGCAGGGCCTCGATCAGGCGCAGGGCGATCAGGTCCTCCCCGTGGCCGTTGCTCAGGACCAGCAGGCGGGAAGGCATGCCATGGCTGATACGATCCGATTCGGGGAGTTTGCTCCCCGGCTGGCGGCATGGCCAAGTGGTAAGGCAGAGGATTGCAAATCCTTTACCCCCAGTTCGAATCTGGGTGCCGCCTCTTCTCTTTTCGATCCGCCCACACCCGGCACGGGTTTCAACACCTTCCCTCGGGCGGGTGCGGGCTCGACCCCCGGATCGTCGCTACGCTGCGGCCAGCTCTCAAACCCGTGCGATGAAGGCCCTTCTCTCCGCCCTGCTGATCGGTTGGGGGATGCTGTTCGCCCCAGCCTCGTCCGCGTGCGAGAAGCACCTCGATGGCCACCAGAACAGCGGTGACACCCACGCCGAGGTGCAGAAGCGCTGAGGCCTCTGAAGGCCGCCGTTCAGGGCAGGATTCCGAACAGCAGGGAGAGGAGGGCGAAGCCTGCAACGCCTACGAGAGCAAGCAGTGAGGTGGAGGAAGTCATGGGGCCCCGATGGCAAGGGCCGGACCCTAAAGGAAATCTTTAGGAGTCATGGTTTTCTAGGCCCTCAGCCCTCCGATCTGTTATTGGTCGTAATCCTGCGGGGCTGCTGAGCCGTCAGAGATCGGCCTCGACCTCCCAGTCCTCACCGTCGTCGCCCCGCACGCGGCAGCTCAGCTTCTGACCCTCCAAGCGACAGCGCCCCTCAGCCCGTTGGGCCTGAAGCAGGGCCGAGCCGCCAGGGTCCTGGGGGATTGAGCTTCGGGCCATGGCGCTCACCTGCAGGAGCAGTGGCCCCTCGGGCCGGCAGCGGAGCTGGCGGCAGCCCAGGGGGCGGCTTCCCGGTTCCAGAACCCCGGCGAACACCAGCTGCCCAGGGGAGCCGCCCCGCTGGAGTTCCGCCCCCAGCAGGCGCAGACTCAGCAGG
>Ga0164292_10003053_pt1 | contig 13681 bp, 24 predicted proteins | sample GEODES117metaG_FD_111486 | JGI IMG/M metagenome (GOLD analysis project Ga0164292, IMG submission 111486) | Eutrophic lake water microbial communities from Lake Mendota, Wisconsin, USA - GEODES117 metaG | ecosystem: Environmental > Aquatic > Freshwater > Lake | place: USA: Lake Mendota... | reverse complement strand
TCCAGCAACTTTAGATGTTCTACCACTATCAACAAGAGAAACGCCTACACCAATACCTACCCCTGCAGCAACTCCCGCAGCTATCCCTTTACCGGAGTTTGAAGTCTCTCCGTATGAAGATTCAATATCACTACCAGTTTTAATGTTACTGTCAATATCGATACTTACCATATACTTAGCCAAATCCAACTCATCAAACCCCTTCGCTTTCAATTCGTAAAATAACTCATCCAAAGTCTCATTATCCGCTTCCCCAGTTACCTCTAAATTGTTTGATCTTTGGAAATCTTCTATTGCGTTTTCAGTTGGGGTATCATAAATACCTGTCACTATTAGGTCGTCATTATCTTGGTCTATAAATTTTAAAACTATTTGTATTTGTTCAATATCGGGTTTAAAACTACTGGACATATTTTTTTTATATTCATTATTTGATTTGATGATTTTTTCAAATCTTCCAATAAATTCATAAATTGTATCAAAATCGGAGTCGTCCTCTCCGCTAATATCCACATTTTTAATTGCCAAATCCACATTTTCTGAAGGTGTTTTAAAAACATCAAAAACTATTTTATTTAAAATCTCATCTTGTAAAGATTTAACTTTTTTCTCCTTTCCTGAAGATTCGCCATCTAATATTCGATACTGACCAACAACATCAATTTTATTGTTTTTAAATTCTTTAAAGAAATCTTCAATATCTTTTTCATTTTCTTTAACGTCTCCACTAAATTTATTATACTCACTATTATTTAAAATAGATCTAATTGCGTATAATTTAGCATTGGGGAATTTTTCTTTTAGTCTGTGGGCAAGAATATCAATTAAATCTGAGTTTTCAAATTGGTCATTTTTCCCTATTGAAAAGAACACATGATCAACTTCGGGTCTTTCGTCGGTGGATTTTAAATTAGAAATCATATCTTTTAATTTCATATCACCACTAATCAATTCCGGTATTTCTTCCAAATCCTTTTTTTCAATATTATCAATAACGTCATCACCAAAAATGACAGTTTTAATATTTTTTTCGTCTTCCGTCAAATTCATAAGTTTTTTTTGTCTATGAATTTCACTTAATATATTTTTAAACATAACTTATCTAAATTGTGCTTTAGGTAGTTTATTCGAGTAGACAACATAATATTCATTTAAGAACGACATTAAATTACTTTCATCCGTTATAAAATCATATTCATCATTATCCCACTCATCGTTATCGTCCTCGTCTTCAGTAAACAAACCAAAAACATCTTTATTATCATAACCAAACTCCTCATAAAATGAGTATTCAATAATGTCTTCCCTAACCATATCATCATCATCTTCAGTTGTTTTAAATTCAACTATGATAAGATTTTGGGTCTTATCGATGTAATTTGATATAATTTCAATTACCTCCATTAATTAAATTTTTTAAATCTTTTGAACATGTCTTTCGTTTTATTTATGTTTTCATAAATTTCTTCGATTTCATCTTCTTTCTTATCCAACAAAGATTCATCATTAACTAAATCATCAAAACTCATATCATCAATGTAGTCATCAAAATCTATCGTGTCAAATTCGGTAGTATCGTTAGAATCATTAATATCAGTATCCTCATCACCAGGTTGATAACCACCCCCATAATACGGATCGGCCGGCCCTTGGGAATCAAAATCAAATGGTGGTTTTGTTGCGTTATAAACGTTATACCCTAAATTCTCATCACCAGGCCCTACAGAATCAAATTCATATGCTGGATCAATTTCATCGTAATGTAAATTTTTAGCAGCAATTTCATTTATTTTATGGTTTCTATAGGTTTTAACGTCCCCTTTAGGTGTAACTGTTATTCCTTCTTTATCTCGTGCAGCATCATAAACCGTTAACGGTGTCATGTTTGATGGTACGTTACCCACAACATACCCGTCATATAGTTTACTATGTTGTTGTCTAATTTGTTGTCTTTCCTCGTCAGACATCATTGAAAAATCTCTCATTCTATTTCTTTTGTTGTGTATTTATCCGCATTTTTCATCCAATATTCTTTGGCTGTTGTAGCGAGTCTTGGCATCGTATTTTGTATTTTAGGTATTTCAGTCTCTTGACCTTTATCGTCTAAATACTTCATAGCACCTCTTATAAATATGTCCCTAACTCTTTGTGCTCTTGATAACATAGATTTATGGATTTTTTTGTCCCTCTCATCAAAATCTTTTTCATATGATTTTAATTTTAAAAAATCCTTTATATAGTCAGGTCCTGTTAATAAAAACCTACCACCTTCACTATACATATTAGAAAATCCAGACCTTCTTTCCAATTCAAGAAATTCACAAATAACGTTTAATTCACTTTTTCCAAAAACACCAAAAAACTCGGACCACTTAATTAAATCATTAGGTTTTGAAAACATATTATTAACCTCATTTAACGATTCTTCATCGGACTTATAATATTCTTTATCATAGACCCAAGAATCATCATTAGGGATCAAACTAAGACGACTTATTATTCGTTCTCCATCATCAAACCAAGTCATTAGATAACCAAATTCAGGATCATTTTTTGAAAACGTAGGTAAAGGTGTAATACCGACAACCAACCCTTTGGTTCCTGTAAATATCGAACCACCGTCCATATGAATAAGTACTACTCGGTCACCCACCTCTAATTGGGGGTTTATTTCGTTTAAATTTTTTTTATTCATATAGATAAATATAATTATAAATGTAATAGTAATAATATGATTAAATTTTTAAAGTATTTGTTGGTTGAGGTAATGAATAGATACGGATCGTTTATGTGGTTTGGTACTCATGTGTCAATGACCCAAACAGATTGGCATTATTTAATTGAAACTTTTTTATGTGTTTTAGTAAACCTTTTAGTAATTTTTTCCGTATATTTGCAATACAAAGAAAAAGAAAATGAAAAATTACAAAAAACTAATAGTACCGAATGACTCTGCTTGGAGTAGAGACGTTCTATGGAGAAGTTTACACTGGAGAATAAGATACTTCATAACCGGAGTTAAAAACATATTCAGATGGGCACCAACTTTATATAAAGATAAAGATTGGGACTCTTGGTACATCTATAATATTTTACAAAAAAAAATAGAATATCAAAGACAAGAAATCATCAACGCAAATCGTCACACTGATATAGATAGAGATAATCGTGATATGACAATAACTCTTAATTTACTTGAAAGAGTAAAAGACGATTACTATGGTATGGAGCATGTTGATTACAGTGAAACTGAATTTGATTTTATTCCTGTTGAGGGTAATTCAAATTTAAAGGAAATGAAAATGACTGTTTTAAGTGAAAACTATGATGAGTTTTTGAAAAAATATCCGTCAAGTGTTAGAAAAGTCTTGAAAGAAAAAGGTAACGATTTAGAAAAAGATGTTCTTTGTCTTTATGTTGCTAGATATAACCAAGAAAAAGCAAGAAAGTTATTATTTAAATTATTAGAACAAAAAATTGAAAGATGGTGGGATTAAAAGTATATAAAGTAAAAGATAAAGAAGCGTATAATCATTTAAATACGGTATTATTAGGTTGGTGTTTTTTTAGAAATGATGGTGAGAATTATTATATAAAGGCACCTAAAAATAACTCTATTGAAAATTTAATTGAAATGGGGTTAATTACAGAATTACCTCAAGATAGTTAAATGTCCGTGATCGGTAATCTTATCATCATTACCGAAGACATTAAAGGTTAATTTCCAAATGTATACACCATCTGTACACATTTTATTTTGATATGTTCCGTCCCACTTACCATTAGGGTCTTGAGATTCCCATACGACATTACCCCATCTATTAATAACAATAAACTCAAACCCATTTATATCAAAACCATCAATCATCATAGGTCCGAATAGTTGGTTATGTTCATTACCATCAGGAGTAAAACAATTAGGAACCCAATAAGTCACACCGGGACATTCAGAAACCACTACCTGTAATGTTTGCTCAACATAGCAAGGTCCGTTTTCTTTTTTTACAACAATATTGTAAGTCCCTTCACTGTTGTATGTGTATGTTAATTCATTTGTGTTATATACAATACCATTAACAGCCCATGACGTAGTACCATCACCTGTTGATGTTGAGAAATACGTAACGGTTTTAGTTTCTCCGGCACACAATTCAATAAGTTGTTGTGCCGAAGTAACTAAGGACATTAAAATAAATGATATGAAAAAAATGAATTTCATTTAGTTATGTTGGATCGGAGATAATGTTGGTGTACCATAAACAGGAACAACAACAGAAGTAGAGAATGTACATCCAGCGGAACTAAAAGTATATGATACTGTTGATGTTGCGTTCGTTCCATTTGTTACGTTATCAGGACAGAATTGATTTCCTGATACACCAAGACCTGACCATACTCCACCCACAGGTGTTCCGACTAATGTTACACAAGGATCAGATTCACAAAATGGTCCTAACGCTGTGATTGTTGGTATTACTTGATATATTAATACATTTAAGTTAACAGGTGTTGCGGGACAGTTAGCTGGCGGAGGTGAAGAATATGTTACAGACACACCATTTGGTATCAAACCAGGGGCTGCTGCCGACCAATTGACACTTATAGAATTAGTCCCTTGACCTGCAGTTATAACTCCAGGTGACGTAACAGTCCAAGTGTAGGTTCCTGAACCAACAGATGGTACCGTATAGGTTGATAGGGTGGTTGATTGATAACAAACAGTATCAGGGTTTGTTGTTGTTAATTGTGAAAATGAAATTGATGATGTCAATAACATTAAAGAGATTAATAATTTTTTCATAGTTTTTTAATTATGACTTATTGGTCCCAAAACAATTGGGGTTGTGTTTATTGTTCCGTTAAATACGGTAAATGGTGTAGCAAGGTCACACGAAGTGCTAGTATAACTACCCCACATACCATCAGATCCGGGAGTTACTTGTAATGATAGACTTTGTGGTGTACATACGTTTGCAACAGTTAAGGTAACGCAAAATGTCCAAATACAAGAGCCTGAATCCCCAAAGTCATTACCGGGGTTACCGTCAACTGTCAAATCAAAGAAATAACCAGGACCTACAGTTACTATCGGTGTTGTTGTTGATGTTACTGATGTTCTCCATACCCATTGTCCTCCTGTTGAGTTTCCTCCGCAATTGGCAGGTGCCGTTTGAGGAGTAACTGATACCCAACCTGCACCTAAGTTTAAATCAAATCCTTCAATCCAATTTGTTCCGGCTTGGGTATATCCGTTCATAGTATAACACATGGTTACAGTTTGTCCGGGCAAATAAGTTCCTCCAACAGGTGATGGTGATAACGTAAATGACTGAACTCCATTACATTGAGTAAATGAGTTAAAAACTGTTAGTAAAAAAAATAAAATTATTCCGTATCTCATACTTACAATAAATAGTGAATTAATAATAAATAATAAATATTTAATCGTGTGGCTTTTCATACCTACCGTTTAGATTATTATTTATGGTATTAATAAAAATATCCAATAATAAATTTTGTAATACGGATAAAACTATTTATATTTGTAGAAACCATTAAAACTATTCAAAATGACACAAGTAGGACTTTTTATTGTTAAGGATCACAAATCAAAAATAATTAAAGAAAAAATCTTTAATAAGTTAATGGATATTCTTGATGATTCAGATTTAAATAATGTTGCGTATGGTGAAACACCCGATGGTTTGGATATGTTATATGTCTTTTTAGAACTTGATAAGCACGAAGAAATTTACAATTTGTTTAGTAAATATAAAACTTTGGTTTCTTATAAGAACTTAACTAAAACTTTCTTATATCAAAAAGATCTAAACTCAATTTTTAATGTGGGTGAGTTTAAAGACGTACTTGTTAATTTCTTAGAAAATAATTTAGATAAAGACATCATATTAGATAAAATCAATGATCTCGGTATTGATTCTTTAAATGAGGTAGATTATAAAATATTAAAGCAATAAAAAAACCTTAGATCTCTCTAAGGTTTTATAATATATCGTTAATATTAATTAGATTTTGTCTGACTATATCCACTTCTAACACCACCAGCAGCACCAGCACCTATGTTACGTAACATACGTCCACCTTTACTCTGACCTGGTATATATATAACTTTAGATTTACCAGTTCTTCTTGGGTGCATAATTTTTAAATGACCTAAGAAGTCATTATCTTCGGCTTCGTCCATTAAATCTTGTTTAGCCATTTCCCAACCATCCTCATCTTCATATGTGAAATTCTCAACATCTTCCAAAACCTCATCCTCAATTTCGGATAATGACTCTTTAAATTTCATTTCTGAATTACTTTTTTCTGATTCATCACCATGACCGGTAGTAAATCGTTTAACGTCCTTCATTTTATCACCTAACCAACCTTCTTCAACTTCTCTTTCTTGAGTTTCTCTGACGATTTTTTTAATAAGTGTTGTTAATTCTCTTTCTGATAGTATAACTTTTCTTGTAGCCATCTTTAATTTTTTTTATTTTATTTTATTTTTTATAATATAAATATACGTTACTTTAAAAAACGTAATTTATATAATGTAGAGTTAATCAATTCACATACAGCATCAATTTGATTTTGTATATATGAATCTTTACAACAATTTCTTAATTTTTCAACTTTACCACACAATTCTTTTAAATATTTAATAGTAGACTCTGTTGATTTATGATCTGTAATGTCATACGTTTTATATCCTTTTATAATACCGTATTTACCTTGATACGATTCCACTAAGCCATCAACTAAACCATCAATACCCTCATAATAATTTTGAAGTGCTTTGTGTTCTGAATATGAATCGGTTTGGAGGTGTAATGCGTGAACTTGTGTTTGTGAGTGAAGTAATAATGACATCATTTCACAATAATCCCCATTACCGTTTTTTTGTTCATTTAACATCGAACCACTACCTAAAAAATCTTTTTTTGTTATCATGTATATAAATATATCGGTTTAGTGAAAAAATCAACCCATTAAACTAGGTATTACCTCTTCTTGGAAAAAATATTTAGCTTGGTGTAGGTCATTACCCAACTCATTTTGTAGTCTAACCTCTTTTCCTTCATCATATCCACCCATTTCGTCATCTTCATCGTATGATTGTAGCGCGTCGTAATCCTTAATAAAGTCCATTTCAGTTAATTTACCTGATTTATTAGTAGCAATTAAACCGATCCACTCTTCTCCATGCCATTTTACGGTACCATGATATAGGTTTTCATCATCTAATAGGTCTTCATAGTCAAACATAAATGAAAATTCACTACCATCACGTAAATTAGTGGTATATTCTTCACCTATTTTAGGGTCATAATCATCGTTTTTAGGGGTTATTTCACCCATAAATTCACCTTTTTGACCCGAATTTAACCACTCTGAGTACCTATTTAGGGTTATTTTCTCCTCATTTTCAAGGTTTTCATACCCAATTTCACCCAATTTATCTAAAATTTGGTCTATTTTAACGGTATTTTCTATTAAAATACGGTATTGTGACTCAGTTATTACTATTTTCATACTAATAAATACTCTAAAACATTGATTTTTACATAAAAAACGGATTTTTTGGGTAATATTTGGTAATTATTCTTATTTCAGGGGTTAAATTAGACGTTTTAAGGTGGTTTTGTTGGTTAAATGGGTATATTTACCATAAAATAGTGTTACTTTACCTTAAAAGTTAGATAAATACCTTATAAAATGAAATTTGTCCTGTATTCGTACACAAAATCTTCCGCATTACCTATAGTTTCACTTAAAACAACGTCTAAACCCTGATAAATGTTTTCAGATTCGTAATATGTTTCATTTTGTTCTAAAAAATCGTAGTATTCTTCAATAACATCTCTAACATTTACGTCAATTCCGTCTTTAGTGCCCCCAACTGGCACTACTTGGTTATATATTTGTATTAATTCATCATCATAATACTGTTTAAACCCCACAGAATCAATAAAAATCTGATATTTTGGTAGATTACCAAATTTTATGGTCTTTATACCATTCAAAACGGACTGTATTTGTGTTTTTGCATCATTATTAAAGTACAAATACGGGTTTTCTGACTCATTTAGGAGATGATAGTTTGTTTTTACACCAATATACCCCTCAAACTCAGTTAAAAGGTCTTGGATAGACCATCGTACGGTTTGTAAATAAAAAGAAACGTCGTTTGGGTTGGTTATTTCAAAAACAAACATATAAGTGTCTCTTTTTCCTCTAATTGTTAGTAAACTTATGTCAGTTAAAGACACTAAAACACCACTAAGTGTTAAATTTTCACCAAACAACTCATTAAAATACCGTTTAAGTCGTGAAATTTCCATTAAAAGTAAAAAAAATTATAATGATTTAACGATTTCTTCACATTTGGCGACAAATTCACCAATAATTTTGTTATCATCGTTAACAATACCATCCATATACTTGTTATATACCTTTGGACCCAACGATTCTAACTCAAAAGTAAAGTCACTTTCCATTGAAGGTTCATATCCATCAACAAATTCTTCTAAAAAGTATCTAATTTTAGACCAAAGTGTCCTTCCGTAGTTCATATTCTGTATTTCGTGTTTGTGAGTGTCTGTCATACCCATTAAAACGTCTCCTGATTCTTTTTTACCAGGTAAAGAGAACAAACTATCGTAATATTCAGCTCCTTTTACAAGTTCATGCATCAATAATGGTAAGTGAGGAGCTCTTGCTTCAATAACCCACACACCTTTTTCGTTTTTATCAGGGTAAACATCACAATAAGCCATTCTTCCGGCACCCGTTTCCGCCATTCTCTCTAACATTTCAGTATTTTCCCAATAGAATCTTGATGCTCCTCGTACAAACCCATCATAATTCTTATATAAGTTAGGATCTATAGCGTCAATCTTATCTTTCATCTTTTTAATCGCCCCAAAACCATCCATCCACGCCTTTCCTTGTGTCTTTGCGTTTATATAATGTCTTTGTTTGATCCTTTCTTCAAATTCTGGGTCTTCTTCTTTTGCTTTTGTTAGTTTTTCTTGTGATGGTGATTGTGGTTTCATTCTTCCACCCGCAGCACCTAAGGCAACATCCATTTTAATCTTGTCTTGATCCACCAACTTCTTAATTCTTGGGTACATAGTATAAAACGTCTCTAAAGCTAACTTAACGAGTTGTTGTGATTTACCTGATTCCATTCTTGGTAGTCCCATCATTAACATTCCGACCTGATTACTACTTGGTGCGGGGTTTGCAGGGTCATCATACATTTGTCGACTAGTTTCCTTGGCTCGTTTTTTAAATTCGTCAGGAAGATAATCGCTTACAGGTGCTTCAAAAAGTAATTTCCACTTTCCCATGATTACATTCTGTTACTTAAATATTTGTTTACAAGATCAGCTAAGTCGCTATTCTCATATTCAGAATCAACATCATCCACAAACGGTTCGTTTACGTCTTCATCATCAAATTCAAACTCATATTCCATTTCATCGTCTTCATATTCACCTTGTGGGTGAGTATCAGGATCAGTATATGGTAATCTACTAGGATCTCTTTCTCTTCTTGCAGGATCGTAAGGTTTTTCTTTTTCAGTTTCCCTTTCTTTTGTTCTTTCTTTCTCTCTTGTTGGTGCAGGAGCAACGTCGGTATCACCAAAATTAATATCCATGTCCATTTCGTCCTCTATGTCCATTTCGTCCTCCATATCTGTGTCAGCAAACATAGTATCTTCTTCATAGTCGTCCTCAACAACTTTATTTTTTTGTTCAGATATAACTCTACCTTTTTGATAACCGAACAAATACTTCATTTGGTCTATCTCGTTTAATAAATTTTTTTTCATAGTCTTTTATTTTATAAATATCTTTGTTTATTTTATTTGTTCTATAGTATCTATAAATACTTTAAACTTCTAATTGTTTACTAACTAAATAGTATTGGAATCCAAAAGAATAATAAAGGAATGTCCCTTTGTTTTTAAAGATGAGGTTTAATTTATCTTTTTCATTGGTTTTAATTCCTATTATTTTTTTATCGGTAGGGATTTTTCTACCGGAATGTGTGTTTAATGTTTCAGGTACGGGATCTAAATAATATTTAAGGTTTTTGATAAGGGATTTTTTATCACCGACAACACCAACACCGTATTTTTTACAAAGAGATTTAATTTCAGGTAAATCTAACGACTCCAATTTTTCCATAAAACAAAATTACAAAAAAATATTAAATCAAACAACATCATCCATATTTTCAATATCCGACATATTGATTTTTTCTAAATCTTCTAATGCCGATTCCTTACTCACGTAAGTTCTTTTTAAATTTAGTTTTTCAATCATTTCAATATCCATAACGTCTTTTAATCCTCCAGTTGGTTTCTCAATAAACAAACTTATTTTCCATTTTTTAACCGGTCCATCACCACCAACAGGCATTACGTTAAATTTTGGTTTTTCTTTTTTTTCTTTAGGATTAAATTTACCATCCAAATATCTTTTTTCCGCCAATAAATTTACTGACTCAATTAATCTACCTTTATTTGTTCTCATATTTTATAAATATTATAATATAAATAGTTTTACTAATACATAATAATTTATTACAATTATAAAAAAATAATTTTATGAAAAAAGTAGAAACAAACAGTACGGTTATTGTAAATTACACCGGAAAATTAGAAGATGGGTCGGTATTTGACTCGTCGTTGGTTGAGGGGAGAGAACCATTAAAAACTACCTTGGGAAAAAATGAACTTATTGGTGGTTTTGAGGATGGATTAGTTGGTATGTCTATTGGTGAAAAGAAAACAGTAGAGATTGAACCTGAAAATGCTTATGGGGAAGTACTTGACCATTTAATTCAAGAGGTTGAGAAAACTCAAATGCCTGGAGATGTTGAGGTTGGTACCGCATTACAAGCTCAGACACAAATGGGTCCTGTTAATTTTGTGGTTAAAGAAGTTAAGGATGACACCGTAATCTTAGATGCGAATCATCCGTTGGCTGGTAAAAAATTAATCTTTGATTTAGAGGTTTTAGAGGTGGAGTAATAAAAAATAAACCCCCAATGGTAGCGACACTTATGGGGGTTTTTATTGCCGTAGCAATAGCGGTCCTAAACCGTATCTTAAACTTCCGTGTTTTTTATATCCTCATAAAACTGATCAGATAATGTAAACTCATTAATTGTCACTCTTACGCTTTCACCCCCACTTGCAAATGTAAGTAGATTTTCCCTTATACTTTGTTGTAGACTCACCATAAAAAGGTATTCAGATCTTAACCACGAAATGGTTTTTTCTTTATCATTCATATAAGTGGTTAAAACTTTTAAAAATTTTTTAAACCTTTCTTCACTATCCACAATTTGAACATCAATCAAAACATAATCATAATAATCACCAACGGATATCATTTTTTTTGTTCCAACTAATTTCATTTTATAGTCTAACATAAAATTACCACCAACAACTTCTGATTTAAATTCTATTACTTCATTCTTTAAAAAGTTGTTTATAAATATTTGGTCTTTCTCGGTGATCATACATTTATAAATACAACACTAATTAAAAAGCGATTTCATCTTAAAGAATAGTTCCTCCTGTTTTCTTTTTAGTTGATTAATTTGTTGATTTTGTTGTTCATTAAGTTCAAAATTCTCACTTTTAATTTGTGATATTTGATTGTCCAATCTCCGATGTTCCATCATAAGATTGTCATACGCTAAGGCTTTTTGTTGATCATTCATACTTAAATATAGGTTATTTTATTAGGAAATAAACAACCTTTTTTTTATACAACAATTAAACTTTAATTAGTGTTAAACTTGGAGACAACATACCAGTACTAATATCTTTAGTCGTACTACCAGAATCAACAAAACTAATTAATTCCTTTACTTGTTGTTTTTCTATTGTTTTTGTTGTTCCGTTTTTTGTTGTTATTTTATAATCTGAACCACTTTTTGATATGTCAGCAATATTAATATTACTACCCATAGCTTTAAATCTGACTTTAATGTATGCCGACTTCGTATTAGTTACCGATACCGTCCCATCAGAATTAATTTTATATTTCCTACTTTCAATATCACCTGTAGTTGATTCTGATATTATTCTTTTAATTAAATTAATTAAATTTGTTTCAGTCAATCTAACAATTCTTTTATTTTCTAATAATGATTTTATTGCGGTTCTATAATCATTGTTTGGTATCGCCTCTTTAAAGTCATTTTCCTTTGCTGCCATACAAACAACATCCATATCAATAGGGTCATCTTCACCAACGATATTAACCGAGTCATTCTCGAATTTATTTTTTTTACTAATATCCATTGTGGCCCATTTTTTACAAGCATTATCCAATAATACTTTATCCCGTAATTCTTGTTCTCTAATAATGCTTCTTCTCATGATTGTTATTTTATTAGTTTGATCCTGAATGGTGTTTTTTGTTTTCCATTTTTTCATAGTAACCTTCTTTAGAACCTTTCCAATCCCAAGGCAAATTATTCTTAACGTTGTAATCCAATTGTTCGTCAGATACACCTTTTAATTTTCTCATTAATTTTTTTATTAATGAATCATCTTTTTCTTCTTTTAAAACTTTACCAACAATTCTTGTTAAATCCGTTTCTGTTAATCTATTTCTTCTCATTTTTTTTATATTACAACATCATCATTTATTTTTTTGGCGTCATTAATCTACCTAAAACCCCGACACCAATAGCACTATACCCCAAAGTTGTAGCCATAGTACTTGAAACTAATATACTTGCAGGTAAAATGCTAATAGCAGCAACAACGCCAACAGTTTTTAATAGTAAAGACACGACCCTCCTAACTTTATAATTTAAATCTTTAGATTCCCTTATTGGTGAATATTCCCCCTCAAGTTCCTTTTTTACTATTTTTTGCAAATCTTTTACACTGTTATTCTCTAAAAAATCAATAAGAGTTTCTCTATCTTCGTCGGTTAAATTCCTTACTGCGGATTTAGTTTGGTCTACAATTTTTTTCTCTAATTCCATTTTACTAAAATCAGAATCTCCCATATCAATAGAATTATCAACCCACTCCTCTTCGTTTTCTTTTATCACTCGTTTTACTATTCTAACCAAATCTCTCTCGGTTAATTTTATAATTTTTTTCATCACAGACCTAATAAATTTGTTATTGTGCTATTAACACCTTCTAAAGGGTTATTCAAAGTTTTTTGATAACTGTTATAAATTGAATCAAAATCTGTTTTACTACAAATACCTAATTTATCACACTCTTTATTTAGTGCTTGGTATTTTGTTTGATTTTCAGATAATTCATCGATCTTATCATAAATATCAAATGTGCATTGTAATGCCCAACAAATAGCCGCGATTTGAGTTGCTCCGACACCTTCTGTACCAACAATTATACAAATAATAATAATAGCACAAAGAGTACCTTTAGACAAGTCATAAATTATAGGATAATTTTTTGGTTTAAAACATCCACTACTAGATAATCTTTGTATTATCGGGTCAAATATAGAACTAATATTTTTTTTGATTTCTGATTGTGTGTTTACATCTAAATTTTCTATTTTATTCAACATTTCTATACCTTCATTTAATAAGGGTAACGAACTACTATTTTTAACTTCCGTTAAAGTTAAAATTCGATTTAATTCTAAATTAATTT
>Ga0164292_10003052_pt1 | contig 13685 bp, 20 predicted proteins | sample GEODES117metaG_FD_111486 | JGI IMG/M metagenome (GOLD analysis project Ga0164292, IMG submission 111486) | Eutrophic lake water microbial communities from Lake Mendota, Wisconsin, USA - GEODES117 metaG | ecosystem: Environmental > Aquatic > Freshwater > Lake | place: USA: Lake Mendota... | reverse complement strand
GATAGATTGATTACAAACTTCAAAAGACTCTCTCCAAGCGTACGCAAACGATTGACATTGGAGAATGATGATAAGGCTTCTATGTATTCCGTAAAAGACCTTATGTACATCCATAAACATACAGGCATTCCAATTGTATTTGATTACCACCACCACCAATTTTGTACAGGTGGATTGAGTGAAGAAGAAGCACTTAAATTAGCAGCAACAACTTGGCCCAACGATATAAGACAAGAAGTTCATTATTCGGAGTCAAAAGCATTACATGAAAATAACCCAAAAGAAAAACCACAATCACATTCCTATCTTATTAATACCCTCCCCAATACATATGGGTTGGATTTGGACATTATGGTTGAAGCAAAAGGAAAGGAATTAGCAATATTACCATTTATTAAAAAATAAAATTATGGATACGAACACAACATTAAAAATTACATTAGGTACAATACTAATAGTTGGAATTATAGCAATGACAATAGTATCAATAGGATTTAGTATGAATGATAAAGATAAATCGGTTGTTGCAATGAGTAGAGAAAACTATCAGATTCAAACTCATACAATAGATTCATTGACTAGAGTAGTTGATAGTTTAGAAATAGAAATACATTCACAAGCACAAAAGTTTGATAATACCGAAAAAAAATACAAAGAAATCCTATTTGAATATGAATTGGGAATTGATAGAATCGAAAACTATCATCCAAAAGCATATGAGGATTTCCATAGGATATTAGCATATAGAGAAGATTATAGTAGAGAAGCAGAAATTGAAAACAAAAAAAGATTAAATGAATACAATAGATAAAAAGTATCAACAATTACTTAATGATATTATTGAATTTGGTGTAGAAAAAAAAGATAGAACCGGAACAGGTACTATATCAGAGTTTGGACATCAAATACGACATAAGATGAGTGAGGGGTTTCCATTACTTACTACAAAAAAGATGCATTGGAATTCCATTGTGACAGAACTCCTATGGTTTTTAAGAGGTGATACTAACATCAAATTCCTATTGGATTACGATTGCCACATTTGGGATGGTGATACATATAAGAACTATGTAAGTAAAGTTGAAGAATATACATCTACATTAAATGTTCCTAATGATATATCCGAATTTCAAGAAGTAATGGATTCAGTAGGAAACCAAATAAAGAGTAGTGTATTATCAAAAGAAGAATTCATTAAACAAATCAAAACCAATAATGAGTTTGCAAAGAAGTGGGGAGATTTAGGTCCAATCTATGGTAAGCAATGGAGGCAATGGCAAGGGTGGATGCAATATAAGAGAGATGATGGTTCAAACGGATTTGGTTCATTGTGGTATGACCAAATCCTACAATTAGTTCATTCCTTAAAAACAAATCCAGATAGTAGAAGATTGATGGTATCAGCTTGGAACGTAGCGGAGTTAGACCAAATGGTTTTACCACCTTGTCATTATGGATTCCAAGTTTATACAAGAGAGTTGAGTAAATTTGAAAGAAGTAGACATATGGGATTACCAGAAGGTGAACATTTTTTAGATGATGTATTAGATAAACATAACATTCCTAAACGTGCAATCTCTTTAATGTGGAATCAACGTAGTTGTGATACATTTTTGGGATTACCTTTTAACATAGCATCTTATGCATTACTATTAGAGATTATTGCGAAAGAAGTAAATATGGTGCCGGAAGATTTGATTGGTAATTTGGGAGATGTACATTTATATAAAAACCATATCGAACAAGCCAAAGAACAAATCAGTAGAGAACCTTATAGTTTACCAAAAGTTGAAATCACCGAAAGGAATTGGTATCAGCACGAAAAAGTAAAAGAGAATTTAGGACCAAAAACATTTAGAGATATAATACTATCTTATAGACCTGATTGTTTTGAATTAATAGGTTACGAATCACATCCAAAAATTAAAGCACCATTATCAAATTAAAAAATAATAATATGAAAATTAAAAAAATTGAGCAATCGCCTGTTACAAAAGAAGATATTGCAAAGTATAAAGAATTGGTACAACATAGAGAAGGTATGATGCATACTGCTAATGATGTTGGAATGAATAAAAGAATTGTTACCTTTAGACCCGATACAAAAGATACCGAACTTACATTAGTAAATCCTCGTATTGTAGAAGGTTCGGATAACGCAGTTGTTTATTTTGAAAAGGATAACTACAAAGATAAAATCCGCAAGACTGTTCGATTATCACATTTAGTTATTGAAACTGATAATTTGGGTAAGATGGAATTCAAATCAGATAAAACAAATTGGAAAAACGCCGATGAGTTTATGGAAGATGCTGGTTTATTTGAATCGGTTCATATTCAAAAACTAATTGATGCTATTGATGGTATTGAATTAACACATCCATCTCGTCAATACAAAGAGACTGTGAGTGTAAAAACAAAGTTGGGAAGAAACGAAAGAGTTATGTTACAATCACCGGAAGGTGAGATGGCATTTGTGAAAGCAAAACAAGCTGATTCATATTACCAAATGGGATATAGAGCAATTTAATTTATGGCAAAGTTAATATTTAATATAGATAACGATAACTTCAGAGAAGCATCTAACATAGAACTTATTGTGCCCGATGATATGGATATTTGGGAATACAAAATAATGTGTACCCGATTAGCCGCAGCAATGGGATATACCGAATCAACTATCAAAAGAGCATTCGGAGAAGAGAAATACAATCACACCGAAGATGAGTTACGAATCAGAGAATTTTTAGAAATAATCAATGTTTACACCGGTTCACTAATAAACACAATATAATGAACGAATTAGAAAGACAAATTTTATCATCACAAATTTTAGTAGAATCGTTGGCAGATATACTAATCCAAAAAGGAATTATGACTCAAGTTGAAATTCAAAAGTTATGTCAAGAAAGAGTTGATTCACTAACTTCCGAATTAAAGAAGGAACAAAAGAAGCAAGTAAAGAAAACAAAAACAAAACAATCCGATTCGGAGATACTTACAACTATGTTTATGGGTAATCAAATTGGGGAAGCATAAAAACTTTCCCAATAATTTGGTTTATTCGAAATAATGTTGTATCTTTGTAAGATATAAACAAATAAATTATGATATTGTTATATACAATCCTAACAATCTCCATTATTTTTAATATTATTCTTTTTATAAGAGGTATGATATTGGTGAAACAAAACGAAGAACTAGCTGATGCAATTTTAGAAGCTGATGATGTAGTTGAAGAATCACAAACAACATTGGAGAAAATGTTAGATGAGATGAGAGCCTTAGATATAAAAGGTTCTTTCGAAGCAGATGATGAAGTAGGAGCGGTTTTTACCGAACTTAAAAACCTCATCGAAAAATATAAAAACTAATCTAACTAATGCCAAGAAAGAAAAAAAGTAAAATATACTTTTCGCAAGATACCGAAAACGCAATTATAGAGTATAATAAATCAAAAGATTATGTAAAGAGAAATAGGATATATGTGGAAAGTATTCAGTATCCTTTTGAAAAATTAGCAGAAAATATTCTAAACACATTTAAGTTCACATACTTTGATGTACCTAAAGCAGATGTTCAGAGAGAGGTGGTATCTACTCTAATTGAAAAGATACACATGTTTAAAGAAGGTAGAGGTAAAGCATTCTCTTACTTCAGTATTGTTGCTAAGAACCACTTAATCTTAAAGAACAACGGAAACTATAAGAGGTTTAAGAAAACTGCTCTACTATCCGAAATGCCGGAAACTTGGAATCCACCAAATGATTTTGAAGAAGTACAAACCGGTGCGGAGTTTATGGAGTTCAGAGATTTAATGTTGGCGTATTGGGATAAACATCTAACAAGAGTATTTACAAAGAAAAGAGATATCCAAATTGCAGATGCGGTATTAGAACTATTCCGTAGAAGTCAATACATCGAAAACTTTAATAAGAAACATCTATATCTCCTTATTAGAGAAATGACAGATTGTAAGACACACTACATTACAAAAGTGGTAAACGAAATGAAGAAACATCAGACAAAGATGTTAAATGATTACTTAGACCACGGATATGTAAAGGATGAGAATAACGATTTTTGGGAAGAGGAATACTTATATGAAACGGAACAAATAGACGAAGATTAAAAATGGAAGATATAGCATCAATGTTTTTTCATAGTAGAACACAAGCTCACCAATTTCATACATTGACAACTGGTGAAGGTTCATACGCAAGACATAAGGCATTAAAAAAATATTACGAAGAAATCGTACCATTGATTGATGGAATTATAGAAGCATATCAGGGTATGTATGGTTTAATTTCTTACAAAAAAGTTGCAGGTGTTGATAATGATGCTACTAAAGAAAACATATTAAATTATTTTGATGATTTGATTAAGTTTTTGGAAACAAAAAGAAAAGATGAAAAACTACAAGTAAGTTGGATTCAAAATGAGTTAGATAATTTGGCAAAACTCTTATACTCAACTAAATATAAACTAACTTATTTAGGATAATAAAAAAATAAGAAAGTACTAAAATTAAGGTGTTTGATATTTATATTCGGACACCTTTTTTTATGTCCTATCAATATGTTACATAGTTAAAAAATTAGACAGGGATTGTACCCTATATTTTATGAAAAATAATGTAACATCAATTGGTTTAAACGTTAGTGAGTTAGGTACTAACTTTCTATTGTTCATCGTATCTTCTATTGTAGCAATAGGATTATGTACTCAAGCATATTTTATATATCTTAATGTTTCTGGTAACAACGAAACTGCTAGAAACTTATCAACTAAATTTGATGAGAAGTTTAATGGGTATTACAAAAACACACCAGGCAACATATTCTATAATGATGATGATACAATATATCATATGGAAGAAAACGAAGTGTGGGTTGACGGTGTAACTAATCAAGTTAAAATTGGTAAGTTAGCCGGAAATCGTAATTTAGAATTTGGAGTTAAAAACATATTGGAAGAGTATATTCAGGAAACCGGATTTGCTCTAACTGAAAACGCAAGTAAAAAAATTAAAGTTGAGATAATATATTTAGATGTACTCACAACAAAAAAGAACATATCGGTTTTTCATAGTAATGAAGAAGAGGTAGTTATTCGTTTACGTGGAATGTTATATAAAGATGGTAAAAAAGTGAAAGATGTTATAGTGGAGGAATCATCATCGGAAGTATCAATGTCAACGCTGATAGTAGACGGTGGTGGTAAGTTCAATCAAACTTCTTTAAGCAATGCGCTGAAGAAAGGTTCTGGCAAACTTATTACTAAACTATTTCAGTAAATGAAAAACTTATTATTGGCTGTGGTACTTTCATTGGTATCACTTACATCTTTTGGTCAATTGATTATTAACCAAGAGGTAGTAAACTCAAAACCTTATAGAGTTGGTGATACACTAACTATAAGATATAACATTATCAAAGGAACTACAAACCCTAGATACCTTTGGATGCGTTATCAATACTCAAACAAACACTTACAAAAATTAGGTCAAACTGTATTCTCACAAGGACAAACTGCTCAAAACTTTGAAGCAACTTGGCCAAATTATATGTTTGGTCAAAATCCTACAATCGGAGTTGGTGAATTGGATAAACAATATGGTTCAACACCTTGGAACTATACCGCAAACAATGATTGGATAGCAAAGCAATTTACAACCCAAAGAGCGGATGCGGTAATTGATGGATTATGGGCAACTGAAAAGTATATCTTATTAGAAAATACATCTTATCAAGCAATACACAAATTGGATTTAGCAACTGCAACTGGAACAAACGATGCGGCAATCACACCAATTGGTTCTCAAGTTCTTCAATTATCATTTGCTACTGGAGATGTAAAATACGTTGCGGCATTTAGAGTAAAAGTTGGGTATCCATCCGGATTTAACCCTACATCATTATCTGTTTTAATTCAACCATTGAATACAGATGGAACTACTAATTTTACTGCTCCACAAATAGCAAAGAAAGCATTAAACTCAGCAGGAATTGCAGATTTTGAACAATTTAACATTGGTGATAAGTTTGGAGTATATATTGTTCCAACTACTGGAGCAGATTACCTAAACAATGTGGTAACTGTTACGGATGCTTATAGAGCATTCTTAGCAGTAACCGATGTTGGATTAAATGGAACATCATCAGTATTCCAGTATCCTGCAATTGAAAAGGTGATTGGTAATGTAACAATTGGTGATGGTGATTTTAATACAAATGATGCTTATTATTTATTTGCACACATTTTAGGACAAGATGTTGCTTCAAAGGCAAATATAACAAGACAAGCGGCAAATCCATTACAATTTATATCGGTAAAACAATCGGCATTTCCAAACTTTGCAGCTGCGGCAACTAACAATTCTGTTACTATTGCATCGGCAAATCAAACAGAATTGTTCTCTTATGCGTTTAGTGGTGATTTGGATTTCTCTCACTCATCTAACCCTGGTAACCCAATAACGGCAAATAGTGTAGGTGGACAAGGAACAATGAATAGAACGATAGCTAACACAGGTATCTACGCAAATCAAGTTACTAAAACTGCAACATTAAGTTTATCATCTAAAATTGAAAACAACAAAGTTATCCTAAGTGGTAACTTAACACAAGAAGGATTGGCAGGTTTGGAAGTTATTTTGAAATACGATGACTCTAAATTAACTTTGGATGGTATTGTATTTGATGCTGGTTCAACTGTAACTAACTTCTCAACTAACAAAGATGGTAGATTAACATTTGGTTCTATGGACCAAATTAAAACTGGTAGAATTAAAACTGGTACACCATACAAATTAACTTTCACATCTAATGTTCCTTTAACAAATACCGCTGGTTTATTCTATACTGAATTAGCAGATGCAGTTGATGGAAAAGGAAATAAGATTGGATTAAATGTAGAGTAATGAGAAAACTACTTGTTGTAATATTAATATTATTATCCAGTAGTATATCCATAGCACAATCCATTACACAACCGCTCTCTAAAAAGTTTGAATTAAACGTAAGTGGGCAGGCGTGTAGTGGATTTGTTTTGAATGGGTTTACTTCTACTGATATTTTATTGGCATCAATAGGGTTTATCAATCCACCCGCGGGTACAACATTTAACATAACCACAACAACTGGTTTAACACCAGCATCTGGATTTACTTTAACTGGTAATAAAGCTAGATTAGTATTTACAGGTACACAAGCAAACATAAATGCAGCATTAGCAACGTTAAGAATAAATACAGGTACAACTGCTGGTAGTGTTCAGATATCGGTATCGGCAACTGTAAATCCACCAGGATATTATTATAATCCAATCAATGGACACTTTTATTTACCAGTAACTCCGGGAGCATCTTATACGGCAGCTAGAGCAGCATCTCTATTAACTACATTTAAAGGTCAAACGGGATATTTGGTAACGATTACTTCTGCCGATGAAAATGCATTTATATTTGCTAATGTACCACAAGCTAATATATGGTTTGCGGCAACGGATGAAGTTAAAGATGGAACTTGGGTAATTGATGCTGGGCCTGAAAAGGGAACGATAATGAAAACATCAAATGGACAATTTACAGGAAACGTTTCGGATGTGTATAATAACTGGGCACCTGGTGAACCAAATGGAAATAATGGTAGCGAAAATTATGCGGTAACAAATTGGAATGGACAATCAACTTGGAACGATTTATCAAATAATTGGACTAATCCATACATAATTGAATATGGAACTTGGACTAACCCTAGTGCACAAACATTTACAAACTTCTTTTCGGCAAACGTAATAAACCCAATAGATGTACCAACCTCAAAGGTTAATTTTTATTTTGGTGGTGGTATAAATCCAGCACAATGGACAGTAAAAAGCTATACTGCAAATGGTACAACTGCTGTAAGTGCAACTACTGGTTTAGCTTTGGGAGCAAATGGTAGTGTAAATAACATTAGTGATTTTAACAAAACTAAAACGGATATGGTAATGTACCTATCCAAATTACCATCTACTACATTATCTAATTTGTATGGAAGTGTATTAACTGTGGGAGATGCTTATTTAGCATTTCAAGAGTTAGCAAATAGAGGATTAAGTGGAACTGAAAGTAATACTTTTACAAGTGGAGTACAATTCTTAAACGCAGATGTGGATGGTAATAATATATTTAACGAATTGGATTCATATAGAATATTACAACACGTTATAGGTGGTACACCAATAGTTTCAACTTGGAGTGAAGATAATTTATTTAGGTTAATAAATAAAACTACATTTGATGGGATAACCAAAGCAAATTGGGCAACTATAAATGTACCATACAAAGCAAACTATCCATTGGCAGTTGATGCTGGTATAAGTGATTATGTTTATAATGTGGTTGTTGCACCAAAGGGGGATGTAAACCTTTCACATACAATAGCACAAAATAGACCGGCAACTCAAAGTACAAATCGTACAATGAATTTAAGTATGCCTATGGAAGTATCAACCTATGTATCAAGCGAAATAGTGGATGGTAAGGTAGTAGTAACTATAAAAGTTAATACATTGGGGCAATTGGTAAAAGGGATTCAATTAAAGTTAAACTATGATAGTGATATTTTAAAATATGAAAATACCGAATATACAACTTCTGGTAATCCTTTAAACTTTTCAAATGATATTGGCAACTGCATAAGTTTTGGTTCTTTAATTTATAATAGTAATGGTTTATTAAACAATAATACGGAATACAAATTAACATTTACACCAAAAGAAGTCATAACTAATACAATTGGTTTAACATCAATTGAGGGAATTGATGCGGTGAATGTGAGTGGTTCAACTCTTAAAATTAAAAACTTATAATGAAAAAGTTTATAATTACTCTTATCTTTATACTTACAGTACAAATGTGGGGATATTCTCAAACTGTATCAATACCGGATACTATGCAACTATCCGCAAAGGAATTATTTGATGAAAGTGATGATTGGAATGATTTGGGTATATTAGAATCTTATATTGATTTTTCAAAAGATGTTCTATCATCATCTAATCTATCAGTTGGTATAATTGGAAGGCAAGTATCAACTACTATAAATTTAGGATATAGTAAGTGGTCTAAAAATGGTATGTATGGGCATTCATTTTCAACATCAATAAATCCAATATGGAAATACTATGGGTTGGGTTATGGATTTAGTAAAAATACGGATAAAAGAACAACAACTTTACAATCATTTTATTCAACCGATTTTGATTTTCAAAAAGATATTAACCTTTCATTCATAGATGTTTATAGAACTAAAAAGTGGGGAACATTTGGATATAGTTTAATAGCATCAAAAACATTTTGGGGTTCTTATGAGGGAGAATGGGAAGGAAAATATACAATAGATTCGGATGGCAACTTTTTAGATTTAATATATCCAACTATTCCTGCATCATCTCAATTAACTTATAAAGGAATGTTGATGTACACTTATACATTTAAAACAAAGATGATTGATATATCGCCACAACTATTTGGTATGAGTGATGTTTATGTAGATTTTAAAGATGGTACTGAATCTGATTTGGCTTATGTAAATGATTTCAATTTAGACTTGTATTATGGTACATCTTTGGATTGGAAAATAACTAAGAGATTCGTATTGAATACTAACATTAGATTTAATAAGACTTGGGATAGATTATCCGAATCCGCTGGTTATAAAAAGAGTAACCCAATAATGTTTATGATTGGAACAAACTTTCAATTTTAAGGTATGAAGTGGAGTAAAATTATAATTTGGTGTTGTGTACTTTCTATAATATCTTGTCAAAACGAAGATATGGTAGAGCCACAAATAATTGATATTTTTAAGGTAGAGCAATCTATGGTATCAAATAAAAGTGAAATTAGTTTTAATGTGCAAAAGGAAGGGATATACATTGTAACTATGGTAGATAAAAATACCAATCAAGTTCTAAGTAGAGAAAAAATAAAATGTATTATAGGTAAAAATAAAATAAAGGTTTATACGAAAACAATACCAAGTCAATATTTATATTTGACATTGGAAGATAGTTTTGATAATCAGTTAGGAAAAACAACAATAACAATAAAATAAAGATGAAAAAAGTATTAGGATTATTAGCAATGATTTGCATAGTTGCAAGTTGTACCAATGAAGATTTGTTAGTACCAACAACAACGGAAGTAACTGAAAAATTACAAATAGTTGGCAATATGGGTATTAAAGTAGAAACTCCATTTGTAAAAAATGAAGTTGCTATGAATGTAAAAGCTGAAACTGCTGGAACATATGTAGTAAAGATATTAAACATAGCAAACAAATCAGTATCAAAAGAAGAAGTAACTATAAAAGCTGGTAACAATCTATTAAAGATTTATGCAAACGCTTTACCATCTTCAGCATATAGAATTGGTCTATTCGATTTAGAAGGAAACTTACTTGGGATAGCAGATTTTAACAAGTTATAATTAAAACAAATATAAATAAAGAATAAAATGTCAGAGGAAACAGAAAACTCAGGAGGAGGTTCATTAAAGAGTATTTTAATTGGACTTGCTAGCACAATCGCATTGGGAGTTGGTGGTTATGTAACCAAGCAACTAACAGGTGAAAAAGATGAACCGGCAGCAGCAACATCAGCACCAGCACCGGTAATTAACATTACTAACTCAAACCAACAATCACAAAGAGCAGCCGGAGGCGGTGGAACTAAAGTGATTGAGAGAGTAATAGAAAAACCAGCAGCTCAAACTCAACCAGCACCTGCTCCTAAACCAAAGAAAAAAGAAGGAGACGAGTTCAAAGAAGAAAAACCTCAATGGTAATATAATATGGAGAATCAACAACCTGATGGATTTAAGCAACTCTTAAATCAAATGATGAAACGTAGGTGGTTAATTACATTAATTGTGTTAATTACTTTTATGTTTACTACATTTGGAATTATGATTTCTATTCATATAGATACGGCTGTTGGACAAGAATGGAAAGAATTATTACTTTTATTATTAGGGGCATTTATTGGTTCTTATGGTAAAATTATAGATTACTGGTTTTCTGATACTGATAAAGATAAGATGTTAGTTCAGAAAATGGATGAAGAAGATGGAGTATCTCTTTCAAATACCGGTGGAGCAGCAGAATCATCGGAAGAAGAATTAGGTTAAATTTTATAATAATAAGTTATACCCAAATACGTTTTAATAATTGGTTATATAAAATAACAATTAAATAAAAGATTATGGGATTTTTTAAAGAATTATTCAGCGATGATAACCAAATCAATGAGAAATCAGTAGTTGGATTCGCATCATTCGCAGTAATGGTAATATGTATCGCTGTTGATTTAGTGACTGGATATTTGGGAAAAGAATTAGTGATTAACGAATATGTGTTTAACGCATTTCTAACACTAACATTAGGTTCATTTGGTATCGGTTCAGTTGATAAGTTTATCAACAAAAAAGCAGAAAACGATAAAGCTAAAATTGAAGCAGATAGTTCAACCGATGAGGAAGAATTAGGATAGTAAAAAAGGGAGAAAGTTTTTTTCTCCCTTTTTTTTATATTTATACATAAACAAAAACAAATTTATGTATGAAAAAATTATTAGGATTATTAAGTTTATGTTTGTTAAGCAGTGTTGCAATAGGACAAACGGTAGGTAAAACTCAAACGGAAAACTATAAAGCATCGTTTGAAACCAAAGTAGACATTAGTGAGTTAATGGATTATGATGGACCTACTATTCCAGTACAAATACTTAAATGTGGAATCAGCGATGAAATTTTGGAACAGTATCCGGAACTTAAAGAGAAGAAGGTGGGCTTGGGTGTTGCTAATATATCTATGGAATACCTTGAAAATCTCAATCGTTTTACTTTTACTGAAGATAAGACAGAGCTGAAAAACAGAATGGTGAAGCAATTCCAAGCTTCTCAATCGGGTATCACTCAAGACAAATTAGATGGTAGAGGTAAAATACGTTTAGCGCATTACTTTGTTACAATCGAAGTATATGATTTCTCCGTTTCCGAAGATGAGACAGTTAATCTAAAAGATGGAGTAAAGAATAAGATGGTTACTCGTCTGGGTTTGCAAGTTCGTTTTACTGATGCCGAAACTGGTGAAGTATTTGGAGCAAGTGGTTTAGGTGAAGCAACTACAACCAGAGAGTTATCTTTAATATCAGATGCAACAATTGATGATGTTAAATTTAACCAATCAACAATCGGAACATCTACAAAGAAAGCATTAGATATTGCTTGTAGTAGAATTCTTCTTCGTATGATTAAGAAGGGGAAGTTCCCAAAATAATTTATTATGACAAAAAGAGAAGTAGTATATAATGCCAGTTTGGCAGTATTAGCCTATTCCCAAAAAGAACAAATTAAGTGGAGTGATTATGGGTTAGAGTTAGTGAAGTGGATTGAGAATAAAAAATCAGATACACAGGGTTTTGTAGCAACAAGAGATAAATCAATCTATGTTGTATGGAGAGGTAGTGAATCAAAGAAGGATTTCCAAAACGATGCTTCAATTGATAAAGTACCATTCTTAAACGAAGGTGAGAAAGTTCACATTGGATTTAAGAGTTGTTGGGAATCGGTAGTAGGTGATACCTATGATGCAATTGATATTGCATTAGAAAACCTACAAGGAGAAACTACGGATATTGTAGTTTGTGGACATAGTTTGGGTGGAGCAGTGGCAACATTGTATGCACACTCAATTAAAAAACACTATCCACATTACAACATTAAATCCGTAACAATTGGAAGTCCAAGAGTTGGTAACAAAGTATTCAAAGATAATTACGATTCGTATGAGATTGATACTTTGAGAGTAGTACATAATAATGATTTGGTAACACATACACCATACATTAGATTTTACCACGTAAACTATCAATTACGATTGGATAATAATGGTAATGTATTAAAGAGAGATACATCATTAAACGCATTGTGGTTATACCTAAAAGCATTATTTTCAGGTAAAAATATCAAAGACCATATGTGTGATGGATATATGACTGCATTACAAAACTGGGTAGCAAAATAGTATGTCAACAATAAGGGTTACATTATATGAAGATGAGGAAGTATTAGTGGAATGTGATTATCTTTTCAATAAAACTAAAATTGCTATGCATATAAGTTTTAATGAGGAAGTATGGTCACATTCTTTTTTTAAACGGATGATGGATATTTATGAGGGTATTCTTCAAAACTTTAAGAATGAGGGTTATAACGAAATATACGGAGCACCCCCAAAAGGAAATATTAAAGCAAAGAAGTTAGCACAAATGTTTGGATTCAAAGATTGGTTTGAAAACAATGAGTTATACTTAATGAGAATGGAAATAAACTAAACAACTAAAATTATGGGAAGCGCTGGAAAAGCAATCGAAAAGGCATTTGTAGATGCCGGAAATGCAATTAATGATAATGTTATTCAACCAATTGGAAATGCGGTGGTGGATGCGGGTAACGCAATTAATGATGCTGTTATTCAACCAATGATTGGTGGTGTTAATACCGCAATTGGTAGTGTAGAAGATGCATACAACTATTCAGTAGCATTTGCTACCGATAGTGCACATAGAGTAGAAAGTGCAGCTTGTACTATTGCAAGTACTACCGAAGAATTTGCAAAGGTGGGGTTCGATGT
>Ga0164292_10003051_pt1 | contig 13688 bp, 13 predicted proteins | sample GEODES117metaG_FD_111486 | JGI IMG/M metagenome (GOLD analysis project Ga0164292, IMG submission 111486) | Eutrophic lake water microbial communities from Lake Mendota, Wisconsin, USA - GEODES117 metaG | ecosystem: Environmental > Aquatic > Freshwater > Lake | place: USA: Lake Mendota... | reverse complement strand
GCTCAAAAGAATGATGAAATCTTTCAGTTTTGCACTCCCGGGCTCTATTTATGAAGTTTCTCCAGATTTTGGAATGTTTTCTTAAGCTTGGAATATGTATGCTTTTGGTGAACCTATTATCAAGCAGTTTTTTGGAATAAAGCCCTTGGCTCACTTGAAAACGATACACATTTCACCTTTACTTCCTTCTAAACTTACTGAAGGTAAAATAGCTGAGGTAGATATAGGAGATAATACAATCGGAATGAGTTTTACTCAAAAAACAGATACCCTAAACTTCGATATTTCTCAAAAAAATGGCAACTCGAAATTTATTTTCGCTCAGCCAAAAGGAAAATTTACTAAATGGAAGCTGAATGGAAAAGTGGTTACGCCTATTGTAATTGGTGAAACAGAAGTTATTGAATTTCAGGGATTAAAAAATTCCTTGATCCTAGTAAAATCATTTTTGTAGGCATTCAACACGCTCTATAAGTTCTTTTGAAATATAAAAAAGAGTAGATAGTCTAATTCTAAAGAATCTAAAAACTGCAAATGGAGGGTAAAAAAAATTATTTACTCATGATATCATTAGAACGAATATGATAGCTTTTTCCTTGATTACTAGCCTCATTTAGTTTACCCTAGTGATGTTTGTAGCCTCTGTATCCAACCCATATTTTCAATTGTTTGTTTTTCGGGAGGTAAAGCCTTTGTATACAATTACAATTTTCCGAGATCAACATTAACCTATGCTTATAATTTGGATGTAGGTAATGATAAATCTTCAGTTAAGATTTTAGTTTAATAGTTTCAATCATTATAAACATAGCCATTAAATAGTATGGTATTTTTGGTAAGAACTGGTTTTGATAAATTCAAAAGTTTACAAATTCAATGGATATAAAAAGACCTCTGAGATTTAATTTCAGAGGTCTTTTTTGAAAAGTTGTTCTTTTTATCTAAATATTAGTCAATCAACTTCTGATTACTAAGCTCAGTATATAAATTCAAAAGGTTTATTTTATCGAGGTTTTCTTCTCCGACTTCAGCTATGTCTATAAGTTCAACACCATATCTTTTAAAAGCTGGAGTATCTAATAAATCCTCTATTTCTACTCCGTTTTTAGTGAATTCATTGATACCCTTCAAGAATTTATCCTCTTGTTCGAATAGCCCAATTTGATTGGTAGCTTTTGAGTTAACTATTTTAGACGCCTTTACTGGAATGATAGCATCGATTCCTTTACCAACCTCCATCTTAGGTTCTTCTTTTGGCTGTTCAACGATCGCTGGTTCTTCAAAGTTATCGTCAAATCTAGCCGCAACTATGGTTACCCTTACCTTGTCTTTTAAGGAGCGGTCAATCGCAAATCCATGTTTGAATATCTTGGCTCTTGATTTTATTTGACTTTCTACAAAATCCGTCACCTTGGCTTGGTCTGACATTTTAATTTTGTATTCAGGAAGCTCATCTGAATAAGCTATCGAAACCAAAATACGCTTCGCACCTTTGATGTTGTTGTTTTCGAGCAGAGGGGAGTTCAGTGCCGCTTCAATGGCCAGAGAGGCTCTGTCTGGCCCAGTAGCTTCAGCTGAGCCCATAACTGCATGACCAGCGTCGCCTAATACCGTTTTGACATCTGCAAAGTCAAGGTTTACTATCCCCGGACGTGTGATAAGCTCGGCTATACTTCTTACGGCATTGGCCAGTACTTCGTCGGCTTTTTTGTAGGCAGACTCAATGTCGAGGTCGCCATACATTTCTACCAAACGGTCGTTTTTGATTACTAAAACAGTGTCGCAATATTCTTTGAGTTTGGCTATTCCATTGGAGGCTTGTTCAAACTTGTCGAGGCCTTCGTGTCTAAATGGATCCGTTACCACTCCAATGGTCAATCTGTTTTTGGCCTTGGCATATCTTGCAATTTCTGGAGCCGCACCTGTGCCGGTTCCACCACCCATACCAGCAGTGATAAAAACCATCTCGGTAGGGTCAGCAAGTATGTCATTGATGCTTTTTTCACTTTCAATAGCTGCTTGTTTACCCACTTTCCAGTCGGTTCCTGCTCCCAGACCTTTCGTCAGTTCAACTCCCAATTGTAGCTGAATAACATCATCAGGGAATTGCTTGAGAGCCTGTGCATCGGTATTACAGGCCACAAAGTCCACATCGTGCATGCCTTGGTTGTACATGTTGAGCATGGCGTTTCCACCTCCACCACCTACACCAATTACTTTTATTATTTTTTCCATCTTGGAATTGAATTCAATTTTATATTTGTGCACTTTTACCATAAGTTTCCTAAGTATGCTAAAACCTTAGTTGTTATATTCATCGTTCATTTTTTTGTCGATGATAAGATCTTTTAGCATCTCAAATATCGGTTTTTTAGTAGATTTGGTTTCTTTTACGGTTTCTGTGCTTTTATCAGTAACCTCTACTTTCATGTCTTTTATAGTGGTGTGCTTAAGGATTCTATTATCCAGTCGAGTATCAAAAGCAAAATTTGGAGCCATTATTAAACCAAGCATAGTGGAATATTTGGGCTTGTTTAAAAACTCGTGGCCATTAAAATTGATTTTGCTACTCATTTTGGCCTTTCTTACACCTTTCATTTTACAAACATCAATGAAAATATCTTTGATAATGCCCATAGAGGCTGTTCCACCCGTGAGTATTATGCCATTGGTTAGCATACCGTCATATCCCGAGCGTACAAGTTCGCTTTTAACAATGGCCGCAATTTCTCGCAAACGCCATTCAACTACTGTAGAGGCATTTTTAAGGATTATTTCAACTGGGGCAAGGTCTTTTTTACGTTCGATAACAGCAGCTTCGGTGTCGCTGATACTGTTTGAAGGTATGTTTCCGCTTATTTTTTTAAGGATTTCGGCCTCTTCAAAACTTATGTGGAAAGTATCTGCCAAGTCTTTTGTGATGGAGTTACCACCAATTGGAATGGCTTTAAAATAGCGAATGCCATTTTTGAGATAAACACAAATCTCCATCATTTCGGCACCAATGTTCACAATAGCAACGCCATTGCGTTTGTCGTCTATCGAACTATCTAAGAGTGCAAACGAGTCAGCAACCGAACTCAACAGTACGTTTTCAATTTGAATTGGAGCCGCTTTATTGTCGTCAGTTTTTGCTTTTACACATTTTAGGGTGTAATGGAGATGTTCTAAACTCTCAGACTTGGAAGTGACAAAAAAGAAGTCACCGCCAATTTGTACACCAAACTTACCTACTACTTTTTCTCCAGCTTTTATGTCGTTTACATAAAAATCCTGCGGCATACAATGCAGCACTATTCTACCCGGTTGAGTTTTGAAAGTTACTCTCACATCGTCGGCTAGTTTATCTACATCAGCTTGCTGTATTTGCTTGTTTTCACCAGATTTGGTCACTTTCCCTTTGTGAAAATGCCAATTAATTTCAGGATTTGAAATGTTGACATTTACGGATTCTAAATTAATGGTCAGTTTATCGGCAAGTTCTTCCAAAACCTCATCAATTATTTCTATGGTTCGATGAGCATTTTCTATCTCGCCGTTTCGGAGGACTTCGTCTTTCGGCACCACAGCTCTCTCCACAAAACCATTGATTTTTATGGTTCCGTCTTTTTGCAAAGAACCAGCAGCTGCACTGATTTTTGAAGTACCTATGTCGAGACCCACTACCAAATTATCTTCTTCCATGTCAGATTTATATTATTAAACTGCAAATAAATATTTATACAAACTTATTTAAAATCACTCAATTACAAACTATTTGACCTTCATATTTTACGCTAACCTTCGAAAAGTCACTCCAAATTTTTTGTGGGAGTATTTGTTTATAAAACACAAAAAGCTTATCAAATTTGGCATTTATGTTTTCTGGTTTTCCAAACTCTATCGTGTTTTTGCCCATCAGCGGAATCATGGTCACTTCTTTGTTTTCGTTCACATCTATTTGTGTAATCTGTGCTGACCAAAACTCATCTTCACTTATAGTATTAATCAGATCTAACAAATCGCTGTTTTTTTCTGATTTCAAACTTTTTAATTTGTTTATGTAGCCCCCGCTGATGAGCAACACCGTTGGGCTGAAATGCTTAGATGCTGGAAATATATTGCCTTCATTGTCGATGTATCGGTCTCCGTTTTCAGAATTATTCAAAATTCTACCAACTGGTTTGTATGCTTCTATGTCTAAGACCAAATAGCCGTGAAGATCAAAGTATGCTTGGCAGCTTTTAACCGTTCCGCTCTCAAGAACTCTTTTTTCTACTTTTTCAAGATTAATATTTTCTATTATTTTTCCTTCAAAAGGGTCATTACCATACTGAGTAATCCATTTTTCAATATCTTCTTTGTTAACCAAAAACTGTTCTGAGTTATCCTTTATTTGGGTTTCCAGCCCTTGATATCGTCTCAAGGAGTTGTTTCTGGTGGCGGCCAATATCAAAAACAGTGCAAAAGCAGCGAGAGAACCTGCTATTGCATAATTTACGGGTTTTTTAAGCTTTGGCATTTTCATAACTCACTCAAAAATTTATTGGGTTCCTCTAAAAGTTTAAATCTATCCGATGCCTTTGGTTCAAGGTCGGTTTGGCACCAATCTTTCAATATTTTCGTCTCGGTATTCCATTTTTGTCCATCCCAAAATTCCAAACCTTTGTGGTCACGGATTTTGTATAATGCAGCGGGTTTGTAGGCCGTGCCAAGGTAAATGTTTTTTTTGTTATTGTCTTTGCTCCAGTGTATTACACGCCACATCATCCATTTTCCCAGCGAATGTGTCCGCATGTATTCGGTGTCAAAAAACGCAAACCAATAGTGTACCAGTTCTTCGTTTATAGCTGCCAATACATAGCCAAGCACCTTTTCAGAATTACTAAATTTAAAAAAATGGGTGCCGATTTCTTGTGCCAAAATATAGTCCCATCTTTCCAAACTCATGTTGTCTTCTCCAATACGCTCGTTGATATAATTGGAGCAAAATGCTACAAATTCTGCATCTTTGGTGTCAAAAGTACTTTTGTCTAAAACCTCAAGTTTGATTTCAAGTGGTTCAACCAATCTATTTACACGGCGGTTTTCTGAGGTATCATCAAAGTTTTGGAGGTCAACCCTTAAACTTCTGGCAAGATAAAAGAGGTCACTTTCGATGTTTATGTTGCCCGTATAAGGTAGAAAGCCTTTGTCATATATCTCAGTCAATTCTGCCATAGATTCTTTCTGAGCGTAAATAGCATAATTGAAAGTATAGGTGCCGTAATCGACATTATTTTCTGAGAAGAAGATTTTCATAGGTCTATAATTTACCGCTAAGTTGTAAAGACGCTACGAAATAATCATTTTCCGGTTTGTCTAAATTCTTAGTCATCAATGTTTCATTGTTGGGTTACTTTAAAAATTTCCTCTACTATTTCTTTGGCAGCTTGAGGTTTTGCGAATTTCCGAATATTTTCTGACAATACTCCGAGCTTGGTTGCATTTTCGGCCAAATCAACTACAGTATCAACCAAATGGTCGGCTATTTCAGCGTCTTTCACCAAAATGGCGGCATCTTTTGATGACAAACTGAGGGCATTTTGTGTTTGGTGATCTTCGGCCGCAAATGGATATGGAATTAAAATAGCCGCTTTACCCACTAAAGAAAGTTCTGAAACCGACAATGCTCCAGCTCGGGAAACAACCAAATCTGCTGCTGCATAGGCTTTGTCCATTTCATATATAAAATCAGACACATAAACACGTTTACTCTGTAAATTGTCAACGGCTTCTCTTGCTTGATCAATGTATGTTTTTCCGGTTTGCCAAATAATCTGCAAATCGTTGTTTAACAGCTCTTTAAGGCCATTTGTAATGCCTTTGTTGATACTTAAAGCACCTAGGCTACCTCCAATAACCAACAACGTTTTGCGGTCAGATTCTAAACCGAAGGATTTTTTGGCTTGGGATGAGCTTATTTCTATTTTGGTCAAATCCCCTCTCACAGGATTTCCAGTGAAAACTATTTTTTCTTTATCGAAAAACGCCTCCATATTTGGATAGGCTACACAAACCTTTTCTGCTTTTTTTGAGAGGATTTTGTTGGTTACACCTGCGTAAGAGTTTTGTTCTTGAATCAAGGTTTTTATGCCGAGTAGATTAGCCATTCTTAATGTAGGTCCGCTAGCAAAACCGCCAACACCTATGGCAATGTCTGGCTTGAAGTTTTTTAGTACTTTAATTGCCAAAAACAAACTTTTCACCAGTTTAAACGGAAATGATATATTTGCTAACATATTGGATCGGTTAAAACCAGCTATCGGTAGACCTACAATTTCATAGCCCGACTTTGGCACTTTTTCCATTTCCATCTTACCCAAAGCTCCCACAAATAGAATTTTGGCATTTGGTTTTTGAGCTTCTATTTCGTTAGCAATGGCCACTGCAGGGAATATATGGCCTCCTGTGCCACCACCCGATATGATAACTCTAATTTCGTTGTTCATTCTTTGTCTGCGTTTTTTGTGACACTTAAAACTATACCTATGGCTATTGATGTAAACATTGCAGCTGTGCCACCCATGCTAATCAAGGGCAAGGTTTGGCCTGTCACAGGTCCAAGGCCGACGTTTATAAACATGTGGGCAAAAGCTTGCAAGACTATGCTCAATGTAAGACCTACACTTAATAGCCCACCGAAAGCTCTTTTGGTGTTTTCGATGTTCCAGATACCTCGGTAGAGTAGCCACAAGTAAAGTCCCATTACAATCAACCCTCCCAATAGCCCCCATTCTTCTATCAGAATAGAATAAATAAAGTCAGAGAATGCATCGGGAAGTATGTTTTTTTGACTACTGTTTCCTGGGCCTATACCAAAGATACCACCTCTTGCAATGGCTATAAGGGCGTAGTCTTTTTGGTCACTCACACTGCCATGTTCACCGCCAGTTTTGCCATTGCCATCTAGGTCTTTGTTTACAAAACTTTCGGTACGATCTATAACGGTCTGTACACGTCCAATCTCAGTATCTGTGGCACGCTTTACGACTAATCCAAGCGATAACACGCCAACTATGCCAATAATCAGTACAAATACCATCCATAGCAAATAACGATTGGGTACACGACCTATCCACATGATGAGGAAACAAGTTATGCCTAATATTACTGAGGTAGAAAAGCTAGAAAAGGAAAGTAGACCTACAATTAATCCTGTCCAGAATATCATAATATAGAGGTCCTGTTTTTTGTATTCGATATGTTGCCTTCTTGCTAGCATGGCCGAGAGATTGGTAATAAGCACAAGCCGCACAAAGTCAGAGGTTTGAAAGGAAAAACCAAATATGTTCACCCAACGCCTTACTCCACCTACACTTGTACCAAACATTAAAGTATATAGAATCAAAAACGGCGTAAACCAAAGAAGTATATGAGCAATTCCTGAATATTGTGTAAAGTCGAATTTGTGAATCACGAAGGTGAAACAGAGGCTTATAAAAAGAAAAAATGTATGTTTGAGTAGCAAAAACTCGGTGTTTCCATTGTTTTTGCGGTAGGCTAAGCCACTAACCGAGCTGTAAACTACTACGACACTGATGAGTGATAACAATATCAATATCCACCATATCTGCTTGTCGCCTTGCAGGTGGTTCTTCAGTTTGAAGCGAATCATCGGATTAAGAATTTTATATTTTTAGCACGTAGAAAACTAAACGTTTTCAAAACAAAAATAAATTATTAATTCTGAAATATCAGCAATTTTTTTAAAATATATCGCCGCAAAATAAAAAGAGGGGAAATCTCGCTTGATTACCCCTCTTTGAAAATTTTCTCGTTCTTCTTATTTTTTCAAGGCGTCCCTAATTTCAGTTAGCAAATCAATTTCTGAAGGACCACTAGGTGCTGCAGCTTCTACTGGTTTCTTGGTTTTGTTGTAAGCTTTAACTATCAGGAACAAAACTAATCCAACGGCTACTAATTTAATGATACTGTTAAGCCATGATCCATATTTTATGGCATTTTCAGGAGTAACAATTGCTCCGTCTACACCTAATACAGGCTCATCCAAAACATATTTTAGTTCTGAAAAGTCCACACCACCAGTAAAGTGACCTATAAATGGCATGGCTATATCAGAAACAAAACCATTTACTACACCACCTATGGCAGCTCCTAAAATTACAGCAACGGCAAGGTCAATTACGTTTCCTGTTGAGATAAAGTTTTTGAATTCTTTTAACATGATTATTATATAGATTTAAATTAAAAAAATTGGTTACAATTGAATTCCAAAACCTAGGTTTAGGCCTCCATTTGTTTGCCAAGTACTATTAAATTTACCTCCAACCACATCATTCTTAGATATTTGATCTCTGTCAAATATACCAATCAGTCCCATATTCAGGTTGACATATTTATTGAGCTTTGCTGTCAAAATAACATTAACGTTGTGGTCGACGGCTTTAGATATTGGTGCATAGGCATAGAAAGACTGCCACCTCGCTTTGATGTTTAAGTTTTTAGAAATATTTCTGTCATAAGCAGCTACTCCTTGAAAACCCGCTTCGAAAAGCATTTTTTTGCCTTGTTCAACACCATAAGAATAGAAAGTAGGTTTTCCATCTTTCGTAGTACCTGCTTTTTTGGTGTTTTCAAAAACTTCCTCATTCATTACAAATGTCTGTCGTAAGGTTGCTCCTCCAAAAGAAAGCATCAAATGGGGTGATGCTTTATATTCCAGACCAACCCCTTCTGAAAGAAAGGCAGGAGCAAAAAGGCTTGAAATTACAGGTCTTTTGGTGTTGGCATAATCGTAACCATTTAAGAATTGAGATAGTAAGTTAACTCCTGCAAACCAATTGAGCTTGTCACTGATTTTTCTGGCATATTTGGCATCGTAAAATAACCTATCAATATTTTTTCTGAATTCTCTTTGAGTTATGCCGTTTACTTTAGGCATGTTATTCAAGAAGCCTAATTGTAGTTGAAGGTCACTCGTAAATGCCCCTTTTGCTTTTGTGAATACTGCTTTATTATTAAATACCGCCCCAAAACCAATATTGTTTACACCGCCACCTTGCCACGATTGGCTAAATGCAGAGCCGCTAAAATTGGCACCAAGTTGTGTGCCTTTGGTCCACCAACCATACTTAAGAGAGTCTTCCATATTTTTAAGCAACGGCTTTTCGGGTCTTTGTGCCATTAATCTAAAAACTAGTAATAGATTAAGTAAAACTGTAAATGAAATTTTGTTCATCGAAATTAAAATTTGTTTAAGTGTTATTTATTTAGAGACGTTCTCAATTGTATAAAGTCACTTTTTCTGATTGAAGGACTTTTAGAGGGAATATCGTTTGACCACTTTCGGTTTCCAAGGTTATGCTTGTGTTGTCTATTGATAATATTTTTCCTTTGGTTCCTTGTATTTCTATTACTTGATCTTCCATGAATTTATTTTTAGAGTAAAACGAACTAATAATATTTAACAATATCTCCTTGGAGGCAAACCCATAACCAATAGAAAACGCCAATACCATTCCACCTACTATTATATTAAAACTTGACTCTAAAAGTGCGGTATTGATTCCCGCTTGGCCTAAAGCCAATATTATGGTTATAAACAACAAAAAGAAGAAAACCCCCATGCCAATGAGTTTCCCAGAGGCTATGTTAAAGGATTTGCAAAGAGCAACCACAAAGTTTCGTGCTAAATCTGAAAGAAACAGACCCAGCAAGGTCATTACACCTGCTACCATAACCTTCGGTATGAAGTTAACCAACATTAAAAACATGTTGGATATGGCCGGTACGCCCAATTTGTCTGCTGCCGAAACAGACAAAAACAACATTATAAATATATAAACTATTGTAGCAATGACGTTGCTCAATTTAAAGTCTAAATTGAACTTTTTAATAGCTTCAATGTCTTTGATTTTATCACCGATTTTGTCTATTCCGACTCTCGAAAGTACGTTTTTGATTATTACGGATGCTGTTTTAGCAACTATCCAGCCTACCAAAAGAATCACAATAGCACTTATAAAGTTGGAAGTAAATGTGCTGAATTGTTCTATTAGTTTTGAGAAAGTATCTATTAGGATATCTTTAATGTTTGGTAATTTATTCATGTGTATTGTTTTTTTTAGGTTCAAATTCTTGTAAATATTTCACAACAGCCAACATATTCTCTCCAAGAAACATATTGACGATGGTCATCGCATCTCGTATTAGTTCTATCTCTGACACTAGCATATCTTTGAGTGCTTCAGGAGCCTTCAAATTATCATCATCAAAATCATCAATCATATTCATTTTTTCCAGAAAAAAATCAATTTTAAAACAATCAGAGCAAAAACCACCATGTTTTCAAGATAAAGCTTTCTGAGCTTTTCTTTGCTACGTAGAAGCCTCATTTTTACTGCACTTTCTGTAATTTTAAGCGTATCGGCTATTTCCTTTATGCTAAAATCATCTTGATATTTCATCAATATCAATGCTTTTTCGTCGCTAGGTATTTTTTCTAAACTTTTATTTAGCTGACTTCCTTGCATTTGCATCAGGTCTTGGTCTTCGTAGTCGTCGGCAGGCTCATAATCACCTTCCAGTGCTACTTCTTGGTTCTTTTTGCTAACACGTATTTGGTCCATACAAAAATTGTATGTAATTGAATATAACCAAGTTGAAAACTTTGAAGTCTCTTTAAATGTACCGATTTTAACGATTAGTTTCAAGAAAATATCGTGAGTAAAATCTTCCGCTTTGGCTTGATTATACACAAACGAATAACATTTCCTGTAAACTTTGTTGGCGTATCTTTCATATATTTCCTCGAAGTAAATATTTTTCTGAGAGTCTACATAAAGAGCTACCAATTCTTCGTCTTTGAGATATTTTAATTTTGAATTCTTCAATTTAGACCAGTTTTTTTGAAAAAGTAACTTTTGGGTATGTTATATAATTCATTGCTCAGGGGTTGTCTTTTTGGAAGGGGTACAAATTTAAGAGTTTATTTTTAAATGTTTTAAAAGGGATGACAATTGTTAGTATGCGATGCTTAATTTTTTGTTGATTTAGGCACTTGTTAACGACTTTAATTGGTTCAGGCATGGCTTGACCTTCAGAATTCTAATCAATAGGTTTTGGAAAACACCCTCCTTCATCTTATTTCGGTTGGATCTACATGTATAATCATTCGCTAATGTTTGTATATTATTCAAAAAGTGGTGAAATTGACTTAATCATCCTTTGAATGCCATTATTACCCGATGAAACTTAGGTAAGTCCTCTTCTTTCTTGCCTGATTTTACTCTAATCATATATTCAAAAATTCTTTATTATTGGCTTATATGCTGTCAACTGCCCTTTTTTTAAACTAGCTTTTAGGTTAATAATATCGTTTGATGAGGACTTTTTGATAATCGTAACATAGGCTCTTAAAATACCTAATTGCTTCTTCTATTTGGCGAATATTACAAGTTTTTTGTTCTTACTTTTTCAACTAACCGTATGCTCTTCGTGCTGAGTAACCACTGTTTCATTCACTTCAACTTTTACGGTCATTAGAAAATTACTGTTAATTCCATTGCTTTTTCTTTAATAAACTACCTCAATTTATGCCGTAACTCTTCCTTTTTTTAATTCGGTTGAGGAAATCAGCTTTTTACTATTCAATACATAGTAAATAATTTAAAAAATTTTCATTATGTAAATTTTTGCACTTGGAATATAGAGTCTTAGGTAACCGATACCGTAACACGGAAACGATTACACTAACTTTCAAAAGGTCAGGAAGCTTCACAATATTTTGTGTAACCACATCTCAAAGGCCTAAATGCTTTTCCCACTTCAATTCATCTAGATAAACTTTGACAAGAGTGTTGATCATTAAACAATTCTTGAAATTCAAATATTGATAGAGTTTTAAACCTAAAGTTCATTTTATTCCTTATTTTACCCACAAGATACAGATTTGTAGGTATTTATCAAAAGCTCAAATTAATTATTTTTTATTAAGCGGTATGATTGTAATTTTAAATGACCCTTTTTACTTTTCTAGAATGAATCTTTTTTAATTAATTTTAAAACTTTAGTTGAAATATTTCGGAAATAAAGTATGCTTGTATAATATTGTAAAAAATATTTTATCTTTTAATAAAATGACTATAAACGATTATTTCGAAAAACTTACGACCACAATTAATCCGTCTGATTTAGAGGGTATTTCTACAAAAATCAATTTTGATTTAAAAGGTAAAGAAATGCATTTGGTGGTTAATGATGGAGCGATTTCGGCCAACGAAGGTCTTGCAGGCGAAGCTGAAGTAAGTATTACCGCCAATGAAGAAGACTTGCTGTCTATTATAAAAGGAGATACCAATCCGATGATGGCCATGATGATGGGCAAAATAAAAATATCTAACCCAGGTGCCATGATGAAGTATGCCAAAATTCTTGGCTTAATGTAACACGATTGTATTTGTCTAAAATACCCCAATTTTAAATCAAATTGGGGTATTTGCATTTTTATCTTGTCGAATAATTTGGAGCTTCTTTTGTTATTTGGATATCATGTGGATGAGATTCCTTCATTCCAGACGACGTAATTTTCACAAATTTGGCGGCTTGAAGTGCTTCGATATTGGCAGCTCCACAATAACCCATACCTGCTTTTAAGCCACCGGTCATTTGGTATATAATTTCTCTTACCAAACCTTTGAAAGGTACCCTGCCAACTATTCCTTCAGGTACCAGTTTCTTTACATCATCAGTGGCGTCTTGGAAATAACGATCTTTTGATCCGTCTTCCATGGCTTCTACTGAGCCCATACCACGGTAGGATTTGAATTTTCTGCCTTCAAATATCACAATTTCACCAGGTGACTCTTCGGTGCCGGCGAACATTGAGCCCATCATGATACTACCTGCACCCGCTGCTATGGCTTTAACAATGTCGCCCGAGAATCTGATTCCTCCGTCAGCGATAACTGGTACTCCTGTGCCTTCCAAGGCTTTGGCACAAAGGTAAACCGCCGACAATTGTGGCATACCGATTCCCGCAATAATTCGGGTTGTACAGATACTTCCAGGACCTACGCCTACTTTTACGCCGTCAGCACCAGCGTCAGCAAGTGCTTTAGCGGCCTCTCCAGTGGCCACGTTGCCACACATTACATCGAGGTTAGGAAACTTGGCTTTTATGCTTTTGAGTGCGTCTATCACGCCCTTTGAGTGGCCATGTGCCGTGTCAATACTTACTACGTCAACACCGGCTTTTACCAAAGCTGCAACTCTCTGCTCCAGATCAGAAGTTACTCCAACAGCAGCTCCGGCCAATAATCTACCTCGTTTGTCTTTTGCGGCGTTTGGTTTGTTTTTCTTTTTGAGAATATCCTTGTAAGTTATCAAGCCAACCAGTTTGTGGTTCGCATCTATTATCGGAAGTTTTTCTATTTTTTTATGCATCAAGATGTTTTCGGCATCTTCAAGACTGATTCCCTCGTTGGCTGTTACGAGGTTATTGATTGTCATAATTTCTTTTATCGGCAGACTCATGTCGGTCTGAAATCTCAAGTCACGGTTGGTTACGATTCCTTTCAAGATTTCGTGTTCGTCTATTACCGGAATTCCGCCGACTTTATACTCTCGCATAATTTTTAAAGCATCTCCCACCACGGCCTGGATGTTGAGTGTAATTGGATCACTTATCATTCCACTCTCTGAGCGTT
>Ga0164292_10003050_pt1 | contig 13688 bp, 14 predicted proteins | sample GEODES117metaG_FD_111486 | JGI IMG/M metagenome (GOLD analysis project Ga0164292, IMG submission 111486) | Eutrophic lake water microbial communities from Lake Mendota, Wisconsin, USA - GEODES117 metaG | ecosystem: Environmental > Aquatic > Freshwater > Lake | place: USA: Lake Mendota... | reverse complement strand
TGGTGGCAATGGAGGTTCAGGAAAAGTAATTCTTAAATATTATGTTTAATCATAATTATACACCGATGCACATTGCATGTTACGTTCAAAAAATACATCGTCTACTTGGAAGATGTATTTTTGTAATAATTGGCCTATGTAATTCTTTAATGGCTTAAATATCCAATGAAATCACATTTTTATCCGACTTGTTTTTTCTACGATTTGTACGCTTGGGCATGTTCGAGTTTTGCATCTCATTCAATGACGCAATTGAAATCATCGAGTCATCCCCCTGATTCGGGGCTTCTCGTGTTTCTTGAATATTGATTGACCGCGTCTTCAATCCTGACAAAATATTGTCAATATCGCTGTTTTGTGGCCCTCTCATTTCGGGGCGTTGACTGGGAGTTGCAATCTTCTTAGGAGCCTCATTTATTCCCTGAAAGTTGTTATTCACGTCTACTCCTGGCTCACGGAACATGGTTCCACGGCTCGCGGCAATATCGGGTCGGCTATTCGGCGCATCCGTAAACGTCATACCCGGACGCTGTGGCGCAGGACGTTCCTGAGTATTTACCGAAGCTGGCGGCGGAGGTCCACGAGGCCGGTTGTTATGGTCTTGCATCAAATTTTGCGCAAACTCGAAACTGGGAGACTGCTGGCTCATACTGCTCACGGTTGCATTCGTGAACATCTTCATCAATTCTGGACTCTGTTTAATAACATCATTAAATCCGGGCGCAGCGCTCGATAACGCCTTGTTCGAAAAGTTCAACACGGCTGCACTAAAACCCACACGCAACAACAGCGACAATTCGGGTGCCATCTTTCCGCCCTTGTATTTATCATGCAACTCCGCGAAAATTTCCTCATAGCTATCAATATCTTCACTTACTTGTTCGCCCCAACCGTCCAAATTCAAATCAAATGGATTAAAGACTGCATTACCGTACTCGAGGGAATTAATAAATGTCATTAACCACCAACCCTGCAACTTCACTGCATCTTTTTTACGTTTGTCGTCCATCACGGTTTCGTACTCATCTTCAATCTCTTCATAAGGCGAATCAATGGTAAGTTGTGAACTCTGTTTTAATTGTCCCTTTTCATACCATTCTTCCATCTTTTTCAACATCAATCGCTTCTTGCGACGTTTTTCGCGCTCATTTAAGTTGGACGATGAAGAAGCCGCTGGCCCGGAAGCTGGAACATCATTCATTTTGGAAAATCCGTCCCACGTTTTTGTGTTGCCTGCACTTTCACGAGTCGCATATCCTAAATTCGCATCGGTCTTTGTATACTCGTTTGTCGGGCTTTGTGCGCGCTGTACGGGTTGTGCAGTCTCGGGCTTGCTTCCCATAAATCCACCCAACCCAAATAGACTGGCCGCCATACCACCGAGCGATTTTGTATTATCGGATGATGAATTATTTCGCGAAGCGGCGGTTGCTTTACTCGACAATTCATTCATTTCTTGTTCTAAATCATCCAAATCACCTAAATCCAACTTCATGTTATCGCCAGACGCGCTTCTTTTTTTATCGTTCATTAGTAATTCTATTCCAGACCCAAAGTTAACAGACGATGTCGCATTACCGCTGTTAAAATCTAGAGAAATGGGTTCTAAATTATCTAAACTGATATCGATCGATTCCATTGTTATGATATTTACACAAGTTTTATTTTTAAATCATCCGCATAACATATAATATTTTGCTGTTTGAAATACCACATACCTTGTAAGAATGCATCTGCTAAATCATCCTTTTTACGGGTATTCATTGATAAATTCCAATGCGTAAGCGCTGCATTCTTTTCAAGTATTTCTTGACAATAAGTTATACCGTCACTTTTATGGGCTTTATAATGGGGATTTGTTTTACTGGATTCACTTGCACCGGAAACCGTATCCGTACCATGCTCTACTATTGCATTCGTCGGTTCGCGTAATGCTGGAATTTGCTTGAATTGGTTCAATTTATGGGATGACGAAACAAAGTCGATGTGTATATTGTCATTTTTCATAATAAAATACTGTGCTAACATGCCTTGTATTGTCTTCATTCGATTTGCAATCGGCGAGATTTGGTTCTCAATCAGTACATGGGTAATGGAATCTATATCCGGCAATAAGTCAAATAACCGTTTGATAGACTTGCCTATGTGAATTAAATCGATTTCATTTGCATTTTTCGATTTTAATGTGACAATGGGGTCGAAACACATCTGTTTATAAAACCCGGAAAGTATTTCAATGAGTTGCTCCTTTTTAAGCGTTTTTGCATCCCGATTTAATAACAACATATGTGTGTTGCATAATGCGACCAGGTCGGGGACCTTTTGTTTTTTGATAAACGCCGATGAGTGTTTTTTGGTGGGAATGATATATTGTTTATAGATTTTGGCATGTCGGTCGCAAAAATATTGGTCAAATTTGCTATATTTCGCCGCTTTATTGCACATTTTTGGCTCGATTTTTTTATTTTTCCCGGCAACCATACAATTACATGGAAATATTGCGGGCGCTGCCTCCTCAATCATACTGAGAACATTCCAATCATGAATCGTTATTGGCGCATCGGCATTCTGCGTTGACGACAATACGCAATACGCCATATTTTTTATCCCAATATCAAAACTTATTACCTTCATGTATGAAGATAATAAACGAGCTGTTTCTATATGCCCATATTCAAAAAATACTTATGCCTTCGGTTTCTCTGCGCCCATAGATTTGATGAAGACGTCTTGTGTAATCACGGGGGAGAATTTGCGGGATTGTAGGTCTTCGCGAGTCAAGTAGTTCGTTTTTAAATCACTAATCGTGCGACCAAGAACAGATTGATTGTCTTGCACAGACGTATATAGAGCGGGGCTAGATGCACCAACAAACTGATTCGATTGAATGTTAGGAGCGGCGGTAAATCGGCTGTTATATCCTAAATCATTGGACGATTCTCTAAAATTTTGTTCCATCACTCCGGTAGCGTTCTTTGTAAGAAATCTACGGTATTCCCAGTTAGACCTAATCTGGTTCTCTTCAATAAGTTTTGCGTTCGCAACGGCGTCATGTTGCCATGTAGCAGTGATTGAACGCCCGTCATTCATTAATGGTGGGAAATGAGGATATTTGTTATTGGTTCTATATCCACGCTCAGATTGTGGTACGGTCTCCTTTATAACCGGATATGCAGATTGTATAGTCTCTGGATGAAACGACATGGTTGATTGCATTATAATATACAATAGAATTATATATTATACTTGTTTTTTTTATTTGGATAGTATGAAACAACTACACTAAATATCACTAGATTCGATTAAATGAATCAATTCTTGCTTTTTCATTTTACTTGGGTCGCTAACTAACCCCTTTTCAATAACATATGCTTTCAGTACAGGGAGTGTCATTTTTTTGTAAATATGGCTGTTGTTTTTCGACTCTGCTACTGAACTGGTAATAGATGAATCGTCTAAATGATGTTCACCAGTAGGCAACTTTTCCACATGTAGCTCTATTTCTTCCATATTTTCGATATGTGAGCCATCATCGTCGACTTGGTCATCTCTGTTACCGTTTTCGGCATGTAGGTCTTCAACTGTTTCGATAATATCGAACTCTTGTTGATTATCCAAATTTATAATACGAACGGTATTCGAATCATCGTTTGCAGCTGAAGTGACAATTGCGTCGTCATCGCCGCTTTCAGCAACATCGTGGGCACAAACGTTAATATCATCGTCTTCACCACTTTCAGCAACATCATGAGCACAAACGTTAATATCATCGTCTTCACCATCATCTTCGTCGTCACTGCTCTCCTCCTCATCGTCGCCATCATCATCATCATCATCATCGTCGTCGTCACTGCTTTCATCATCATCGTAATCACTCACTTCATGTTCATCGTCGCTAATCGCAACATTAATTTTAGCATTATCTGGACGCACTGGTGGTGCAGACATCTGGGCAGGCGCTCCTCCTACGCGAAACGCACCGCGAATGTTACCTAATTCACTAACAACGTTATTAATAATTTCAAACGTAGTATCACACTTATTTTCTAATATTGCAAGTCGCTGTTTAAAATGATATACTAAAAACAGAACTAGTACAAAGGTAATGCCTAAACTCAATATGAAAAACGACTCTAGCATTCCAATTAAACTCATTATACTAGGAATACAAATTATAACATATTAATAAACGAATGTCTAAATTCTTTTCGCAAGAATATTAGTATAATACGGTTCACAAAAAAAACTGGTTATAATATATAATTATGAATCAGTCATTTGAAAATACTCAAAAACCAATAACGCCGAGCGTGACCGAACCTACTATTGTACCCGCCTCAACCGGCGAAATGAATATGTTTAGTGGAAAAAACATGGTTATTGGCATATTAACTGTCTTACTCGTGCTCTCCTTTTTAGGTATAAATCTGTTGGCATATATGGGTAACATGTTACAAACAATTATTAATGTGTTCGGCCCCCTATTCGCACAAATATTATCAGTGTTTGGGTATACAGCCGGTACCGTAATTGACAAATCAACGGATGTAGTAACTGATGTAGCCAAATCGGGTATTGATTTGGCTGGCGATACCATACAATCTGCTGCTGAATTATTAAAGGATGCGAGCCGCGGGCATGTTGCCGCTTCTGCAGTGAACCAGCTCGATAATTCATTTAAACATGGAAAAAGCAGCAAATTGGACAGTGCGATAAATAACTCAAAGCCAGGCATGAATCAACCCGTCCCTGATGCGAGTGTCGACCCAATCCAAAAGCCAATCACTGCAGGAAAGGTGAACTGGTGTTTGGTCGGTGAATACCAGGGAAAACGCGGATGCATTGAAGTTGACGACGATAGCAAATGCATGTCAGGACAGGTGTTTCCATCACAGAATATGTGTTTGAACCCGACGCGTACTGTGTTTATGCACTCGCATGCACAGTAATTTCGAAGTAAATGAGCGTGTAATATAATAAGTTATTTATGAATTTTCAAAAAAATAATATAGACTTTCAACTGTATATTATTTACGTTTCGCCACCAATGTTTTTTTTGCATGTTTTATTATTGACCGAAGATAAACTGTTTTTACATGGTTCGTCGACAACCACAAATGATGATTCTGTTATATTGCTAGAATGTGAAATAATGCACGAATATTTGCAAAAATATAAACCGTTGCGAATATTAGAAACCCTTGTTTTGCGCCAAACATGTGAACTAGATTTTTTTGTAAAGAAATACATGAAGTGTTATGGTATTGATAATGTTCGAGGCGGGTCGTATACAGATTTTGAGTTAACTAATGATGAAAAAAAATTCATAGAGCGAGAACATTTGATGACTATAGACAAAATGGAGGCAAAAGTTGCGGCGATGGCAACTGTTTTCAATGAATATAAGGATATACGTAGATGGTCACTTGATAAAATAAATAAGGAAATGTCATTAGTAACTCGACAGCAAACATTATATGACAACGAAAAAACGATGTTGAATAAATTAAGCATCGGCAAAAATAACATACAAACCAACCGAATTTTTCTAACAGATTTAAAATGGATATTAAATCAATGTGCAAAAAATATGAAACAATCGGTGGATTCCAGTACACCGGGACGTGTATATTCTGCAAGCAAAGATGTAGCTACTAAATATAAACAAATATTGAATAAAATGAAGGCATTGTATGCAATATTCTGTGAACACATTGACGTCGAGATAAAATATGAACCCCGGATTCATTTATATGCACCGGAAACATTACTCGATGTGTGTTTTTTTCATTGTCATCCATCTCGTAATTGGGAACCGTATATAGTTCAAGTTATTGATATGATTGAATACTACGAATATATATTTTATTGTGTGATTACTCGTATCGACGAATATAAGTTCGATGTGAATACATATCCGCCCGACTTTGAGTTCACAAATCGATATAGAATCAATTATTTACAAAAGTGCATCGATTCTAACGACTCTCGCGGTATAGTTTGAGGCATCTGGGGTCTTTCATGGCATCACCGAACTTGATGTTGAACTTTTTCGAACACATTTTCAAGTGGTCAATCCACTTTAGTTTTGGCATAGGACTATCGACCGCAGGAGAAGCAGAATCAGGGCTTTTCTTGGCGGTCTTGTTGCGCTTTACGGTGTTTTTGGAAGATTTATGGCATTTCCCTGTTTTGGGAGGACATCTGCGAGAACCAGGAGGGCAGCGAGGCATATTATATATATACACCCACATATTATTGTTTATGTAAAAAATTGAGAACAGTTTTACATAAATATGAAAAGTAAATGAATCAATCAAAACGCGACAATGCCTAAATTAACAAGAGATGAGATGTTTCAGCGTGCGATGGCTGAGTTTTTGCAGACAGTTGAAGTCAAGCTGACCAACGGTGAAATAAAAATATTTCACATACAAACATACACACTTACAAATAAAACAGAAAACAAAACAAAATTTGAACACGAATATATATTGGATATGCCCAAAGATGTCGTTATTGCATACCGCGATATCACAAGTCACTTAGAATCGAGTGAGGTCGTATGGGAGGAAAGTGAACCCATTTACGGGATTCAAGAGTTGCCATCGATTGCCGAATTTATGCAATCGTTTAATGAATATTTCAATCCATACAAATTGTATATGCAGCACACACTTATGTCCTATGTACGGATATTATGCCCACCGTCAAGTACTGCTAGTTCAAGCAAAACCCTCTATATTAGAGTCGTTTACCATAAAACGCACACCCCATTTCCACGTCCAATGACGGAATTGGAGGAAAAAGAGCAAGAAATTAACTTCTTAAAAGCAAAAATAGATTCAAAAACCCGAAAAATAATTACATTTCGAAACATTTTAAATAGAGAACGCGGACGGGCTGAATATAACTACAAACGAATGCAAACCAAATTTCGTGCAATGTACGCCGCCGAAAATAAATATGAAGATTGCCCTGTATGTTACGATACTATCGCCCCAGAAAAGTTAATCATACCTAACTGTTTTCACTACATATGCGTATCATGTGTAGTGAAATGTGAATCATGCCCAATGTGTCGAGATGATTATGACCGATACATCGAAAATGATGAACCCACTCATGTATTGGCGTGAGTGTTTAGACCAGACCCCCAGTAAAGACCACCACTTTAGTGGGTGGCGACACTAATATTGACTCTGGTTGTAATGTACAGTTAGAAGACGGCTGAAGTATATATGTATCATCGAGGTTTGCATATAATTCAAAGACCGTTTTTTCTCGAATATCTTGTTCGGCAATAGATTTTGCCAATGCGTTGGATATAGGTGCATCTGCTTCTTTGTCCAAAATATATTTAATATTGAACCCATAAACAAAGCCGGGACTAGTGGTAAGTATAATGCCACTTATTTTTAATATTCCCACATAGGCTTCGCAAAAATAATTGAAAGTCCCGGTCGACCCAGCCGGAGGCGATAATATGGCCGAAATAGAATTATTCTGTAAGAATTGACTGGTTAGTTCGATATTATTCGCAAGGGTTGTATTATTATACGTCACCCGAAAGCTAAGGGTGGAAGTCGCAATAGACGTAGTTATTGTTGCTCCGGCGCAATTAGCTGGCAACGCGGACCCTTTCATTCGAAATAAAATTGGGGTTTGGTAAGTAAATTGCGTATACGGTTGTTGTATTGGCTTGCGAATGATTAACTTAGCAACCTCTATGAATGTAGAATTATCTGCACATAATTGATTCGTATTTGCAGTAAAAACCCATTGAGTATTATCTTCGTATAGATTTTCTGCGTATGCATTTGTATCTTTCGTGTAATTATATAAGGGGACGTTGGGGTCTTCAACTAAATATATGGGGGGGCCAGGCACGCCAGCAGACGTGGTCAATACCGGAATCTTATAGTCATTAGGACAAACAACTCTTGCGGTGTTATACCCCCCGCGCAATGTTGCTGCCAATTTCTGTTTTTGTGTCATTCTCGGTCCCTGCGTCGAATTTTTGTTGTACTTCAATATTTCTGTTTTACGTCGCATATTTAATTGCTCTTGTGTAAATGCTGGATAAGGAGATATTGGTTCATATCGTATAGGAGGTATATTATTAAGTTGAAATTGCTTACGTTGTTCGCATATACCGCTTAAATCGCTCATTTAACATAAGCATAGAAATATTTATGCGTATGTTATATTCTATCATATTGAATGATGGCACAACTAAAGCTTGGCGGTATACCAAGACGTGGATAAATAGTTGTAATTGGCCATTTCTTTTTTACTAGAGACGGTAGTGATATTAGGTCCGGATGCCACTATTTTTGATATTTGAAAAATGTTGAGTGCATGGTCATAATATCGCAAGTTGGATAATTTGCCCAAAAATCCACCATTTTTGCAAATATTCACATCGTAATAATTCTGCAATGGAACTTTGGTTAAATTTAATCGACCCGCGACTGTACCGTTTATATACACGTCCATTATCGTATTTTGAAGGCGAATAATTACATTTACCCACTGTTTCAATGGAATATCATCCACATCAATAAACTCGGTGCTACCTGATGTCGTGGTTGACATGACAATTCTTAAAGATGCATAACTGGCTGAACGATTACCAGTTGGAGTAACTTGCGCGATATACAATCCTGGTCCATTGTTGACTTTCGCAATGCCAGTGACTTCGTCAAACTCGTTCGTACCCTTATGAAAAACGTGTCGATACTTATTATCTGTGCCACTTCCGGGTAACTCGTCAATTCGTATCCAAGTCGACCATGTGAATTCAATGCCACTCGATTCGTTATTTGACCTACGAATAAGCACTGAACCTGCTTGTTTCGGGTCTTGTGAGATTACCGTACCATTTGTTCCATCAATCATTCCATTCACTAAATATGGACTACTCGACGGATTCATAAAATATTGAATAAGTAAAACCCCTAAATTCAAGAGAAACAAGAATACAATGACGACTAAAATAAGAAATGCGAACTTGGCAATGATTGTATTTGACGACAAGAACCCACTAGACGCGTCTACCCCTGTCTGTGCCTGTTGTGAAAATTCGCTTATACTAGAGCTGACTGTTTGAGAGAGATTATTCATTGATTCGCTTATACTATTGCCTATATTTTGAACACTTTGCGGTATTTCTATGCGCGAAGCGGTTGTTGCTGGCGGTAGTGTATTCATAATCGTTTAATATATTATATAAGTATAAAACGATTTGATAAAAATTAGAATATTGAAAACTTAGATTGTTCTATATTGTCCTTAACAATAGACAAGTCAACGCCATATGATGATATGAAATTTTTGACTCGTCCCTGACCATTGCCGCTCATATATTCACTCCATACGGTTTGCGGGTCAATCGGCTCAGACCAATGTTGAAATTTGGACACGTAAGCATCGAATGTAGTACCGCCACCCATAATCATATCTTTGCTTGTGGGAGTAGCCGGCCCGTTCTGCCCGTCAATCATTCGACCTGACTTGATTAGCTTGCCATCTAAATATGCATCCACATACTGATTATCCACGCTTACTACGACATGTGCCCACTTTTGTAGAGGGAAATTATCCGTTATTTCGAGTGTTTTTGCTGGAGCGCCCCCATTCATAGTAATATCACACTTTAAGACAGGTGCAGTCGAATCTAAATATAGCTTAATGTTATTAGCTCGTGAAAAAATGGTTTTAGTAACACCCGTATTCCAAGAGTTTACAAACACCCAAATTCCATACGCATAACGCAAACTTGCAGGATTATTCGTGATAGGTATAGCCGGGTTTGTTGCACTTAAACTAGCTGTTTTGGACAATTCTGTCGATTTTAACAGGAAATATTTGTATAATATGTAAAATAATAGTACGACCACTATGGCTAAAATAATAGCAACTGTATTCATTTAAGTCTATATTAAATCATTACAAATTAATTGTCGGCGGTGCTTTTTTCATAAATACATTGTACATGGTCGCAATTCTATGTTTGCTGAGCGGTTTTGGATAATAACGTATATTGCTAATTGCGCCATGCAGTCCATCTATACTGCCGGTTGTAATGACATCGGCGGCATTAATTATCGGCATTTTTCCATTCGCAAATGAAAATGTTCGTTCTAAATTCCCATTTACAAATAAATCCGCGTGTGTTGAACTATAGTTAAATACTAAGTTATTCCATCGTTGCATCGGCATCTTCAACTCGTAATACGACGAATCTTTGTCTTGTGTTGTAAAATAGATGCGATATACATGTGCCGCGTCTGGATTATCTCCTGGAAAATAAGTTACTTTTGGTTTGCCCTTGCCATAGTCAAAAATAACAGATTCTTTATTATACGCAATTTTATTCGTACTATGGGCGTTTACATAGGTCCACATGGAAATCGCATAATTTTGAAAAGGCGTTTTGTTTATATTTCCGGCCAGTTGAAAATCCAGATCTGGTATAACATTACGCCCGCCAAGCGAAAATGTGTTCGGTGAATTTAAGAATACACTACCTTCAAGCACTGGGATACCGTCTTTGCTAGAAATATGGGCGATTAGCTTGGGAATATATACATAAAGCAATAGCAGCAATAATTCTACAACGAATAGTATCAAAACTGGGCTGGTGGTTAACTTAAACTCGGTAATAATATACTGTACAAAAGACAGTAACAAGCAGGGTATGTAAAATAAAAAGTAAACAAAGAATCCTCCCCAGCCAGTAAACGATTTCAAATAATTACTAAATACATAAAAGAATAAAGCAAGCCCAACTGCCAAAATAAGTGTAGCGAGTGCCCCTGTTAAATATGCAAAAAAGGTAAACGTTTGTATATCGACCTTTATAAATGTATAAATAACTATTGCTAGTAACATAAAAGCGCCAAATGTAGCAGCTACAAGAAACCGATTGTTATTAAATCGAGCCTGCAATTGCGTAAACATGAAATAACCTATACCAATTATTAAAGCAATGACCGCAGTAGATACATTGCCCGAAACAGATTGGTTATTGTTACTATTCTTTAAACCATCATTAATCGATATTCCTGCAATAATGATGGATATAACTAATACCAAGTACTTGTTGTATGATTTTATGAATTCGACACCTTTCGTTATTATTGGTTGTTTCGTGGTATCTATGTCTGACATTCTATAAACTGACTATAGATTATATAATACATGCATTTTTGATATTTACATATACCAAAAATACTATATAATTACACCATCGAAACTTATAGGTTCTCCATGGTAGTTTTCTTACCGTGACATTCACGGCATAATGCAACTAAATTATCTACATGATTACTTCCTCCATATTCTAGACGTATTTTATGATCCACCTCGAACCAAGCAGTTAATTGGTGTTGGCAGTCCCCACATTTCCAGTCTTGTCTAGACGCCACAAACTTCTTTTTGGTTTCACTTACAGAACGCTTTGTCGCCTTTTTCCCCGATTGCATAATGCGTGTTTCAGCAGTTACATTGGATGTATCTGGCATGGCTAACACGGTCCGCATATGATTGCCCCCATCCATACTATTGTATTGTTGTTCAGCAAATTGTTGTCGGCTAGTAAAATCCAAAATAGGAGAAATCATGTTGGTGGTATTGCGGTCAATCGGTAAATATCGCAAATAATCGTTTGATGCGCTCAGCATTTGTTGTGCGCGTAGTGGGTTACGCTTAAACAAAATATATATCATTAGTGCGCCAAATGCAACGCCCGCCATTTGATAATATTTTTTGCCCGACATGAGCATTTTCGCATACTTCCCATCTGTGTATATGTTGGCGATTATAAATCCGGCAATGATTATGATATACAACTCTAACCGCATCTTTATATTATCTAGAGAATATTTGTGTACCTTATTCATAATACATGTATATCAAAAATACGACGAGAACTATGAAAAATGCATACAAATAGTGCCGGCGCAAATTGATTTGTTCTGCTAAATATATTGGTTTCGGCTTATAATTCGAGCGATATTTGGCTAGCGCCTCTGGTAAAGACAGTTCGGGTTTTTCTAGCGAAACGTTGATTTTGTTGTGAATAAAATGCATCCAGCGTACGAAAGACTGTTTTGAGCATAAATAGGGGGTTACTGGATATTTGTCTAACATGCGGCTAAATTTGTCGCCGATTTCGCTTATTGGAATAAATATGGGTATGTTTTGAATTAAATCGTAATATTTGCGTTTTAACACTTCGTTTGGATTTTCTGGATAACATTCCGCAACTGTATGTAAAAAAAACCAATAATGAGGTCCCCATACGGATGGTTCAAACAACATTGACAAAGATGTATATAAAGATTCCTTATTATATTTACTTAGGATTTATCGTATTACTATAAAAATGGCAGATAATTATTGTAATAATTGTGGGAAATACGGACATGTATATCATTTATGTAAATTACCGATTATAAGTATAGGCGTCATTGCATTTCGCATGGTCGATTCAAAAATACAATATTTGACAATACGGCGAAAAGATACATTTGGTTTTATTGATTTCATGCGCGGTAAATATTCAGTGCATAACAAGGACTATATTATGAATATGATTATACAAATGACGAATGTAGAGAAACAGTACTTACTTACGAAAACGTTTGCCGAATTATGGAAACATATATGGGGCGAGAATGTGATTAGCAATCAATATAAACATGAAGAAAATGGGTCTCGAGATAAGTTTGAAATGTTGCGGTCTGGTATAATGTGCAAAGGTGAGCAATATTCGTTGGCGTCGTTAATCGATGATAGTAATCAATACAAACAATGGGATGAACCTGAATGGGGATTTCCAAAGGGGCGGCGTAATTTTCAAGAAAAGGATTATGATTGTGCCATTCGCGAATTTTGCGAAGAGACCGGGTTTGACCGTAAACATTTACACAGCATACATAATATTTACCCTTATGAAGAAATATTTACCGGGTCGAATTATAAATCGTACAAACATAAATATTATATAGCCTATATTCCACACAAGCATAGTGAAAATCTTGCAAATTATGAAATTACAGAAGTAAGTAAAATGGAGTGGAAAACGTTTGACGAATGTATTTCAATCATGCGGCCTTATAATTTAGAAAAAAAGAGATTGCTTACAAACATTCATAATACATTGACCCACTATTACATGATGTATATGTAATTCGACAGTAAAGTAAATAAATGAAATATATGTGTAAAATATATACATATATCTTAAGACATGCCGAAAAAGACGCGTAAAGAACCAAATGACACATCGCCGTCTACGAATAAAACGCGTCGTAAATTAAAGATTAAGCCTATTATTCCATCGCCACCACCAACACAGCCAGAGCCAATAGTGGATACGATTGTAAATGCCCTGTCTGCGCTAAATCCATTTCACAATGCACCGGTAGAAGTAGAACCGGTACAATGGCAAGAACAAGCTGCTGGTCCTGTGCCCGGACCTGTGCCCGATGCAAATATAACATGCGAAGATAAACGATGTCCGGTTGGATATCGATGCGACGATAATAAGGTATGTTACAAGTTGAAAGATATTGAATTAACTTCAAACGATCAACGTGTTGTGTTATCGGTTGACGACCATCGCAAAAAGACGTATGACATTGACCTTTTAACGCGCAATTTTGATAGAGTCTTTCAAC
>Ga0164292_10003049_pt1 | contig 13688 bp, 18 predicted proteins | sample GEODES117metaG_FD_111486 | JGI IMG/M metagenome (GOLD analysis project Ga0164292, IMG submission 111486) | Eutrophic lake water microbial communities from Lake Mendota, Wisconsin, USA - GEODES117 metaG | ecosystem: Environmental > Aquatic > Freshwater > Lake | place: USA: Lake Mendota... | reverse complement strand
TACGCACGTTTATATGGGTCGCTGGGAATCACTGTTGTTATTTCTTTCGAAGAATTCAAAAACTACCAATTAACCGTGATGAGCGATCGTTATTGGGGAGAAGAAGCCAGTAAAGTCAAAATGGCAGGCAAGAAAAAAAGCGAAGAATTTTATAAAAAATTGAAGCGCGTTGAAGGACGGTAATTTTGGTTAGAACTCACCCTTCACACCCAGGGTCAACGTTTGAAGCCAAGCAAAATTAAAGACTGTTTTGTTATCTGCTCCGCCCTCAACTGTTCGGTATCCAAAGAAAGCTTTTGTTTTAGGACTGTTCAACTGACGCTGTAAAAAAAGACCTAAATCGATGGCTCGACCTTGAGAGGCCCCCAAAGCATCCAGATCCAATTGAAAACTGGTGAGCTCAGTTAATTTTCTGTGAGCTTGAAAATTCAAAAGCGGAGCAAAGCCTACGTTCTTTTTACTTTCACGAAGCGCCCCCTGAGACAAAGTGACTTCAGCATCCCGAATTTTACCAGTGAATCCAAACTTGAGGTCCCATTCTGATGATTTTTCAAGAGCGTAGGAGTAGGTCATGCGGTAGGAATTGAATTTGTAAATTGCATCCGTCGATATTCCTGGTTGAAAGACTGAGTTTTTAAAGGTCGTGGGTTGATCTAAAGTTCCATTGAGATTAAAGGCTAAGGGCGCGTAAAGCCCGCGAATTTCATGGCGGTCCCATGCATATCCTAGATAAACTCGGTAGCTGGTAACAGGGCCACTGCCAAAATCTGTGAAATCAATTTTGCTTCCTGTGTTGCCTGGAATTTTAACTTCGTTAAATGTTTGAGTGGTGGAACCCAGCTCGACTGAATAATTAAATCCCGCAAGACTTTGAAGTGCGAAACCCAAAAAAAAGGTGAGGAAATAAATCAAATCCAGCCCACCAAGAGCGTATGCATCCACATCACAGGCCATCGCAAAATGGCTAAAGCCCCTGTAAAAATAAGGCCCATCAAAATAATCCCTGTGATCATTTCGTTTTGCTCTAACCAGTAATTCACTTTCAAGGGCAAAAATCTTGCGATGACTTTTCCCCCATCCAGTGGATGAAGTGGGATCATATTAAAAACAGCTAAGAAAAGATTAATGAGAATAAATGCGTTCAGCATTTTCACAGCGGCCGGCATGGCTCCATTCATTCCAAATTGGTGAGCCAGCAGTCCCATCACGAGTGCTGTCACAACGGCCATGATGATGTTTGATGCAGGTCCAGCAAGTGCAATCCAAAACATATCAATCCGCGGGGACTTTAAATACCGAGGATCCACAGGAACGGGTTTGGCCCAGCCAAAAAAGATAGGAAGTCCTGATACAATCGATAGAATGGGAAGAGCGAAAGTTCCGATTGGGTCTGCATGGGCGAAGGGGTTGACTGTCAGTCTTCCCAATTGCTCGGCGGTGCGGTCACCCCGAAGTTTTGCCACCCAACCGTGGGCAAATTCATGAACTGAAAGTGCAAAAAGAAAAGGGATAAACATCGTCGCCAGCTTGTAACCAATTTCTAAAAAATCCATAACTCGACATTAGGGGGGAATTCAGGCTTTGCCAAGACCCATATTGTTGAGAATCAAAGCCGAGCTCTGATTTCTTGACCCCCTATGTGTTTGCGCATAACCTGAGGCGAATTTAATCAACAAATCCTGAAGGAGACCCCTCATGAGACCGGCCTTGACCATTCTCTCTGAAGACGAAGTTCAGTTTCGCGACGCTGTAAGAACCTTTGCAGAAAACGAAATCAAACCCCATGTTCATGATATGGATCAAAAAGGCGAAATGAAGCCTGAAATTGTTAAAAAACTTTTTGAAATGGGTTTAATGGGCGTAGAATCTCCTGAAAAATTTGGCGGTGCGGGATCCAGCTTCATGATGGCCTGCCTGGCGGTTGAAGAAATCGCGCGAGTGGATGGCTCAGTTTCTGTTTTAATGGATGTTCAAAACACTCTTGTGACCAATGCCTTTTTAAAATGGGGCTCTGAAAGCATCAAAGATAAATACATGCCCAAGCTTGCTTCTGAGTGGGTCGGCGCTTACGCCTTATCGGAAAGCATTTCAGGATCTGATGCCTTTGCTTTGAAAACTCGCGCAGAACTCAAAGGTGATAAGTACATTCTCAATGGCTCAAAGCTTTGGATCACCAATGGCCGCGAAGCCCATGTTTTTATTGTGTTTGCTTCTGTTGATTTAGCCAAGGGCTACAAAGGGATCACAGCCTTTTTAGTGGAAAAGGGTTTTAAAGGTTTCACAGTCGGGAAAAAAGAAGACAAGCTGGGAATCAGAGCCTCTAGCACCACAGAGCTTTTATTTGAAAATTGCGAAGTGCCCGCTCAAAATATTTTAGGTGAAGTCGGAAAAGGTTATAAAATTGCCATCGAAACATTAAATGAAGGCCGCATCGGAATTGGTGCACAAATGTTAGGAATCGCGCAAGGGGCTTACGATGCAGCTTTGCAGTACACAAAAACTCGCGAGCAATTCGGCAAAGCCATTGCCACATTTCAAGGGGTGCAATTTCAATTGGCACAAATGCGTGTAGAAATTGAAGCCGCACGCTTGATGGTTTACAATGCAGCAAGGCTTAAAGATGCGGGACTGGATTTTATTGAATCTGCGGCCATGGCAAAACTGTATTCATCAAAAGTGGCAGAAAAAGTCACCTCCATGGCCATTGATCTTTATGGTGGTAACGGATTCACAAAAGAATACCCCGTGGAAAAATTTTGGAGAGATGCTAAAATTGGACAAATCTACGAAGGCACCAGCAACATGCAGCTTCAAACCATTGCAAAAATTGAACTGGGTCTTTAGTTTTTTATTTTTATTCTCTGGGGTGGCTTTTGCCGAAACAAAAGCCCCTGTGTCACAGTTTTCTGACAACAAAAAACCCTTTCGAATTTCTTTAAGTGAAATCCCAAAGTCTTTAGATCCTCATAGCTTGAGGACCTCCAGCGGTCAGTACGTTTCTCAACAGCTTTTTCGAAATTTCTACCGGCTTAATTCGAAAAATGAAAATGTCCCCGAGCTCGGCGAGTCTTGCAAAAAAATGAAATCCAAATGGATTTGCACTGTTCATAAAAATGCAAAGTGGAGCGACGGCACTTCAATCACTGCCACTGATTTTGTTGAAAGTTATAAAAGGATTCTTTCTAAGCCGGCCCCCAGATCAGATCTGTTGTTGAATATGAGGAACTCAAAAAGTGATATCAAAAACATAGGGCTTAAAGTTTTAAGTGATAAAAAATTTGAAATTGAGTGGGAAAAAGATCAGCTCGGAGATGAATTTATTTTGATGTCTCCCCTGTTTGTTCCTCTTCCCAATGGAGAATTTAAGAAAAACGTTTTCTCTGGTCCTTTTCAGATTGATCAGATCTCAACCTTTAAAATCGAGATGTCTCGAAACCCCCATTATTTTCGACAACAAACTGATTCCTTAAAAATTCATTGGCTGCTGATGGATGAAAGTTTAACCGCTCAGGCCTTTGAAAAAAAAGAGCTGGATTTTTTAAGACGAGTTCCCACAGCACTCATTGGACAGATGCGTTCAAGACCTGAATTTTTCGACAGCCCTGTGCTTCGCATGGATGCTTTGTTTTTTGGCCCGAGTTTAAAAGACGATTTCAAATTTCGTGAAGCTGTTACCCGCGGCCTTGATTACTCTCAGATGCAAATTTTATTTAATTCTAAAACCAGGCCTGGCTGTGCGGGGGTGCCCTTGGACTTTTATGAAGGTCCCGAGATCTGTTATGAGACGCAAAAGATCGGGACCTTTGCCGATGCACCGAAAAATTTAAGCTATCTTTACTCGTCCTTAGGGGGTGAAGATCACCGAAGGCTTGCTGAATGGTTGCAAAACCAATTTCAAAATTTATTTCAAACGAAACTTCAAGTTCGGGGCTTCGAAAATAAAATCTTTTTGGATAAAATAAAATCAGCTCCCCCGGCTCTATTTCGTCGAGGCCTGAGTCCTGAAAATCCCACCTGCTATGGGATTCTAGAATCATTTCAATCAGGGCATCCTGATAACTTATCGCAAATTCAGAGCCCCGAGTTTGATCAGATTTTAGCAAAACTAAAAGTGGCAAAGAATCCAAAAAAACTTTGCCGTGAAGCTCTTGTGTATTTGTTGGATCAGAAACTTATGATTCCTACAGGCCGCATCTATTTTAGTTATATGATGCAAATAAATTTCGAAGGTCTCGAGCTGAACCTATTGAATCATATGGATTTATCGAAACTCAAAAGCGTTTCAAAGTGACACAATTCCTACGTCCTGATTATTTTTAAAGAACCTCTGACGTTGGTCCGATAAAGAGATATCTCGGAGCTGCAATGACCGCTCAAAGATTTATCAAATAAAGGGGCAACAACATGGCTGAAAAGAAAAAAGAACAAAAACCACAACCCATTCAAACTCAAGTGCCTGGCAAAGTGATTTCCATGGACGACTATCGGTGCCATGCAGAAGGCTGCAAATCCAAAAGCACAAAAGCAGGATTTTGCGATGAGCATTTTTCTTGGTTTAAAGCCGGTCTGATCACTAAAGAAGGTGCAAAAGCTCAGGATTTTGAGAAGAAGTACTATCAGTATTTGGCTTCACACAAAAAAGCCGCTTAAGCAAATTTGATTTGATTTTCAATTCAGAAGCAAGCTCCCGGTAAAATCGGGAGCTTGCTTTTTTTTCGCACAGTTCCAACAGCTGACAATTTTCCTACAAGACATCGGGTCTTTTGTCGTGCTAGTTTTGCCTTCTATGAAAGCAGCTATCATAACAGGCGCAGGTTCTGGCATCGGAAGGGCGACAGCTCTTTTGTTTGCGAAGCACAATTATCATGTTTTTTTACTAGGTCGAGACACTCGAAAGCTTCGTATCACTCATCTTGAGTGCGGAGATGCGACCAGCATCGGTTGTGATTTGACCAAACCTGACGAAGTCGACGCCGTCATGAAGCAAATTTTTTCAACCAATAAAACTGTCGAGATTTTGGTGAACAATGCGGGCATTTTTACTTACAATAATTTTGAAAACACCACAGAAGACGACTGGATGAATCACTATCAAATCCATGTGCTGGCGTCTGTTCGAATGGCCAAGGCGGTTTGGCCTCAGTTTGTGAAAAACAAAAAAGGCTCGATCGTGAATATTTCCTCAACCTTGGGGCTCAAATCCACAGCAGGAACTTCTGCTTACTCAAGCATGAAAGCCGCACAGGTAAGTCTAACTCAAACTTTAGCCTTAGAAGGTGCACCTCACAATATTCGTGTGAATTGCGTAGCCCCTGGCATCGTGGACACGCCCATTCATCCACCCGGAGCCGTGACACAAATGCAAAATGCTCAACCTTTGGGTCGCGTGGGTAGGCCTGAGGAAATCGCACAAAGTGTTTTCTTTTTAGCCAGTGATCAATCCCCTTGGACCACAGGTGCTGTTTTGGCAGTTGATGGCGGTATTAATCTTCTGTGAAAAAAACTTGGCAACTGGAGTTCAGATTTTCTAGCGCTCATTTGTACAGCCAACCTCAGTGGAGCAAGTCCAAAAACAAAGCTGAGTTTGGTCTTTGTTATTCTGAATTTGGACATGGGCATAACTATATTTTAAAAGTCACAGTTGCTGATTCAACAGAAATTTTAAAAATCAGAAATAAAATTCAAAGGGTTGTGGATCTTGTGGATCACAAGCATCTTAATTTTGAAGTGGCTGAATTTAAAGATAAGATCCCAACCTCAGAGATCATTGTGCAGTATTTTGAAGAAAAACTAAAAAAACTCAAACCACAAAAAATTGTTTTGTTTGAGAGTGAGTTCTTAGGGGCCGAAATTTAACAAAGGCCCTTTTCAAAAGCGGCCGAAGACAATTCAAAAAAAAACCTGGACTGACCTTCCAGACAAGTGCCCTAAACTAAGTTTTTTTCTTTACAAGAAGTCCAAAACGGAAGGCATCGGTCCGTTGTCGTTTCATTTCCAAAATCTTTTGTGCCCATGTGAACTTGGTAAAATTCAGGTATCGAAGTTCTTTGCTTAAAATAATGAATATGGGGACTGAGTTGTTTTTCACCTGTCTTGCATTCGACGGCAAAAAGGGGCTTTTTGTTTTTCAAGATAACAAAATCAATTTCTCGTTTGTCTCGGTCCCGTAGGAAGCGAAGTTCCATTCTCTCTCCCTCGGTATCTTCCAAGAAATGGCAATACTTGAGCAAATGAGAAGCCACCAAGTTTTCAAATTGCGCGCCTGAATTTTCAGCCTGGCACCATACAGCCCCTTTATTAAATTTCTCCACTTATGATACTTGTGAATTTCATCAAAAATGATGAGTTTACTATGAGTCGAAATTTGCGACTTAAGAATGAGGGCACGGCTTGGAGCATTATCCCAATTCAAATACGATTGCTTGCTTTCATTTTCCCAGTTTTTACCAGCTGCAGATCAAATTGCATTATCGACAGCAGGCACCGAAAGAATGTGCGTTGATGCCAGCGGAAACGTGGGCATCGGGACGACAAGTCCCGCAGTCTCGCTTGATCTCAGCGCCAAGACCGATGCGCTCCGTATGCCAGCCGGCACCCCGCCGAAGGCGGGTGAAACTTTTTTTTTGGAGTACGCGATGGCAGGATATGAACACTTACCAATCTATAAACAAAGTTACGAGCTGCAAATTAAATTCACCAAAGATCAAATTCGCATTCCAGAATCACTTCATACGAGGGGCTTCTAAATCTTTCACAAACTGATCCCGTAAACTTTGAAGCAGTTCAATCTCTGAGTCCAGAAATCCAGCCAATTTTCTAGATTTGATATCAAATTTTTCAACGCGCTTAGGAAGTCTGACTTTTAATTTCTCGATCCGCTGGGGAAAATCAATTTCCGGATCAAGGCCTTCAAGCTTACAAATTTCTCGGTACCACCTGGAGCCAAAATCCACGTGACGAATTTCATCGGTGTGGATAGTCGTCATGATTTTTTGGATACTCACAGCTTGGCAGCTGCGAAGTTTATCAATAATTTGATTGCCTGCATCCAGGCCGCTGGCCTCTAGGTATCTGTGCACAATGACGATTCGATCTAGCAGCGAATCATCAGAGCTGACTGTTTTCCAAAGATGCAAATGAATGGGCCAGTGACCGAACTGGATCTCAAAAGTTTTCAAACCCTCAAGGCAAAGCCCCAAATGCCTGGCCTCATCCAATGCCAAAGCTGCCAATTCACGACGAAATTCTGGTGGTGAGTCTGGATACTCAAGGTAAGTTCTGAGGCAAAGCTCCATGGCCTGCATTTCGATATTGGCTAATTCGTGAAGAAGTCTTGCTTGCCCCATCGCAGTCGAGATTTTTTCTTTGGGTCCACGAATGGAATCGCAAACCAAGCCGTTCCTACCCGGAATTTCAGGTATAAAAAAGGGCCCAGGGCTTTCTAAATCCAAAGGCAACGCAAAAATTTTCATCCGTGGGTCTGAAGTTTTAAAGGTTTTAGGGAGCACCCGCTCATGACTTGTCATATTCATCTTCTTTTGGAATACTTTTTCACTATGGGTAAGTCATGGAAAAATCCGCTAAAAGTCGCCAATGCTCAAAAAAAGGGCATGATCTTCACTAAACTCGCTCGCGAAATTCAAGTCGCGGCCAAAGCCGGCGGTCCAGATCCTGTGATGAACGCACGACTTCGGCTTGCCATTGATAATGCAAAAAAAGAATCCTGCCCCAATGATACGATCGAGCGTGCCGTTAAAAAAGGCGCAGGCCTGTTAGATGATGGCTCCATTATCGAAGAGCTCACCTACGAAGGTTACGGACCTCACGGCGTGGGTGTGATCGTCGAATGCCAAACTGACAATCGAAACCGCACGGCCTCTGTTCTTCGTGGTATTTTTAAAAGTCACGAAGGCAATATGGGTGAAACTGGCAGTGTCGCTTGGATGTTTAAACGTGTGGGCATTGTGGACGCTGTCAAAACAGGAAGCTTTGACCCTGAAGAAGAAGCCATCGAAGTGGGTGCAGACGAAGTTGAAAAATCGGACGATGGTTTTTCTTTCACAAGTTCTTTTGAATCCTTGAATGCAGTGTCTGAAGCATTAACTTCTAGGGGTTGGAAGGTCTCATCTTCTGAGATTTCTTTTAAGCCCACCAACCCGACGCAATTGTCGGCGGAGCAAAGAAAAGAAGTGGAAGAATTTTTAGGCGAGCTCGATGACAACGATGACACCTCTAAGGTTCACGCGACTTTGGTTTAAAGTTTTTATCCAAGACATCAGAAACTAAAGGGAATCTTCATCATATGACTCAATCCCATTTCTCTAAAAACGCAATTCAAAATCGGCTAAGCCGAGCTGAAAAAAAATTACGAACTGTGATCCGAGATCACGAAGCCCTCGTTGTTTACTCTGGCATTGCATTAACTAAGCCCGGAGGTCTTGATCAAACCTACGATTATATCCCCCACCCGACCTATTATTGGCTGACGGGATCACGCCGAGCGATGCAAGCTGTCTTGTTTTCTAAAAAAACAGGCTGGGTGCATTTTTTTTCACCTCAATCGTCTCAAGAAAAAATTTGGGAAGGTGCCGTTGATGAAGTTTTGCTGACTTTAAATAACCTTGAATTTAAAGGTTTGAATGAGTTTTTGAAAAACGAAAATCTTAAAGCCCCATCAGATGATCGAGAATTCATTTTAAGAAATTGTGTTGATCAAGTCAGGCGATCTAAAGACCCAGAAGAAATCGCCCTCATAGAACAGCTCGCAAAAATGGCTTTGGCTGGCTATCAAAGGGTAACTCAAATCCTAAGACCTGGCGTCACGGAAAGAGAAATTCAGCTGGAATATGAAATGGCAGTTTTTCAGGCCGGTGCGGATTCGATGCCCTATGGTAGCATTGTGGGTAGCGGAACAAATTCAGCTATTTTGCATGCCATCCCGACCAGCAGAAAAGTGCTAGAGAATAAAATCATCTTAATAGATGCAGGTGCGGCTCTAAATGATTATTGCGTAGACATCACTCGAATTTTTACCGCAAATGGCAAAATGAGCACTCAACAAAAAGAACTTTACGACTTGGTTTTAAAAGCACAAACGGAATGCATAGAAATCTGTCAACGGGGTGTGGCCTGGAATCAAGTTCACGAAAAGGCCGCAAGAATTATTGCTCAAGGCTTGATTGACTGGAAAATTTTTAACGGCAGCGTGGATTCTTGCCTCCAGTCTGAAGCCATCTCACTGTTCTTTCCCCATGGTGTCGGTCATCTTGTTGGGCTTCGCGTGCGGGACGCTGGGCACGAGGAAAATAAAAATCCAAAAAAATACTTCGGAGCTCGCCTTCGCGTAGATCTGACCTTAGAAGAAAACATGCTGATCACCGTTGAACCAGGATGCTACTTCATCAAAGAGCTTCTACATAACCCAGGCAATCAGGAAAAGTTTAAGACTTTAATTAATTTCAATGAAGCTGAGAAATGGTTACCTGTTGGTGGAGTCAGGATTGAGGATGATATTTTGATTACCAATTCAAAGCCTCGAAACTTAACCGATGGGGTTCCTAAGTTTTAAAGTCTACGGGTGAATTCTAAAAAAGACTTTAGTTTCAATCAAGCTCAAATCGGGTTTTGCAAGATCATTTTTTTGTGGCTCGATTACTCCAGGTAAGTCACGGCCGCAGGCACATTTTGAACTTGAACTAAAGCCTCACGGATATATTCGATGTGAGTCACATCTTCTCCGCGACAAGAATCATCGTCACAGTTATTCGAGATATTACAACGAAGTTCAGAATCATACTGATAATCCCTTTCACCGCGAACCAGGATTCCTACCACCTCTAAAGTGGTGGACGAAAAAACTGCTGAACCAGAGTTGCCGCCGTAGGTATCAAGGCTCGCCACAAAGTGGCCCGTTTGGTGGCTTCGAACCTGTGCACCGGCTGCCACTTTTGTTGGAATTCCTGCAGGATGACCAATGACAGTCACTTCGCTGTTGATGTCAGGCACTTGAGTGGCCAATTTTAAAGGCTCACGGTTTTGAACAATGCGGTCGAGTTGTACTAAGGCATAATCAGCCACTGAATTCAGTTCTCGCGCGATCACTCGATCACAAAAATAAACAAGATCTGAGGATAAATTTTGAGGATTTGACTGAGGAGTCATCATGGCAAAGTCAAAAACAAAGGCCTTTTTATCACATTTAAAATTGTCAATACAATGACCAGCGGTGGCCACCATATTGTTTGAAACTAAAAAAGCGCTGCAAGTTGCCCCTGCTGTTTGCTCATAGTAGGGCTCTGATTCACACATGTTAAATTCTTTACCAAAGCTATCACTTAAGACTCGAAACACAGTGCCTTCCAGCTTCAGGCTGGATCTGTTAAAAACAGCGGCTGTGCTTCTGGCTGCGCTCAAAATCGCTGGATCTTTAACTTCATAAAGATCAATTCGATTATCTGATCCATAAATGACCTGGGGTTTGTACAGACTGAGAGCTGCGTTCATAAACAGAAGCGACGTGACCGAAAAAAGTGAAATCCATTTCATTTTTTGCCCTGACTGCCGACATATCCTTATGTCGATCTAGATAATTTCAGCAAAGGATGATTTCCTTGTCACTGAAATTGATAGGCTCGCAAAATAATTTCTTTGATCATAGAATAAAGACCATTGGTGCGACTGGGACTCAAATGGGTTTCAAAGCCCATGGATTTAATAAAATCAGGGGAAGTGGTCAATATTTCTGAGGGCTTGGCCCCTGAGTAAATCTCGAGAACTAAAGACACCAAACCTTTTACGATCAGCGCATCACTGTCCGCCGTGAAGTACACATTTCCGTCTTCTTTTTTTTCACTGAAAATCCAGACCTGAGACTGGCAACCCTTAATTTTATTCTGTTCTGTTTTTAAACTGTCATCCATGGGGGCAAGTTTTTTTCCCATTTCAATTATTTTTTTGTAGCGATCTTCCCAAGATTCAAGACTTGAAAAGCTTTGCACTAGGTTTTGCTTTTTTTGATTGGGTGTTAGCTTTTCCATATCTCCCCTGCCTGAGTCAATTCACGGGAAAGCGCCTGTCCATGCTCACCCATCAAGTTTTTCACATCTTGACGTTTCAGACCTTTCACCACTTCCAAGGTCTTAACATAAAAAGCTTCCACATCACTAACCCCGTTCCAAATTTTGTTAAAAGTTCGCAAATCTATTTTGTCAGACTTCTTTTCTTTTGCTGTCAGTGACTTTTTATTAAAATACTCGAGCTGATCGGACACTTGCCTTGGACTAAAATCCAATCTTACAAGGGCCTCTTCAGCAAGACCCATTTCGATGGCTGATAAATAATCCAAGGATTTTTTCCAGTAGTTTTGCCCCGACTTATTTTTTGAGCTTTCACAGTAAAAAGAAGTGCACACAGATCCCCGATTTTGCCAAATTCCGCAGCGATTTTTGATTTTATCATAGTAGGGACAAAGCCAATCGTGAGCTTTTCCAAACTTTTTTTCTTTCATTTCGAAAAGTTCCACTTGAAATTTCAGTGGAGCCACGATTCCCAGGGGCAAAACAAAAAATCGATTTGAAATCTTATGTTTCAATATTTGAGTGATAAAAGTGGGGTTCTTTTTTTCATCTAATAGAATTTGCCCCACTAGATAGTTTGGCAAAAAGGGGTGAAATGTGCAGCACTTAAGTGAGGGATCATAATGTGGCACTTGAAGACATTGAGAGCATGTGGCTTTGAGCTCTTCTGTCTTGGTTTTAAGTATTTCATTTGGCAACAGTCCACCGTAAAGATCTGAAATCAATCTAGAATATTGTATCTTCACGGGCCCTCACCTATTTGACGAGTTTTTTGATCCACATCTCTTTGAGGTCCAACCACTTTTTATCTGCCATCTGCTGATTGATATCAGTGCCTTGATGCTTAATCACGGAACCATTTGTTTTTTTCACCAAATTGTATCTCCAAAATTTCGCTAAATTTCCATCCCGTGAAACCAAAAACATCCACAAATCCCCGTCCAAATGACCCTCCCTCGTGATTTTCCAATCCTCCCAACTGGCTTCCACTCTGGAAAAACCAAAAGTTTTATCAGGTCTAGGGCCACCGACTATGCTGATGTGATTGGCGATGTGAGCTTCATTTTTATTTTCTGGAACAAACTCGCTTCGAGAAACATAAAACCCCATCTGAGATTCTTGGCTTTCTCCGGATTCAGCAATGACGTCCACAAGCTTTTGCCATGAATCGTTGGGATCCACTTTTGCGTCTTCAACTTTTTTCTCAGCACTTAAAGCCAAACTATCCAGCCTATTTTTAACCTGGCCAGCGGACTCTTCCGAGGTCAAAGGGGCCGCAGCTCCAGAACCTTGAGGGCCCACTTCCCTGGGCCAGGGAACTGGACTTGGCGGTGCTTTCTTATTAGCAGAGACAATCACAGGATCTGCTGCGATTTCATCAGAACCCTTGCGATCAACCATCAGCAGATCAGGCAATTTGAGATCGGGAGCTTCTTGAGGTGATTGATCAGAAATAGAGGGAATGCTCAAATCCACTTGGTTATTCTTATCAGGAATTGATAAATTTAAATCGGGGTCCAGGGTCGCCACAGTCCCACTGGCTTTTGACTTTTGAGAGTTACCACCGCAACCTGTAAATAATCCCAAACAAGCCCATGTGATGATCAAAGCCTTTACCATAAACACCTCAAATGTTTTAAGTTTCAAGAACTGGACCAATCTGGGACATCCTTGAGCCCATCCCTGAAGACTTACAGGTGTTAGAACATTTGAGACACTGTCAATTTTGCGCACTTTATCACTCTCACAGATGTCTCAAAATGAGATCACAGTCCTTAAAACCCTTAATCCATTGGACTATTGAAAAAGCGATTCACAATTGAGACAGGGCCCGGGACTTGCTTGAGTGACTGGGTAGGAGTTGCTATGAAATTACAAACCTTTGGTTACCTCTTTTGTATGACATTTATCATGGTTTCAACCACCATGGCGGCCACACCCCAAAACTACACTTTGAAGTACTTAAAAGAAGTGAACCACGGAAAAATCATCCACACGCTCAATGTGAAAGCAACAAGCTTTGATCAGGCCATTGTGGTTTCAAAAAAACAATGCGTAAAAGATCTGATGGATCAAAACCTCAATGATCAAGACATCGTTGATTTGTGTAACAACCCCAGACTGTAAATCTCAGATTGAAAGTTGCAACTTGAAGTGACAACTTTCACGATTTAAATCTAAAGTTAAAACTGCCAAAAATTCATCCCACAACATTTGGAACGGTATCAAAAATTTATTTTCGCGATTCTGGCCTCATCCACTTTTTTATGGGTCTAAAAACTACTGCAGAACTTCACCGTCATCCTCGACTGGGTAGCCTATGGGAAAGTTTTGCGATGGAGCAAGTCATTCAACTCATTCAAGCAGAAAACGCCCTCTCCGTTTAATAGAAGGGGGTGTTTTGTGCCAACTCTGTGGGAAACCTCTAAAACCAGCCTCAGGTCGTGATGAATCTGAAATTAAAAGATCCGACAAATCAAAACCCAAGCTTTCAATTTGAAAAATATGAAGCTGCTGATTAAAGAATATGAAGCTGGTGATTGAAAAAAAGGTGGCGGTATAAATCTCAAACCGCTAGCGGTAAAAAAGAAAGTATAAATCTCAAGCCGCAGC
>Ga0164292_10003048_pt1 | contig 13688 bp, 11 predicted proteins | sample GEODES117metaG_FD_111486 | JGI IMG/M metagenome (GOLD analysis project Ga0164292, IMG submission 111486) | Eutrophic lake water microbial communities from Lake Mendota, Wisconsin, USA - GEODES117 metaG | ecosystem: Environmental > Aquatic > Freshwater > Lake | place: USA: Lake Mendota... | reverse complement strand
TCATCTGCGCGCTGAGCGGCAGCTTTGGCTCGCGCGAAAAACCCAGTGACATCATCAGTCCGAACAACAACTTTGGACATGGCATTCACCTCTTCATCTGGGTCACGACTTCTTGCCACTCTCGCTGGAAGCGTTCGACCGTAGTTTCGTAACTCACAAATTCACAGGGCTCAACCGTCCCCATATAGTGGCGATGGTGATAGCCATGTGCGTTGTCATAGCCCAGTACTCGCCCATTGTCCTTGCGGCACAGATCGTGATTGATGTACGCAATGTTGTAGCGTGTCACGATGGTCCTGTTTTTCTCTCGATATCCCCATACCTCATACCGCAGGACTCCGCCTCCAGATCTCTGCTTGAGCTCGTAGCGTTCTTGCTCCAGCAAGGACTCTTTGGGCGGTTTTGGCATTTCAGCGGCGCCTCAGGTGTGATTTATCGTAGCACACCTGATCGTCTGAGAGATGTATCCCAGTGCCGATTGAGGCTCAGTTTCGAATAAATTCTGATTTTCCGAAATTGATGAAACTTGGGCAGCGAATCGATTCAATATCGGAGTTTGAGAAATAAATGACTGCCAGTTCAGCGGGCTTGGTGATCGCGGTGCCTTTCCTGCGGTACCAGGGTCATCAGCGCAGTCGGCGCCGGTGGTTCTGATCCGCTTGCCTTTTCGGACCTTGAGGCGGCTCGCGTCATGAGCCCTCCCCTTCCGATAGTGATCGTTTTCAATAAGAAGACGATCATGACAACAGTTGATGTGCCGGCCTGGCCCACCCGCGAGCAATGGTTGCTGGCGGCGGTGGAAAAAGTCACTCCGCTCTTTTCTGGCCTGGGCTACCGCGTCCCCCCGTGCCGGGTGTCTTGCGGCTTTGCCAGTACGGGCCTGCGCAGTGGGCATATTGGACAGTGTTGGGCCCGCTCCAGTGGGGCCGACACGGTGAACCAAATCTTCATCTCGCCGACGCTGGCGGACCCGATCGAGGTGTTGGACACCCTGGTGCACGAACTGGTGCATGCGGTAGACGACTGCCAGCACAAGCACGGCAAAGAGTTCAAGAAGATTGCGCTCAAGCTGGGGCTGCAGGGTCCCATGCGCTCGGCCGGCGCCGGGCCGGCTCTCAAGGAAAAGCTGCAGGCCCTGGCGGGTCAGTTGGGCCCCTACCCCCACGCCAGGCTCCAGGCGGGCAGCCGCAAGGTGAGCCGCTCACCACGACCCCGGGCGAAGTGCCCCGAGTGCAGCTACCAGGTGCCCATGCTCAAGAGGTTCCTGGCTTTCGGTCCCCCGCTGTGCCCGCAGCACCGGGTGGAGATGACGCCGCTCGGGGACTGGGAGGCGTGACGATCCGTCGACGCAGCGCACGGCGTTGACGGCAAAGGCAGGCCGCTGGAAAACCCCTCCCCTGAAAGGCAGGCTCATTTTCTGAGCCCGAGGTGTGTAGTGGGTTCGCGTGCGATTCACTTTTCATTCCTCCTACCAAGTGCGAATTGGCTCATGAAAAGAGCCTTTGCCGCCCCCCTTTCGGGGAGGAAGCATGGGCAAATTGACAGGGTTTTGGGCTCAATAAATGAGCGGCCGGGGTCTCAGTATCGGGCCTGTGACTGAGATAGGGCTAGCCGATGTCAGACACGAAATCTGCATCGATCAGCGCGCCTACCTGCACCGGGTGAGTCCAAAACGCTTCACGCAAAACACGCATCGACATGGGACGGACGGAAAGGCTTTTGAAGCTGGCCAACTTGCTGCGTGGCCGCAGGAAGCTGCGCTTTGACCAGCTGCTCGAGCGTCTGGATATCTCACGCGCGACGCTCAAGCGCGACCTGAAGTACTTGCGCGAACAATTGGGCACGCCGATTGAGTACGACCCCTTCGAGCGCAGTTATCAAGTGGGTGGCTCGCGCAAACACGCCCCCCAGGAGCTGCCTGGCCTCTGGGTCAGCGAGTCGGACCTGCGGTCGCTTCTTTTGGCCCAGCGCCTGCTCGGCGAGGTCGATCCTTCGGGTGGTTTAGCACCCGACATGGGGGCTTTCATTCGCCGCGTGGAGTCGATGCTGGCGAAAGGTGAGGAAAGCCGCGAGTGGGCCGGCAGGATCTTGTTTTCTACGCCTGGCCGGCGTCCAGTGCCGGCCCTGGCCCTGAATACAGTGACGAATGCGCTCATGCAGCGGAGGCGCGTGCGCCTAGGCTACTTCACACGATCGCGCCAAGTCGAGACCCTGCGGGATGTGTCGCCCCAGCGCCTTGTGTACCACCGCACCTGGTACCTCGACGCGTGGTGTCATCGGGCAAAGGGGCTACGCCGGTTTGCACTCGATGCTGTTGGAGCAGTGGCCCAGCTTGAAGAGGCCGCTCTGGATGTTCCGCTCGCTGAACTAGAGCGCCTGCTGGATGGCGGCTACGGTGCGTTCGCAGGTGAGCCCCATCATTGGGCGGTACTCATGTTCTCTCCAGAGGCAGCCCAGTGGGTGGGCCATGAGCTTTGGCATCCGATGCAGCGGGTGCGGCGCCTCGAGGACGGTCGCCTTGAGTTGATGCTGCCCTATGACAAGCCGACCGAGTTGGTGATGGACATCTTGCGCTATGGGGCGCAGGTGGAAGTGATTGGCAATCCTGCCTTGCGCGCCGCGGTTATTTCAGCGACCGAGGCCGCACTGCACGTCTATAAGCGAGGCGGCTGATAGCGGCTGGCGGCTAAAGCCTGAATCCTCGGGCTTGACAGTTCCTGCGGAACCAGACAGGTCATCCCACCTTCTCGGAGGTGCGAATAACCAGTTCACCCAGGGTGCCGACGGTGGCTATATGCCCTGGCAGGATCAGGCAGGTGGAGTCGAATGAGTCGACGATGGCGGGGCCCTTCAGCACATTGCCGGCCTTCAACCTCGACCGTTCAAAGCGAGGGGTGTCTACCCGCACGAGGCTACCCATATAGGCCGGCCGCGTAGCGACATAGGCGTCGCGCGGATCTTCGTCTCCCATGGGAATGGGACGAAACTTGACCGGCGGTGCTTCTCCGGTCGCTCGGGTCTTGACGGACACTATTTCCACCGGTGCATCGGGATCACAGTGGCCGTAGATCTGGGTGTGCGCAGCGTGGAATGCCGCAATGACTGCGTTCAGGTCGTCCTGCGACTCCAGCGTGCCATTGACCGGGATCTCCAACTCGAAGTTCTGCCGCGCATAGCGCATATCGAGGAACCTGGCGACGCGCCAGGCAGACTCGGGCACCTGCTCGCGCTCAAGCGCGGCATGGCATTGCGCGACGAACTCATCGAACCAATGGCTGATGGGGGGCAGCGACGTCGGTACCGCGGGCAGGAGGACGGTCCGGCTGAATCCGGCATGGATCTCGCTCATGACCAGACCGACCGCCGAAAACACGCCGGAGTTCGCAGGCACGACGATCTGGGAGATACCCAGTTCTTTGGCCAGGTCTCCTGCATGCAAGGGTCCGCCACCTCCGAAGGGGATTAGGGCGAAGTCGCGGGGGTCGAAGCCCCGGGCGACGGAAACCACGCGAAGGATGCGGAGCATGTTGGCATTGGCGATGTCGATAATGCCCTGCGCCGCTTCATGCACATCTACGCCGAGTTTGGTGGCGATCTTGTCCTGGATGGCTTTCCGCGCCGCTTCCGCGTCGATGCGCATGCGCCCGCCAAGAAGGGCGTCTGGGCTGATGTGCCCGAGTACCGCGTGCGCGTCGGTCACCGTAGGTTCGCGCCCGCCGCCCCCGTAACACACCGGTCCCGGAGATGCGCCTGCACTACCTGGCCCCACCTTCAGGATGCCGGCTACGTCGACCCAAGCGATGCTGCCGCCGCCGGCGCTGCATTCCACCAAGTCGACCGATACCGCACGCACTGGCAGTCCCGCGACGCGCGCTCCGAGGACGCCGGGCCGGTTGTTATCGGCGCCGACCACGAGCAGGTCCGTGACATTGGGTTTACCGTCGCGGATCAGGCAAGCCTTGGCCGTGGTGCCGCCCATGTCAAACGCCAGCAGATCGCGTTGACCGAAACGCCTGCCGAAATCAGCCGCTGCCAGCGCACCGGCAGCAGGGCCGGACTCGATCGTCAGGTGTGGGCGCTCCGCGGCAAACTGCCCGCCCACAACGCCTCCCGAGGATTGCATGATGTAAAGGCTTGGCGTCGGCTTGAACGCAAGATCGATCTTACGGATCAACTCCTCGACGTAGCGGCTGAATACCGGCCCCACGTAGGCTGCGACCGCGGCGGTACTGAAGCGCTCAAATTCGCGAAACTCTGGCGCGAGATCCGAGGAAGTCACGACATAGGCCCTGGGCAGCATTTCGCGAGCAATGTCGCGAATTTGCTGTTCGTGCGCGGGATTAGCGTAGGAGTTCAGCAGGCATATGGCCACCGCTTCGACCTCGGCGTCACGCAAGCTCACAAGGGCCGCGCGCAACTCCGCCTCGGACACTGGCTCAAGCACTTCGCCTTTTGCAGAAATGCGCTCGGTGACCTCAAAACGCAGATGCCGCGGGATCAGCGGAGTAGGGCGGTTGATATTCCAGCGATACAGGTCGGGGCGAGTCTGGCGCCCGATTTCCAGTACGTCGCGAAAGCCTCGCGTGGTGATGAGGCCGCAGCGGGCACCCTTGTGCTCTAGGATGGCGTTCGAATTGACAGTGGTGCCATGGATCACGCTGCGCAGCAGCGGCAATGCACCGTGGTCTTTGGCGTAGTGCTGTATGCCATCAACGATGCTCTGGCCCAGTTCAAGCTGGCGGGTAGGAATTTTCCACGCCACCAATTCGCCCGTGTCTTCGTCCAGCAGCACAAAGTCGGTAAACGTACCGCCGATATCCACGCCAACTCGAGCCGCTGTCATTGGATCATTCTCCCCATGCTTTTTTGATCAGAAAAACAATAACGGACATCGCGGAAACCGGCGACCAACTCCAAGACGTCGCTGCGTACAGCCTCGGGACGCTCTCGGTCAATCAGTACGCGACGAATCAGCTGCGCCCCTGTTTTCATCTCGTCGCGCCCCATGCCCAGGCGAGTGACCATCGTGGTACCCAGTCGAATCGCAGTCATTGCCGGATAGCTGCTCGAAATGGCCAGCAATGTGGAGGCGATGCCGGCGCGCTCGAGCTCTGTCATCGCCTGCTTCGCCGCGACCTCTGTCTTCAGATCTATCAGGATCATGTGCGAATGTGTACACCCCTGATCGCTTCGTACGACCTGCACGCCGTTGCTGCAGAGCGCGTCGCCGAGCGCGCGTGCGTTGGCGATCACGTCCTTTGCATAGGCCTCCCCGAATTGCAACGCTTCTGCCAGCGTGATCGCCAGCCCGCCGAGTCGGTAATTCGAGTAGTTCGAAATGAGGGTGTTCGAGGTCGAGGCGATCGCCCCTGCGACCTCAGGGTCGTTGGACAACACCAATCCGCCCACAGGCCCCCCGAGCGTCTTTTGCGCTGAACCGGTCATGACCGCGACGCCATCGGTCATAGGGTCCTTGAACTGCCCGCCAGCGATGAGACCCAGCGTGTGCGCGGCGTCATAAAGAATACGCGCGCCAACCGACTGCGCTGCAGCCTGCAACTCTTTTAGCGGTTCCGCAAAAAGCACTCGGCTAGAGCCAAGAAAAATCCAGTGTGGCCTGTGCTTGATGATTTCATCGAGGGTTTGCTGCAGATTGAGTTCGCCCTCACCATCGATGACGTCATGTGGGACCGGCATGTAGTCGAGCGCCATGTGCCGCGCGTAACCGTCGCGCAGATACGTCTTGTGCCCGCCATGCCTCCCCTCGCTCACCATTACCCGCTGGCCTGATTGAAGCAAACCAAGAATCACAACCGCGTTGGCAAAGCTACCCGTCATCGGTCGCAGTTCGACGTACTTGGCGCGGAACAAACGCTTAGCCAGCTCGGTCGCCACGATTTCGATGTTGTCGATCCATTGCGTACCAGCGTTTAGGCGGGCGCCAACATTGCCCGATTGCGTCATGTCGGCAATTTGCGTCTGGATCGCGCGGGCGGCCGGGCTTTGCAGGTTATGGCCCGCAACCAGGTCGAGGACCTCGCGACGGGTCGTCACGTGGCTGGCTGCGAACCCGCTGAGTTCATTACAGATTTCCTCAGGCGTGCCCTCCCAGGCCAGGCGGTAAGCGCGATCGGAAGGTTCGGCTTTCGTCGCAGTGCCAGTCATGTTGCAGCCATATCCCGCAAGCCCTGGTCTGCTCGCATGCGATCGCGCAACGCCGCAGTGGCCTGCAGGTCTGGGGTGCAAGTTTCCGCTTGAATGACAACACCGTAATCTGTTGCAGCACGCCCGGCGCTCACCTTGCCATTGAGTACATCTGCAGCGACCAGTGCCGGATCGCGATCAAGCGCGTCGCCGTAGCCGCCTCCTCCACCTGCGACAATGGTGAGCACGTCTCCTGGCTTTACGGGAATGAGTGAGCCTTGTCGTGGTAGCACTCTGGACTCCCCGGAGTCCACGTCGCGCAGCAGGATGCGTGACAGTTCACCAGTTTCCCCACCAAAGAGACCAGGGCCAGGGACGTGGTGGCGGTTCGATTGCACCGCCGCGAAAACGGGTACCAAGGCGCGATAGTCCTTTCGGATCCCCAGACCTCCGCGGAAGCGCCCCGGCCCGCCGGAGTCGACCAAGTATTCGAGGCAGTCGGCCATGAGCGGAAACTCCGACTCCATCGCCTCGATCGGCATGTTCGACGTGGTGTGCACGCAATCGATGCCATCGTCATTGGAGCGCCCGCCGGAGCCACCCGCGACCGTCTCGTAGTAAATGAACCTCGGGTTCCTGCTGCTGAAGCCGATGCCGTGGACACCGCTGCCGCCAGCCTCGATCGAGGGGTAGCGCACCGCTGCCGCCAGGGCGTGGGACATCAGGTCGACCAATTGGCTGACCACTTGGTAGCGCGCCCCCACCGGAGACGGCGCGACCGGGCAAATGATCGTGCCCTTTGGCGCAACTATATGCAGCGGCCTGCTGAAGCCGTCGTTCGGCGGTATCGATGGATCGAGGATCGAGCGCATCATCCAGAACACTGTCGCCTGCGTTCCCTGGTAGGGGCAGTTCATCCCCAGCTTGATGGCGGGCGCTGTGCCGGTGAAGTCGACGGTTACCGACGGCTCTGGGGTGTGGGTCACCGTCACCTTCACCCGCAGCGGGATGGGCCCATCCGAATCCAGGTCGTCGTCGAGGTAGTCGATGGCCTCGTAGACACCGGCTTCCAGCTTGTCGACGATGGCGTGCCGGATACGGATCTCCGAGGCGCGGGTCATATCGTCGATGGCATGGCGCAACGTTTCCGCGCCATGCCGCTGGGCAATCTCGAGTACCCGGCGCTCACCCAGGCGCAGGCAGCCGATGTGGGCGCGGATGTCGCCCATGCGGTCATCTGCGTCGCGCACATTGCACAAGATGATGTCAAGTACGTCGCGCCGGAGCACCCCCTTCTCGTACAACCGCGTCGGCGGGATGCGTAGACCTTCCTGGAACACCTCTGTGGCGTCGCCGAGCGAGCACTGGCCTGGGGCCTTACCGCCGACATCAGGCCAATGCCCGACATTGGCCACGAACGCGACCAGCGTGCCGTCGCAGAACACGGGGGATATGAAAGTCACGTCCGCAAGATGCGAAGGGCCGCCGGAGTAGGGGTCGTTCACGAGATAGACGTCGCCCTCGGCGATGTCTGTAAAGCGCTCCAGCAGTGCCTCTCCCGTCAAGCTGAAGGAGCCAAGGTGAATCGGAATGCTCATGTCGCTGATAGCCGCCACGCGGCCCGCGGCATCAATGATCGCGGCGGAGCAGTCTTGCCGCTCTTTGATATTTGCCGAATAGGCTGATTTCACCAGGGCGGTGTAGACCTCGTCTGCCACTGACGCAAGAGCACTCCCGATGACTTCCGTCGAAATTGCGTCATTCATTGTTTGATTCACTGTGGCAACTCGCAATGGTCAATTTGAAAGCAAGCCCGCCGCCTCGGCATCGGGCTATGTACCCCCACCCCTGCGATTCCCGAATACCAGCCTGGGAATGGCGGGAGTCCTTCAGCAGGAACGACGTCTATTGAGGCGGGACGCCGGTGGCTCTTATGACGGAACTCCACTGATCAACGTCGGTTTTTAGGAATTTGGCGAACTCGGCCGGGCTGGAGTCTGTCTCGACATAGGACCCGACGGTCAGCAGCGCTTGGCGCATTTCAGGCAGTTCCATTGCTTTTTGCAAGGCTCTGTGCAGGGTGGCGACAGCGTCTGCCGACGTCCCTTTGGGTGCGAACAACGCGACCCAGTTGGAGAAATTCAAGTCATTGAACCCTGCTTCCAAAGCGGTCGGCACACCTGGCAGCAGCGGGCTGCGTTCCGTCGAGGTGACAGCCAGCGCTTTGAGACGTCCGCTCTGAACTTGTGGCAATGCCTGCGGGATGTTCGCAAAGACCATGTCTATCCGGCCCGCCATGGTGTCGGTAATGAACGCCGAGGAATCTTTATAGGGCACGTGAAGCAGATCCACCTTGGCGCTCGACTTCAATATTTCGCCCATCAGGTGCGTACTGGTACCCGTTCCCCCCGATGCAAACGAAAGGGGCTTGGGTGAGCGCTTGGCGAGTTCGACGAGTTCTTTGATCGAGTTCACACCCAGCGAAGGTGAGACGACCAGAACGTTTGGGAAAGAATTCATCCGACCAATGGGCACATAGCTGTCTATGGGGTGGTAAGGAAGCGTCTTGTACAGAGCAATATTGAAGGTCGCGGTGGTTCTCGTGCCCGCAAGGAGGGTGTAGCCATCGGGTGGCGCCTTGGCAACCAGTTCGGAAGCAATGATCCCCGCGGCTCCCGCGCGGTTATCGATGACGATGGACTGACCCAGAATCTTGGACATAGCGTCCGCGACCCGGCGCGTAGTCACATCCGATCCGCCGCCCGGTGAAACGGGAACGACGATTTTTATCGAGCGTGATGGGTACTGGTCTGCAAAGGCTGCCGTCATTGGCACCGTCGCGGAAAGCACCGCTGCCGCACCTGCGGCAAGGACATACTTCAGAGATAGGGAGCGAAATATCTTCACGGGTTTCTCCAATAAGTGTGATCTGCTTGCGAGAAACATGTTAGCGCAAACATTCAAAGCGGTAGAAAAGAAAAAGCGTGGCGCTGGCCCACGTTGCAATGCTGGGCCTTATGGTTTGAAAACCGAGTTGAGCCGAACGCTTTCAAATAACATAGAGGCGCCGAGTACAGACAATGGTTATCAAACCATGGCCGCGGGTGTATGAGGAGGCGGCACCGTTCTCCGCTCGCCATGAGAGAGTGAGAAGGCGATGTCGAAGTCGTACCCAGCCCTACGAAAACAGCGGATTCGAAGGTCGATCTACCTTCCGCTATCGTCCAGCGCATGAAGTCCCGGGCGAGTTTGGTTCTCTTGATCGCACTGCTGGTGTTGGTGCCTCTCAGCCACCTCGAAATTGAACCTTCCGATGGCAGTTGGCTGCTTCGGGTGGATGGTGTGCCAGTTGACGTCCCCGGGCTGGTAGCGGATGGGTATTCGACACTCACTCGCAGTTGCCGCCGGGTTCAAGCACTGGCCCCTGCAGACCCAGGCTTTGAAACTGCGCTCGAGGCGATACGCCGTGAAAGTCCGCCGCACTCCCTGTCTGCGCAGTTGGTCGATCTGCGGCGGCAGGGCGACTGGTTGCTAGCGCAGGTTCGGTTCACCGAGCTGCAAAGTGCGGTGGTGCTGTTGCAGGTCTCTGAAGCCGGCTACGCAATTGCCGCAGGTGGCGTGTGGAGCGGGTCGACACACCCGCATCGGCCCGGCCCTGTGGTCCGGCGCTATTTGCGCAGCCGAGTGCCGCAAGCGCCGGGTGATCTGATTGATTGCTTTGATGACCGGGTGACGGTACCTGGCCGCTAGCCCGAACCTTGGGGTGCATCGGTCCGTAAAGCCCGGGCAGGGTTCGCCAACTGGGGCCAGCGAGGTCGAGCGACTCGTACTTACCCTAAACCAGCGTCATAGGTTTAGCGCTAACATTTTCACAAACTCTGACCCCCTGACCTATGTCCTTCACCTCAAATTTTCGTGGGGCTCGCCGCTTGTTTCTGGCGGGCATCTTCCTGCTGTTGGCGGGGGCTGGGTCTTTTGCCCAGGCGCAGGGGGCGTACCCCAGCCGGCCGATTCAACTCATTGTTCCCTACCCACCCGGCGGAAGCGTCGACGCACTGGCCCGTGTGGTCGGGCAGAAGCTGGCGGAGTCGGTGGGTCAGCCCGTCGTGATCGAAAATCGTCCGGGCGGCAACACCATCATTGGCACTGCGGCTGTGGCGAAGGCCGCGCCCGACGGCCACACACTTTTGCTGACCGCCAGTACGCACGTGATCAACGTGGCGCTCGGGATGAAGCAGCCCTACGACAGCCTCAAGGATTTCGCGCCGGTATCCACCGTCATCAAGAGCGACTTCATCCTCGTCGTCAACCCTGCGCTGGGTGTTGATAACGTGCAGCAGCTGGTTGCCTTGGCCAAGGCGCGACCGGGCCAGCTGAATTACGGCACCTCCAGCGTGGGGAACTCCAACCACCTCGCTGCCGAGTTGTTCAGCCAGACCACCGGCGCGCAGCTGCACCACGTGCCCTACAAGGGCGCGGTTCAGGCGCTCACCGATTTGATGGGCGGGCGCCTGCAAATCTTCTTCTCAGTGCCAGCCAACGTGCTACCCCACATTGCCAGCGGCAAGCTCAAGGCGCTGGCGACCACCGCGAAGGATCCGCTGCCAGGGCTGGCACCGATCCCCAGCTTTGCCCAGTCCGGGGTGCCCAACTTCAATGTGGAATCGTGGCAGGGTATCTTGGCGCCCGCCGGTACACCCAAGCCGATCGTCGACCTGCTGGCTGCCCATCTCGCTCGCATCGTTGCGCAGCCCGACGTCAAAGAAAAGTTGCTGGCCCAAGGCCAGCAGCCGTTCAGCGTGAGCGGTGAGAAGTTCGCGGAGTTGATGCGGTCTGACCTGACCATGTATAGCCGGGTGATCAAGACGGCCAATATCAAGCTTGAAGAGTAGCCTGAGGGGTATCGCCAGCGTGGGCACGACGGGCCATGTGCTGGGTGCCCAGACAAGTTCGCCGGACCATCAAGGTGGAAAACGCGCGGCTAAACCGGGTCGGGTTCGTGACGTTCTGATGGTGAGGAGTTGAGAGATGGGCCATTTGGTGACCAGCGAGGCAGCGCGCCGAGGCGAATGGCGCGATGTGCCCACTGGGCAACTGCGCACGACGTATTTCCTCGATTCGCCGGCGGGGACAGACCTGCCGCAATGCTTCCGTGTGGAAAACACACCGCATCGGCTGCTCAATACCCATTTCCATGAGACCGATCAGTTCCAGGTGATCACCGCTGGCTCGGGCACCTTGGGGCGGCATCCCTTGATGCCATTTACCGTGCACTTCGCTCGCGCGTTCACGCCCTACGGTCCCATCTTGGCGGGTCCGCAAGGCCTGGACTGGCTCACCATTCGCGCCCTGCACGACGATGGCGCGCAGTACATGCCCGAGAGCCGCGAGGCACTGCTGGCAGTCAAAGACCGCCAGCCGTGGCAGATGACTCAAGCCGTGTCGTTTGGCGATGTGCTCACAGACGGAACGCTGTACGCGCTGCCAGGCCTGTCAGACGAACGCGGCTTGGGTGCGTTCGCCGTGCAGGTTGAGCCCGGTGCGGCTCTGACCTTGCCAGATCCGTCCGCGACGGGTGGTCAGTTCCTTGTCGTCGTTCGCGGTGGCATCCGACAAGACGGGCAAGACACAGAGTCTCTTGCCACCATGCTGATCAGGCCGACCGAGCCAGCCGTGACTGTTGTTGCCGGAGCGCAGGGCCTGGCGGCCCTGGTGCTGAACTTCCCCGTCCCCGCGCTCCGCCCTGCGCCTGGGTCACCCTCGGCAAGTCGGCCTGCCACCGCCGCCACGAAGGCATGGCATTGCGGTCCCTGCGGGCTTGTCTACGAGGAGGCCGACGGACTTCCAGAGGATGGAGTACCGCCGGGAACACGCTTCGAAGACCTTGCCGCCGACTGGAAGTGCCCCGACTGCTCCGCGACCAAGGCGGACTTCGTGGAGGTGGAGTTTTAGTGGGGGATGCGAAGCGGGGTTCTGGCGGCCTTGTCTGCCGAGTGTGGCCCGCTCCCGGTTCACGAATTTCTCAATCGGAGCACCTGGCGCGGGTGACGACACCCGCACGGTTTTGCTCCACCCCGCATTGATAGTCTCCGACCGGCGTCGCGAAAACAGCGGTACAACTGCAGCCGCCTAACCAGCCTCTTTCCACAAAGGTTCTGGAAATACTGATTTCACGCCGAGCGACGCGGAACTTTCTGGAGAGATCTTCCAAGATCTCGAGGTTGACGTCGGGGCGACCGCGGCACACGCTCGCCACCGCTGCGCACTGTTGGCGTTCTGCCTCCTGGGCCTGCGCCTGACGCGCCCTTTCTCTGGCTTCACGCAGCGGTCTTTCCCGTTCTTCCTCTTCTTTGGCCAGCCTGGCGGCTTCCCGTTCAGCGGCTATGCGCTGGGCTTGGGCGATACGTTCACGCTCTGCGCGTTCACGATCAGCGGTACGAATTTGCTCCTGAATCCTTTCCGAGCGTTCCCGTGCAAGGCGGTCGTCGATGACTTTTTGCCTTTCTGCTTGTTCATCAGAATCAATTTTGGCAAGCGATTGGATCGCCAGCGTTCGGGCCTCCGTGGCCTCGGGTCCGTTGTTGGCAGCGGCCGCCCGAAGAAACGACCTGGCCAGCGTCCGATCGCGCGCAACACCTTCACCCGTGCGGTAAATCTCGCCAAGCAAATAGGCAGACGGGGCGTAACCCTGCTCGGCTGCGCGGCGGAAAAAGGGCAGGGCTGCTTGTATCTCGGGCGAAGTTGTGCCGAGACCCAATTCGGGAATGCAGCAGTAAGTTCTTGCGAGCCGGTGCAGTGCAGCGGGATTGCCGTTCTGTGCGGCTTTCTCAAACCAATAACGTGATGCTTGCGCGTAATCACGCGGGTTGCCAAAGACTCGGCCATGCGGGGGGCTGCCGGGTGTCTGGCGGGTCAAAATCACAACGCCAAGGGCGGTTTGCAAATCTGTGTCGCCCTGCTCCGCATAGGGGCGTGAAATTTCAAAGCCCTCGGCGATACGGCCTTGTTCCAGCAGCGCCATGCCCACCCTTTTGCATTGTGGATCTGTCCGGCTCAGGCAAAAGCGAATCTGAGCATCTGTCACCACCAGCGCCTGAGTTTGTGCCTGCGCCGTCGCTACAAAAAAAACCAAGCCGGCAAGTGCGACAAGCCATCGATGTATCTGGTGAGTCATGTGTACTTCTCAATTTCTCAAAATGACTTGATTGCTGCCAACGCCGTGATGGCAGCGGGGATTATTCCGAGTCGATTTTCATAGGGTCGGATTTTGCACTGCGGCGCCGCAACAGCCGTAGGCAGGTCGACGATGAACCACCTCAGTGGTAGTCGTCTTCGAGTTGATGGCGGACAGCCACGATGACCACGTCGGTCGCCGACTCAATTTCTATGAGGGCGACGTAGCCCGACCTACCGAAGGGGATGATGAGTTCTCGCAGGAATGGACTTTGTCCTGCCTTGCGGCAGGTAAATGGTGAGGTTCTGAGGGTTTCAAACCCTGCCTGAATCGCGTTCAGGGCCAGCTCGGGTAGCGATAAGTCTCCGCC
>Ga0164292_10003047_pt1 | contig 13690 bp, 15 predicted proteins | sample GEODES117metaG_FD_111486 | JGI IMG/M metagenome (GOLD analysis project Ga0164292, IMG submission 111486) | Eutrophic lake water microbial communities from Lake Mendota, Wisconsin, USA - GEODES117 metaG | ecosystem: Environmental > Aquatic > Freshwater > Lake | place: USA: Lake Mendota... | reverse complement strand
CGGCGTGCGGGCGGCCTGTGCCTTCATGCGATTGAGGAGGTCAGGAATGTCCGGCGTCCCGACCAGATCGGCATCAACGAGATTCTTGCCGAAATAGACCATATGGCCGTGGGTATCGATGAACCCTGGCAACAGGGTCTTGCCGCCAAGGTCAACGGTCTTGGCTGCGGCTGGGGCGGACGCGCGCGGTCCGGCGTAAATGATGCGACCATCTGCAACCGCGAGCGCGCCAACATAGGCAGGGTCGTTGCCGACCATCGTCAGAATGTCGCCGTTGACGTAGAGCGCGTCAGCGGATTGCGCGGACGCAACTGGCACAGCGCGATTAAGCGGCGCATTGCTTGCCGCGCAAGCGGTCAGCAGTGCCGCCGGTGTGAGAATCGCAAAACGATAAAACGACATGCCCCATCCCCTTCATCCGAACGTCTCGGGAGGAGAATTGGGATGCACTTAAGAAGAAAGCAATTACTTATTTTGGTATCCTGGTACGATCAGAGGGGCGCGCTATCCTCGAAGTATGGCGCGAGGTAGTTGCAGATCGCGGCCTTGGCTTCGCCAACCCACGCTGCGTCGTCCGTCGCTTCATCCTGAAGCAAAAGATCGAGAACGGCCGCTCCCACCTCGATCGCCACCCGCCCGACCCGCGCCGCGGTGACGGCATCGACACCTGCCCGGGCGATCAGCATATCCGCCACGAACTGCGCGGACTCGATGGATTCGGCGCGGTCGTAAGGTTGAAGCTCCAGAGACACTTTCATGGCGATCCGCATGCCTGCTGCGCCGTTTGATCCCTGGCGCCGCTCTGCTGCCACATCGATGATCTGGCAGATGATTTCGCGCCAGTGCGCCCCGTCGCGGATTTGATCGAGGCGGTGGGTCAACGCCTCTTTCCAGCGTTGTGACAGCCGCAGGTGAAGCGCAGTCAGAATTGCCTCTTTGTTCGCGAAATACTTGTAGAGCGTCGCGATATTGACGCCAGCGGCTTCCGCGATGTGATTTGTAGTAAGGGCCTCGTATCCTCGCGACTCTAGGAGATCCGCTGCAGCGTCGATGATCCGGTCGACGGTGCCCTTGCCTTTGCGGCCCACCGGCGCGTTCCGCAGGCGACTGTCCGCCCTCTGCATCATGTGGTCGTTCCTTCATCCGGCACGCTGACCGGCAATAGCAATCACGTCAATGCTTCTATGAACAACCTTAAATCTGGGCCATAGACGCTGACGGGGAACAGTTTTTGTCAAACAGGGGGTGCAGCTTGGGCTGATCGCAGTCTGATCGCCGCCAGATTCGCACTGGCCGCCAAAGCGGGTCTCCGAGACCGCCTTTCCCGTGCGCTCTCGCTCCCTGAGGTCTTGAAATTCCTCCGCCGTTACGAGATAGGGGGGTCTCAGGGGCGCGCTGCTGCTGCTAGAGTGCCGCGATGGAGACGCCGCCCTCGCCCTTTCACCCGCCGGTCAAGCGCAGCCTGTCGATTGCCGGACACAAGACCTCGATCAGCTTGGAACCGCTGTTCTGGGGGATGCTCCAGGCCGCCGCCGCCGCCGAAGGCATGGCAGTCGCCGCGCTGGTGGCGCGGATCGATGCCGAGCGGATCAAGTCCCCCACACCCCCCGGCCTCGCCAGCGCGATCCGGGTGTGGCTGGTGGCGAACCCCCTATAGACCGCGCCAGATTTTCGCTGCCGCGCTGTCCTTCGCGCCGAAGCGGGCCGGCGGGCAGCGAGCAGGGCGGAAGGATTTGACGTAGCACAGGCGGATTTCATCCAGCCAGCCGCGCGCATTGAGCTTCACACCGATTGCATTCGCCGGGATCGCCGGATTGGCATCGGCAAAGGCGGCTCGGATGCGGCCGGCGGTGAGCGGCTCCTCGCGGCTGATCCGGTCGTAATCGGGGATGCGCAAGCTGTTCCAGAGGATGCGCGTGACCTTGAGGTAGCTCGCAGGGCGTTTGACCATGCAGCTGCCGTGCTTGGCCCAGGCGCGCGTCACCAAGCGTTCGGACGGCATCATGCACATCGCGCCGCGCACATCGGTGCGGGTGAGCGTGCCTGCAGGTCCGGAGGCCGCCGCGCACCATTGCGGCCAGCTCTGCCCGCTTTCGGGCCACAGCCCGTGGACGACGAGGCCGAAGCTGCCGTTGCTCCCCAAGCATTGCACGGCGTCGGCGCGGCTGGTCTTGCGCGGTTTGCAGAATTCGGGGCTCCAGCTCAGTGCCAGTGTGTAGCCCGTCACCGGAAGTTCGCGGCGCGGGCCATCGGGCATGATCGTCGGCACCGCGCGCACCTGCGGCGCGCGGCATTGATAGGCCTGCGCGCTCGCGACCGAGGGCAGGGCCAGCTGCACCGCGAACACAAGCGCAGCGGGGAGGCTATTCGAAAACCGCAGGATCGTCCCCTCCCTTGTCCGCAAACCAGCGGTTGCTGGCGGGCGTGAACAGCACGGCCACGGCCAGCAGGCCGAGCACCAGTGCGACGAGCCACGCGGTATCGACCCGCCCGCCATCGGCAATCAGGCGGATTCCCTCGGGCACATTGAGCAGCTTGCCCAGCGCCATCAGCGTCACCAGCCAACGCGCGAAGGGTGCAGCGAAGAGGTAGATCCACACAATCGGGATAAGCGCGATCGATAGCCGCGCGCTCAGCATCACGATCACCTCATCGCGTGACCACGCGACCCCCGGCACATTCGCGCGCATCATCGCCTCAAGCGCTGGAATGTCCCCCAATCCGTCGAGAAAGGAGATCAGCGCGGCGGCAAGAAATGCCGCGGCAAAGGCATTGATGCTCGCCGGACGGGCGCGCGAGAGCGCGATCATACCGGCTTAAAATCTAGCCCGATGTCGGCCGCGGGCGCGCTCTGGGTCAGGCGGCCGACCGAGATGTAATCCACTCCCGAAGCCGCCTTCGCCGCGATGGTATCGAGGTTCACACCCCCGCTCGCCTCGGTCGGCACACGGCCTGCGACCTGCTCCACCGCTGCACGCAAGGTGGGCGGGTCCATATTGTCGAGCAGCAGGTGGTGCGCGCCTGCTTCCAAGGCTGGCTCGATCTGGTCGAGGCTGTCGACCTCGCAGATGATCCGCGTCACCCCCGCCTCGCGCGCGCGCCGCACCGCCTCGCCGACATTGCCGGCGACCGCAACGTGGTTGTCCTTGATCATCGCCGCGTCCCACAGCCCCATCCGGTGGTTCTGCGCGCCGCCCTGGCGGGTCGCGTATTTCTCGAGGAAGCGGAGACCCGGGATGGTCTTGCGGGTATCGAGCAGGGTGCAGGCCGGATTGCCTCCCGGCCCTCGCAACGCGGTGACATAGGCGTGTGTCATGGTGGCGATGCCCGAGAGGTGCTGGACGATGTTGAGCGCGCTGCGCTCCGCCGTCAGCAGCGCGCGGGCCTTGCCTTCAAGACGCATCAGATCGGTGCCCGCAGGCACCTTGTCGCCGTCGCGCACCAGTGTTTCGATGGTGCAGTCCGGGTCGCAGTGCCGGAAAAACGCCTCGGCCAGCGGCAAGCCTGCGACGACGATTCCATCGCGGCTATCCATAACGCCGGAAAAGCGCGCGTCCGCCGGGATGACGCTTTCGGAAGTAACGTCCCGCCCGCCGCCGGGGAGCCCTTCTCCGAGGTCTTCAGCGAGCGTGGCGCGGATGAACGTGGCGAGGTCGAAGCCGGGGAGGGTGAAGGTGGTCATAGCGCCTCCCTAGCCGTTCGGCCCGAGATTAGTCGAGAGGCGAGCCGCTTATTCCGTCATCCCCGCGCAGGCGGGGATCCATCTGACTTTTGCGCGTTACGCAGACGTTGGATGGGCCCCTGCCTTCGCAGGGGCGACGGATTGGGAGCTTAGTGCACGAAGCGCGCCACCACATCCCGATACGAGCGCGAAACCTTCACCTCCGAGCCCGATTCCAGCACCAGGAAGCATTCGCCATTGGTATGCGGCTTCACCTGCCGCACCAGATCGAGGTTCACGATGGTCGAGCGGTGGACGCGCTGGAACTTCCTCGGATCCAAGCGGCGTTCGAGGTCTTTCATCGTCTCGCGCAGCACCAGCGAATTGTCGCCGGTCGAAATGATCATGTAATCGCCCGCAGCCTCGATATGCTCGATCGAATCGACTTCGACGCGGAAGATCTGGCCGCGATCCTTGACGTTGATGAGCTTTTCGAAGCGGTCGGCGCTTTCGGTGGCGGGCGTGGTGGTCTCGACGAAATCGGCCGCGCGCTCGGGCGCGACTTCATTGAGCACGTCGAGCAATTGCTCGGCATCCTCGGCCGATTTCTTCTCCGCGAGGCGCTGGCGCACGCGTTCGATGGTGTCGGCCAGCTTCTGCTCGTCGACCGGCTTCATCAGATAGTTCACCGCATTGGCCTCGAAGGCGCGGATCGCGTGTTCCTCGTAGGCGGTCACGAAGACGAACAGCGGCGGCTCGATGTCCATCACGCCCTTGACCACCGAGAAGCCATCGAAACCGGGCATCTGGATGTCGAGGAAGACCAGATCGGGCTTTTCGGTCTTGATCTTGCGGATCGCTTCGCGGCCGTTGGCGCAGGTGTCGATGATCTCGACATCCTCGAAGGGCTCGAGCCGCAATTGCAGGCCCTGGATGGCAAGCTTCTCGTCGTCGACGAGGATGGTTCTGATGGTCATGCGGGGGTTCCGGAGATTCGTTGCGGGGGGTTGAGGGGGATGACCTTCGCGCCCGGGGCGGCGGCGGAGGCATCACCCGACGGGGCAGGCGTCGAGGCCAGGGCAGAAGACGCCTGCAATTCGGGTTCGTCGGCCCGGGTAAAGGGAATTTCGATCAGCACGGTAAAGCCGCCGCCGGGTTCGGATCGGGTCTCGAACAGGTGGGTGTCGCCATAGGCCTGCATCAGCCGGTTGCGGATATTGGCAAGGCCCACTCCGGTCGAGACCGGCTGGCCCGGCGCATGTCCCGCGCGCATTTCGGCGCGCAGGCCGACCGCGTCGAGCCGTTCTAACAGCAGCGGCTCGTCCACCCCGGGCCCGGTATCCTCGACCGTCAGCCGCAGCCGCTCGCCGATCACCCGCGCCGAAAGCGAGATGCGCGCGCCTTCTTCCTGCGGGCTGACGGCATATTTGATCGCGTTTTCGACCAGCGGTTGCAGCAGCATCGAGGGCAATTGCGCATCGAGCGCGGCGTCCTCGATCTCGAAATGGGTGCGCAGGCGTTCTTCGAACCGCATCCGCTCGATATCGAGATAGAGCTGCAGCGTCTCGATCTCCTGCGCGAGGGTGACCTGACTGCCCGGCTCGGCGATCAGCGTGTGGCGCAGGAAGCCCGAAAGCCGCGTCAGCATCGCGTTGGCGGGCTCGGTCTGCTTCAGCAGCACCAGCGTGCTGATCGAGTTGAGCGTGTTGAAAAGGAAGTGCGGATTGAGCTGGTAGCGCAGCATCGCGAGCTGCGCGGCGGTCGCCTGCGCCTCCAGCCGCTCCAGCCGGTCAGCCTGCCGTTCCACCGTGAGGAAGAAGTTGATCGCGTAATAGAGCGCGCTCCACCCGCCCAGCAGCGTGAGCGGCAGATAGAGCAGGCCGATCAACCGCTGCACGAAGCTCGTTTCGCGGGTGGCGGCGTAATAGACGCCCTGCACCCAGGCATCGATCGAGGCGTGGAGGATCACCGCCACCAGCAGCGCCAGCGCGGTCAGGCCCCAGGTCACCAGCGGGGTCTGGTGGATCAGCCGACGATAGATCACTGACAGGATCAGGCTGATCGAAAAGCCGGTGATCGTGGTCACCAGGATCAGCGCGAGGATGTCGAACGGCTGCTGGTTCGCCAGCGCCGAGACCGCGCGCAGCAGGAAGGCGGCGCCCCAGCCGGCCAGCTGGAGGTTCCAGAACGCGCGGTTCTTGCTCGCAAAGAACGGCGTTGGCTGGATCTGGAGCACTGCCATAATCGGGCGGGTCTAACGCATTTCGCCCGAAACGGCACGGCAATTTGCAGCCTTCACCGCTTGCGCGCCACGGATCACCGCTTGGGTTGCGCCATCAGCCCGCCTGAAGGGTCGATCTCGCGGCGAAAATGCGTGGCCCAATCGGCGCGGCCTTCGCGCGCCATCAGATCGGCGATCAGCGGCACTTCGGCGGCCACGAATTCCTCGCGCTCGTCCCAGCCATCATGCTTGCGCACCATCAGCAGCCCGCCGTCGTGCTGCTTGCCCCACTGCCGCCAGAAGCGGGCCGCCGCCGCCGGATCATAGCCGGCATTGGCGAGCAGCCACGGCATCAACCGGTCAGCCTCGCGCTCGGTCCGGCGCACATGACGGCGGCTGCGGCCATGTGTGTCGAGCAACGCATCATGGCCAAGCACATTATGCGCCAGTTCATGCGCGACCAGCGCGGCGAACTCGGGTTCGTCATAGGCGAAGGCGGGGAAATCGATCCCGATCACCACCCGCGCGCCGTCGGCCACCGCCGTGTCGCCTTCGCCCATCAGTTCGAACCGTGTGGCGCAGACCTCGACCGGCTGGAGCCGCGCCGCCGCGCCATCGGCAAAGCCGACCGCGATCCCGCCATGCTCGGTCAGCATCGCCTCGATGTGATCATGCGCCCACACCAGCCGGTTCCAGTCCATCTTGGCGCGCGCAGGCCAGGTGTTGGGATCCATGCGTTCAAGGCTGACAATCTCGCGGTTGCGCACAAAACCGCCTGCCAGCGCGGCGGGCGATCCGCGCGCGGCAGTCTGCACCGCGAAGTCGCGGGTGAGGCCGAGCGCGGCGCGCGCGATGGCCGGCGCGCCGTAGCTTGCCATGTCCTGCAATTGCAGTCCGATCGACGGCACCGCCTTGGGACAGAAGCCGACATTGCCGCGCGCCAATTGGAAGCCCACATCCTGCAAGCGTTGGTCGGCATCCTGAAAGCGGCCGATCGCGGCGCGCTCGGCGGCGTAGTCGATGGTTGCGGTAGCAGGCTGGGCCATCAGCGGCGTGGCCCAAAGCACCGCCGCCGCGCCCGCCCACAGGCGGCGCATCATCCCGGCGCGCTTTCAGCCAGCGCGGCCTTGAGGCGCTCGTAACCGACCGCGCCGCCAATCGGCTTGCGGCCCGCGATCCATGCCGGCGTGCCGGTGAAGCCCAGCGCGCGGGCGAGTTCGAGATTGCTGGCGATTTCGGCGGTGACCGCGTCCGAGGCGGCATCGGTCTCGGCGCGGGCCATGTCTAGCCTGGCGGCGGTGGCTGCCGCCTTCACATCGCCGAGCCGGAACATCGCATCGTGGAACGCGCGGTATTTGCCCTGCAATCCGGCGGCGAGCGCCATGCGCGAGGCTTCGTCGCTGCCCTCGAAGATCGGCCATTCGCGGACCACGACCTTAAGGTTCGGGTCTTCGGCCACCAGCCGGCTCACGTCCTTAAGGCTCGCCTCGCAATAGGGGCAGTTATAGTCGGTGAATTCGACCAGCACTTTGCCGCCCTGCGGATTGCCGAGCACCACGCCGGGGAAGGGCTCGAACACGTCGTTGCCCATCTCGGCCAGCCGCTTTTCGGCTTCCTGCGCCTCGTAGGCCTCGACCATCTGCGGCAGCATGTTGGGGTTATCGAGCAGGAAGCTGCGCGTGCGGTTGTCGGCGAGCCCCGCGTAGGACCAGATCGCGGCTCCCAGAAAGCCGAACGCCAGCGCGGTGAGCGCGGTCAGCAGGGTTTGGCGCAGCGTTGAAGGGGATGAGGACATCGGGGTTCCGTGGCAATCGGTAGCAGGACGGTCAGCCTAGCGCTTGTCGCGCAGCCGTTCCAGTTCGGCGCGTGCTTCCAGGGCAACATCCTGTGCGCGGATCCAGTCGGGCGAGCCATAGGGCAGGCTCGCCTCGGCGGCCTGTGCGTTCTGCAGCGCCTCGGGGAAGCGGCGGTTCATTACCAGCTGTTCGGCGCTGGCGAGCCGCGCGCGCGGGATGTCGCCGCTCGCGGCATAGACCACGCCAAGCTGATACCAAGCGAAGGGATTGTAGCGATCTTTCGCGACCGCTGCGCGCAGCACGCGCTCGGCCTCGGGGTAGTTGGCCTCGTTCTCGGTTGCGATCAGGGCGTGGCCGAAGATCCCGGCGATCAGCGGGTGCGCGCGCGAAAGTTCGGTCGCACGGCGCAGCGGATCGAGCGCTTCCAGCGGCCGCCCGGATTCGAGCAGGACCTGGCCCTTCAATTCGAGGAAATAGGGATTCTCCGGCTCGGCCGCGAGCAGCACATCGGCCTCGGCCAGCGCAAGATCGATCCGCGCTTCCTTGTGATAGGCATAGGCCCGGGCATAACGCGCGGGGATGCTGGTGTCGCTTACAGGGAAGTAGGTCAGCGTGCGGCGCGGATCGGCGAGGTAGCCGTAAAGTTTGGCCTTGGCGCGCAGGAAGCGTTCCTGCAGCGCCGGATCATCGCGCGCCTCCCATGCGGGGTCCTCTTCCAGCAGATTGCGCAGCGTCTGCACGCGGTCACCCGAGAGCGGGTGGGTGCGCATATAGCCGGCATCGTCCGACTGGCTGTATCCGCGGCGGATCTCGAAATTGCGCAGTTTTTCGAAGAAGCTGATCATCCCGCGGCCCGAGATGCCCGCGCCCGACAGATAACGCGCGCCGGCAAGATCGGTCGCGGCTTCCTGATCGCGGTTATAGGCGAGAAAACTGCCGAGCGCGGCCTGCTGGCCCGCCATGATCGCCCCCATCGCCGCATCGCCCGCGCCTGCCAGCGCTGCCGCGACCCCGACCAGCAGCGACAGGATGCTGATCCCGTTCGCCGCCTTGGTGCGTTCATTGAAGCGGATCACGTGGCCGGCAGTGATGTGGCCAAGCTCGTGGGCGAGCACGCCCTGCACCTCGTTGGCGGTATCGGCGGCGTTGATCAGCCCGGCATGGACATAAATCGCCTGCCCGCCGGCAACGAAAGCGTTGATCGAGCCGTCATTGATCAGCACCATCTCGACATTGCCGGGTTCGAGCTCGCTCGCTTCGATCAGCGGGGCGGTCATGTCGTTGAGCAGCGCCTCGGTCTCTGCATCGCGCAGCACCGCTTGCGCCGCAACCGGCTGGGCCGTGACAGCCGCGCAGGCGAGCAGCGCCAGCACTTTGGCGATAAGAGAGCGGGGCGCGCACATTGCGGACACCCTACTGCGTTTCCGCCTGAACTCAAACTGAAGGCTTGATTTGCGAGCCACCTATCGGTGGTCTGCGGTTCGCCTCAGCGAACCTGAAAACGGCTCCTGGCCCACCAGCTTCCTGGCAGCGCGTTCGAGCTGGGCGATGTCCTCGGGCAGTTCGCCCAGCAGTTCGGCGCAGCCGATCTCGTCGCGGCGGATCAGCACCAGCGCGAATTCCGGGCCAGCCCCGTCGAGCGCTTCCAGCGTGATCGCCTCGAGTGCGCGCAGCTTTTCCGCCAGCGCTTCGCGCACTGCAGCGGCATCCTCGACCGGCTTGCCCTGTTCCTCGCGGCGCTGGCGGCGTTCGGCCTTGACCACGGCCTTGAGCCCGCCCTCGGTCTCGCCGAGGACATCGGCCAGCGCGCCTTGGGTCAGCTGCAGGCGATGCGCGTGGCTCAATGCGGCCGCATATTCGGTCAGACGGGTTTTGTCGTAGTCATGTCCGAACACGAGCTTGACCACCGGGGTCATCGGCGCGCGGTCCTGCACCGTCAGCCCGCTTGCGGCGAGCAGTTCGGCGTAATCCTCGGGCGCGGCTTGCGCTGCGAGCGAGAAGTCATAGGCGCGGCTGACAGCGGCGTAGAGCGCGGTGCGGCTGCGGTCTTCGGTGGCATCGGCGGCGTGGGCGAGTTCGCGCGCCGCGACGAGCCAATCGTAAAGCCCGGGTTCGGTGGGCAGCGGGGCGATGACCACCTCTGCCACTTCAACAGCGGCGGGGACAGCAGCGGGGATGGGGGCGGGGCTAACGAGTTCGAAGGCGGGCACAAAAGCCGTCTCGAAGGGCGCATCGAATTCGGCATCGGCGTCGGGATCATAGGGCAGTTCGGCCGGATCGATCGCCTTCTTGGCCGGTGCCTCGATATAATCGGCAAGGCTGGCGAAGCTGTAGCCGCTGTCGTCCTCGCCCTCGTCCTCGTCATATTCCTCGCCGTCATCGTCGAGCGCATAGGCCGAGAAATCGTGCAGCGAGGCACTGTCGTCGACGCTGTCGTCATCGCGGCGCTGGTCGAACGGCGCGACATCGCCGCAGGTCTCGTCGAGCGCAGCATCGGCGACGAAGGTGGCGGGGGCGAATTCCTCGTCGGCCTCGTGCGCGGGCGTATCCGCCCAGTGGGCCACCGGGTCGGCGGCGCGCATCGGGGGCTCCTCGGCCAGTTCCAGCTCTTCGCCCAGTCCGAGCGCCTGATCGATTTCGAGCAGCAGTTCGTCGGCGGTCAACTGGTCGGCCATCTCCTTCCAGTTGATCACGCCGTAGATGAAGTCGATCGTCTCGTCGTTGCTCGAATAGGGCAGCAGAATGCCGCGGTAGAGGATTTCCGTCCCGCGCTGGTTGATGAATTCGGCCTCGAACCCGATCGGCGCCTGATTGGCGATGATCTGCATGTAGTGATCGGTGATGCGGCTCAGCAGCGAGCGCGGCGGCACGTCCGACAGGCGGGCGATGGCGTTCGCACTGCCGCATTCGAGTGCCAGCTTTGCGCCAATGAACTGCACCACCGGATTCTCGATCCCGGAGGTGAAGTCGAGCAGCACGCTGTAGGGGCCGAAATCGGGGCTGCTGGCCGGATCGAGATCGTCGATCAGCGGGAACATCCGGTCACCGATCTGTCCAGCCCAGTGATTATAGGCGCGCACCTGCATGCGGCGCTCGTCCTGGCCGATGGCTTCGGGCGGCAGATCGCGGGCGGATGCAGCTTCGGGGCGGGTATCCTCGGTGGCTTCCCAGCCGTCATCCGCCGCCAGACCCGCCGGATCGGCAGGCTCGCCCGAATCGAATGGGCCGCGCAGAGTGTCCATGGCTATCTTTCCGCCCCTTGGTGAACAGTTACCGGGCCGTTCTGGCGGCTTGTGGTAAACATCACGTTAAGTCGGCGGCGGGCTTGTTCGGCCTTGAGGGCCGCAGCGCGTCACATGAAATAGCGCATTTTGATGGTCATCCGGCTGGTGCCCTCGCCTTGCGCGAACACCGCGTCCTTGAACTTGGGCGGCGCCATCTTGACAGGGGCATCGCGGGAAAAGCCGTAGCCTTCCTTGGGCATCATCCCCATTGCCCGGTCGGCCTTGCCGTTGGCGTTCTCGTCATGCAGCAACGCGACCGCGTAATCGCCCGGTTTCACCCCGGCAAAGCGCAGCACAACCTTCTGCGCAGCGGGCACCACCACACGCATCGCGGCGGGATCCTTGTCGCATTTGGGAAAGACGTCCCCGCGCTTGGACAGGCAGGCGCGCACCACGCCTTTGCTGGAGCGCAGGTCGGTGACGGTGATCACCACCTCGCCCGCCAGCGCCGGCGCCGCGCCAAAAGCGCCGGCCAATGCCGCCAGAGCCAGCAGCTGAGCTTTCACGAGACTACCGCCTCGCGCGAATGGCCGGCCTCTGCGACGATCCGGCGCGACAGGCCTTTGTCGGTGCCGCACAACCGATCCCAGACGCGGAAATAGAGCCCGAAGTTGCATTTGTATTCCTCGTGGTGCCGCTCGTGATGGCTCGCCGTTATCAGCCAGTTTCCCAACGTTGAGTGAACAAGCCAGCGCGGAAACATCTCCCAGCCCATATGATTGGTCACCCCCATCACCGTGGCGATGGTGAGCACAAGGCCGAGCATGGCGAGGTGGATCGGGACGAGGAACACCAGCACCGGCACCACGATCGCGCCGGTCACAGCCTCTACGGGATGAAAGCTCATCGCGGTCCAAGCGGTCGGCGGGCGGCTGTCGTGGTGGACGGCGTGGGCGAGCCGGAACCACCTGGGCTGATGCATCCAGCGGTGGCTCCAGTAAAAGCAGGTATCCTGCACCGCGAGATAGATCAGCACCGAAAGCGGGTGATACCACAAGGGCAGCGCGGCCCAGTCCGCCGTAATCAGCGTCCAGTCATGATGCCGCCAGCCCCACAGCACGATGCCCGCCGGCGCGCCGTAGATCGCCGCCGAAAGCAGCGACCAGCGGATCTCACGCGCGATCTGTTCGCCTCGCCCGGCATAGAGCCCCGGCCGCATCAGCGCCGTCGTCAGCGCGAACAGCCCGCTTGTCAGCATATAGCGCAGCGCAACGATGATCGTGACCGCGAGGCTGACAATCAGCAGGGCAAGCGGAACGGGCAGATCAGCGGGAAGCATTATGCCGCCGGATATGGCGCAATTCGGCGCGGGGGGACAGCCTCAATCGCTGCCCGGCCTCACGCCAGCGTATCAAGCGCCGCGCAGAGCGGATCGAGCAGCGCGGTGTGCCGCCGCATCGCGATCCGCGCGAGATGCTCGACCTGGGTCTTGCGCCGCGCTGCGGCCAGCGGTTCGAGCGCCGCCGGGCGCAGGATCTCGGCATCATAACCGTCCGCGACGATCACCCCGCAAGTGGCAGGCCGATAGGCCTCGGTCTCGAGCGGGGCGCGATCAAGCCCCGGCGGCAGGCCCCAGAAGAACCGGTCGCAGAAATCGAGATAGTCGGGCCACTTGGCATCGCCGAGCAGATCGGCGCGCGCGACCTTGATCTCGACGATCAGCACCTGCCCGCGGGCATCGATACCCATCAGATCGGCGCGGCGGCCGTTGCGGATCGGCACTTCGGGCAGGCACCAGATGTCGTTGCGCGCAAACAGCCGCGCAATCCCGCGCGCGACATCGGCCGCGCAAAGGGCGCTGGCCGCAGCAGACGAATCGCAGGCGGAGGAAGGCTGGCGGCTCATGCCCAGTGGCTGGAACAGAATGTGAACGCAGTCAAGGCCCGCTTGGGCGGGCGGCGAGCGCCGGTCAGGCTGCGGCAGGTTGCAGTGCGGCCAGCACGCTCGCCCGCGCGGCATGAAACTCGCGCCACAGCGCCAGCGCCGGCGCAGAAGTGTCCTGCCCGCGCGCTGTCAGCGTCGCCAATGCGGCAAGGCCGGCGCCGAGCATCGCTTCGATATCCCCCAGACCCTGCGCTGCCAGAGCCAGCTGCCAGTCGCGCGCGGTTTCGGACAGCGAAGCGAAGGGAGTGGGCGCGGCTTCAGGCGCGATCCCCGCCAGCAGCGCGAGCGCGGCCGCGCGGTCGTGCAGCCCGCCCCACTGCGCCGCCAGCGCTGGGCTTGTCAGCGGTGCTGCGGGCGCGGAAAGAATCGGTTCGGGCGGAAGGCTGGCCATGGGAAGAGGCTAGGGACGGCTCCTTGCCGATTGGTTAAGCCTGCCCCCGACACCCCGCCCGAGGCCCTGCGCCGCGCGCTATAATTGACTGGCGCGCTCCCGGCAGTCTTGCTAAGCGCTCCGCCGCAGGCGATGACCGCACACACCGCATGGCACCATGCACCCGTAGCTCAGCTGGATAGAGCGCTGCCCTCCGAAGGCAGAGGTCACAGGTTCGAATCCTGTCGGGTGCGCCATAATTTCAACGACTTAGGCGGCGATCGCCTTGTTCGTACGAAATGAGTACGGAAAACAGGGGGTGAAGATTGCCTCTTGCGGATCGGCTCTAGCGTGTGCGGCGACAACTACGATGGCCGGTTGAGCGGCAACTATGATGGCCGGTAGGATCGGTTGTCTGGGCTGATCGTAGGGAGGGGCGCAGCCCCGACCGGAGAGCGGACCAGACAACCGATG
>Ga0164292_10003046_pt1 | contig 13691 bp, 12 predicted proteins | sample GEODES117metaG_FD_111486 | JGI IMG/M metagenome (GOLD analysis project Ga0164292, IMG submission 111486) | Eutrophic lake water microbial communities from Lake Mendota, Wisconsin, USA - GEODES117 metaG | ecosystem: Environmental > Aquatic > Freshwater > Lake | place: USA: Lake Mendota... | reverse complement strand
TTCGTTCAAGTTAAGTTGACGGTCCAATTCCTTGATCGCTGCAGGCTCACAGTGCATATCTACAACTGCGTAGATGCCTTCGCCTTTTTTATTGATCTCGAATGTCATACGGCGACGGCCCCATACGTCGAGTTTGTCGACGCGGCCTCCGCTTTCCTTGATGATCTTGAGATATGTCTCAAGTGATGGTGTAACTGTACGTTCTTCGAGTTCTGGATCGAGAATGACCATTAATTCATAGTGACGCATGCGGTAACCCAACCTCCTCTGGACTAAGACGGCCACGGTATTTCCGTGACAGGAGGGTTATTGCTCTCCACAGAAGTGGAGGGCTAAGGGTAACTGTCGGCGGATTTAAAGAGAAATTCATGCGGGAATTGGCCGCCCTTTGCCTGCTTTTTTACCAATACCCCAACAAGGTAGAGGCAGGCCGCAATTCGCACCAGGGTTATCAGGGCGTAGCCAGCCAGCGGCAGCCCAAACTTTGCTCCCGTCACAGTTGCTAAGTGCTGCCAGATTGCAACGTGATAGATCACCTCTGCGATCTGCCAGATCCAGAAGGCGTGGACGTCGCGTCGGGTACTCATTGCTATCACGGCAAGGGGCGCTAACCAGAGAACATATTGCGGTGAATAAACCTTGCTCGCAATCATTACTAGCGCCAAGAGAATAAAGCTGACATCTGCCAGCGTCACTGTTTCTTTCGTTGAAAAAATAAGAAGGGAGAAAAGAAGTACCACAAGAAAAAGTGTGAGTATCGCAAAAAAGTTTGTATTACCTAAATTCACTCCAAGTGATGTCAGGCCATACCAGAGTGACCCCCAATCTTGGCCACGATCAAAGTTGAGTTTATAAAAGCGGAGCCAGCCTTCCGGAGTTGTTAAGAAAACTGGAAGATTAATAAGTGCAAAGGTAGCCGAAGTAATTACTAAATACTGAAACAACTCTTTTATTTTATTATGTCGCCATAAAATTAAGGCGATGGGGAGAAGGAGAAATACGGGCATAAATTTTGTTGATATCGAAATTCCGATTGCAACGGCAGAGTGTTTATACTTTTTCCTATCAAACCAATAAATTGATAGCATCATCGATGTAATCGCCCAGAGATCCCAATTTATATAGAGTGATGCAACAGCAGCAGGCGCAATCGCAGCAAGGTAGGCAAACTCCGGACGAATTCGGTAGACGATAATTGCGAGAAAAATAAAGAGCGATGCTAAAAAGATCGCATTTATCCTGTAGTAGTTCAGAATCTCATCGTCACCAGTTGGGATTACCTTGGCAAATATCCACATTACTGTTCCGGTGAGTACCGGGTACTCAACTGCATCAGTTTTTGACGAGTAAGACCATTGATCTTTATCTAACTCTCGCTCACCATAGAGCGCAGGAATATCTGAGTAACAGGCATGTATATATTGGGCTGGCGTAGCCCAACCATTTCCTTCGCAGGAGCTAAATTTAAAAGCTCCTACAAGCGTTGCGATTAGTGCTAGAAAAATTACCGTTGCCAAGGGTTTACTTATGCGCAGGTTCACAGAAGCCCCTCAATTAATCCTTGGGGGTTTGAACGCCGCCCGATGTCATCACAATTGGCTCAAGGCCGCCAATATTTGCTGGTGCGGGGAAAGTCATGACCGGTTCACCTCTGAGCGCACCTTTCATAAACTGTGTCCATATTCGGGCAGGAAATGTTCCACCCGTTACCGATGTGAGGCCACCAATTCCATTGAGTGACTCGGATGCGGAATCTCTAAAGAATGCAACTGATGCGGCCAGTTGTGGTGTGTAGCCGCTAAACCAGGCCGAGGCATTTGATTGCGAGGTGCCTGTCTTTCCTGCAGCTGGGCGACCAAGAGCCAAGGCGGCAGATCCTGTTCCGCCATTGACAACACTTTTCAGAGCATAGGTGAGATCGGCCATCACTTCTTGCGAAAAGACTTGTTGCGTTTGAGCCGTTGCTTCATAGAGCACACCTTTATTTGGGCCTGTTACGGAAGCGACAAGGAATGGTTTGGCATAGACACCTTGTGCTGCAAAGGTGGCGTAGGCATTGGTCACATCAATAACGCGCGGCGATGCCACTCCGAGAACAACTGAAGGTGTTGCAATCATCTCAACGCTTTCAGGAATTCCAGCGCGCCTGGCGGCATCAACAACTTTATCCATACCCGCCTTCATACCAAGAGGAACAAAAATAGTATTAATGGAGCGTTGTGTGGCTGTGAGTAGATCTATCTGACCCCAACCGTTATTTCCGTAGTTACTTACTGTGTACGGCTTTCCCAGATCATCGAAGATTTGTGGTGAATCACCATTCCACATAGAGGTCAGAGGTATTCCTGCCTCTAGCCCTGCGATAAGTGCAAATGGTTTAAAGGTTGAACCAGCGAGTGCGATTGATTGCGTTGCATCATTGAGTTGGCGCTCTAGATAATCACGTCCACCATACATCGCGATGATTTCACCCGTGCCAGGTCTAATTGCAATGAGCCCGATACGTAAATTCTCTGGCGCTTGCCTTGGATAAAGTCTAGTGACGGCATCTACCGCAGATTGTTGAGCTCTCTGTACAAGTGTTGTGCGAATAACTAATCCGCCTTCAAGTAATTGCTCTTCAGTAAATCCAAGTCGCCCAAGATCTCGTTGGACTTGAGAGATCACATGTCCTTTAGGCCCGCTAAGGGAACCAGATGTGACTCGAGGTGTAATCGTTGGGAACTTGGCTTCATCTGCCTGCTCTTGTGTGATCCATCCTTGATCCAACATTCCATTTATTACATATTGGAATCTATTTTGAAGACGTACAAGGTTATTTTCAGATAGTGATGGATCGTAGTAACCCGGAGCCCGCAATATGCTCGCAATTACTGCGGTCTGAGAAAGATTGAGTTGATTAACGTTGCGATTAAAATACTGTTGCGAAGCAGTCTGCACACCATATGAGCCGCGACCAAAGTAAATAGTGTTGAGATAATTCTCAAAAATTTGGTCTTTTGAGAGCGCATTCTCTAACTTCATGGCAATGACAAGTTCTCTTATTTTTCGCTCAATTGTTCTACTTGATGTAAGAAATGCAGTCTTTGCATATTGCTGAGTAATAGTCGATCCGCCTTGAGCATTGAGGTCTCCAGACCGCAAGTTATTAAGTAGGGCTCGAGCGATACCGGTGACGCTAAATGCTTGATTTGAATAGAAGTTTCTATCCTCTGCCGCCAACACCGCATTACGCATATTGATTGGGATCTGTGCGATCGGCAGGATCTGGCGATTCTGGGTTCCAATTCGGCCAATCTCGTTACCGTTCGCATATTGAATAATCGTTGCTTGGCTGTTCACATATTCATTTGGGTCAGGAATTGAGACGGTGAACCAGGCGAAGGCGAAGAGGCTTGAACCGGCAATAAAGCCAAATCCACCAAGAAAAATTGTGCTGCGAAATAAGCGGCGACGAATCGTTGCTTTATCCATTATGAAAGGTTACCCGTTTTCTACTCGTCCTCGAGCGTTCGCACTTTTCGTGGCGGTTTACGCGTAGTTCCATCTCCCAAAATAAAGGTGGAACAGAGGTGATTCCAAGAACAACCCCTACAGACCTCCACGACATAGACCGAAAATTCACCAAACTCACTTTCCATCACTGCTAATTCTTGGGGAGATTTGATACGCCCTGAAAATTGTCCGAGTTGGTCACCAAATGTGTAACGAAGTTCCACCAACTCTAATTTTTTACATACTGGACACTTTCTCTCAACCTGTTCGCCATGATACTTCGCTGCTCGCATTAAATATGGGTCAGCGTCACAGGCATCTACGACTCCGCGAAAAAGTGCAGTAAGGGTCGCGCGCTTATCGAGGGTGTAATCGATGTAAGCGCGGAGGGACCTTAAAGCGAGAGTCTTTGCCACCTGCACAGAATAATCGCTCTCGCCGATCTACGCTTACCCGGTGAGCGTTAAAGAGATTTTCCTCGATCGAAAACTCATCCGGTTACTTCGTGTGAGATGGACCGGCCAATTAACCGATGGAATTTTTCAGAGCGCACTCGCCTCCTTCCTTCTTTTTTCGCCTGAGCGCCAAGCTGATGCAATGAGCGCCGCCCTTGCTTTCGCGCTGGTCTTGGTTCCATATTCAATTGTTGGACCTTTTGTTGGAACGATACTTGATCGCTTCTCGCGCCAACGTGCCTTACTAATTGCAAACTTGATTCGCACGCTAACTCTTTCAACTATTGCCATCCTGATCTTTCAAGGACGAACCGGCGTCGAACTCACCGTTTTTGTTCTCATCGCCTTCGGTGTCAATCGATTAATTCTTGCTGGACTTTCAGCCGGGCTTCCCCTTGTTGTATCCCGAGAAAAACTCATCTCTGCAAATGCTTATGTAGTCACGGGCGGCTCTGTCTGGGTTATTTTGGGTGGCGGTATTGGCTTAGGTATTCGTAACATTCTTGATTCGCAAGCATCTGCCGATTATGCAGATGCAGTAATTATCAGCGTAGCCGCATGCGGCTATCTCGGTGCCGCGCTCTTTGCATCTCTTCTGACAAAAAATGAGATTGGCCCACTGCCACACGAACTTGCAAAGGGTTCTCTCACTCAAGGGTTAAAGGAGATGCGTGAAGGTATTCGCTTTCTAGAAGAACATGTTGATGCAGCAAGAGGCATTATCGCAATTGCTATTCAACGAGGTGGATTGACTGCACTCACTTTGATGACTTTAGTGCTTGAGCGTAATTTCTTTAATAATCCGATTGATACCGAGGCTGGCCTCGCCGGTGTCACTTTTATGATCATTACCGCCGCAGTTGGTTTTGTTATTGGTGCGATCATCGCTCCCATTGGTGTTGCAAAGGTCGGGCGTCATCGCTGGATTCGATTAGCGATGATTGCCGCCTCAGTGAGTGTGATTTCACTTGCCTTTACGCGATCATCACTTACATTAGCTCTCACGGCATTCTTCACAGCTCTATGTGGGCAGAGTGTAAAAGTGACAAATGATGCACTCGTGCAATCAAAAATTGATGATATATATCGCGGTCGCGTCTTCGCGGTCTATGACGTCGTTGTAAATTTCTCAATTGTAAGTGGTGCACTTTTAGCAGCGCTATTACTTCCAGCAAATGGTGATACTTGGACATTGCCCACTGTCGTCGGAGTTGGATATCTACTCACTGCGGTAACTATTTTACGACCAAGTAAATTTTTTATCCGTTCTGTTTAGCCCACCACTCTCGCAATAGTTCTGTCGCTCTCTCTTTCCCTAGCGGCCCTTGCTCCATCCTGAGTTCTAAGAGAAAATCGAGGGCTTTACCAACCATCGCTCCAGGCTTTAAATCTAGTAATTGCATCACTTCACCACCATCGAGATCTGGGCGAATCTTTGACAACTCTTCTTCTTCCATTAAAACGGCGATGCGATCTTCTAGACCGTCATATGTTGCTGCAAGGCGCGCCGCCTTTCGAGCGTTGCGAGTTGTGCAATCGGCGCGTGTGAGCACATGAAGGTGATCAAGTAGTGGCCCAGCATCACGCACATATCTTCGTACGGCCGAGTCCGTCCATTCTCCGTCCCCATATCCGTGAAAGCGCAGATGCAGCGCGATGAGAGTCTCTACCTGATCGACAATCTCACCACTAAACCGCAGAGCTTTAAGGCGAGATTTCGCCAACCGCGCACCTACTACTTCGTGATGATGGAAAGAGACTCCACCTCCTGGGATGAGGGCACGGGTTTTAGGTTTTCCAATGTCATGTAACAAGGCTGCTAAACGAATAACAAGGTTGGCTCCACCCAAGCGATCTTCGAGAGCGATTGCCTGCTCTAGAACAGTGATGGAGTGTTCGTATACATCTTTATGGTGGTGGTGTTCATCTACTTCTAGCCGCAGTTGGGGTATTTCCGGAATAACTTTGGCAGCAAGTCCTGTGTCGACAAGAATTGTTATGCCAAGGCGTGGATTATTCGACATTAAGAGTTTTGTAATCTCATCACGTATGCGCTCGGCAGAAATTATCTCGAGGCGATCTGTCATCTCTCTCATCGCTGCAAGAACTTCTGGTGAGATTTCAAAATTTAATTGGCTTGCGAATCTGGCTGCGCGCAACATTCGCAGTGGGTCGTCACTGAATGAATCTTCTGGCTTTCCGGGGGTTCGCAGAATTTTCTTTGCTAAATCAACGAGGCCACCATAAGGATCGATGAAAACAGGTGCATCTCCAGTTAACTCAAGGGCCATTGAATTTACGGTGAAATCCCTGCGTGATAAATCACCTTCGATTGAGGTTCCAAAAAGAACGTGTGGTTTTCTTGAATCGCTTGAATAGCTATCGCTTCGATATGTTGTTACTTCTACCGTTGTATCTCCACGTTTTCCCGCGACTGTTCCAAATTCAATTCCTGTATCCCAGACGTTATCCGCCCATTTTTGCAATATTTTCTTGCTCTCAAGAGCGGGGGCGTTTGTTGTGAAATCAAGATCGTTGCCCAGTCGTCCAAGGAGAGCATCGCGCACAGGACCGCCCACAAGCGCGAGGGTAAATCCATTCTCTTTAAAGATGGTGGCGAGCGAACTCGCTAGTGGTGCGCGCTGGATCAACGAGGCAAGAGCCATCTCACTGGCAGCGCTTAACCCCGCTTGTGAGGCTGTGGGCATCTCAGATGAAGACATAATGGCTAAGGCTAGTCCCGAGCACTACCCTTATGTCATGAACCCGGCACCTAGTGCGGGCAGCGAAGGCATTAAGAAGAAGCGCAGGCGTAAGCGACCTGCACATCGCGCCCCACAGAATCACACCTCTGGCGAGGCGGGCGCGCAAGCGCCCGTAAAAAAAGGAAAACCCTCTGCGCCAAAACCTCCGTATGCAAAACGAGTAGATGAAATAAGTGCGGGTGGGCTCGTCATCGATGGAACCAAGACACAAGGCCTGCTGATTGGGCGACGCGATCACAAAGACGCAACTGGAAAACGAATTCTCTGGTCACTGCCTAAAGGTCATATCGAAGAAGGTGAAACTCCGGAACAAGCGGCTATCCGTGAAGTTGCCGAAGAGACTGGGATACGCTCCGAAATTGAAAGATCGCTCGGTGTAATTGATTTCTGGTTTATGGCTGGCGGTAAACGAATTCATAAGACGGTTCATCATTTTCAGTTTAAAGAAACCGGTGGAGTTTTAGCAGCACAAGAATCTGAAGTTGATGAAGTGGGTTGGTTTCCGCTCAATGAGATTGTTGGTCTCTTGGCATATCCCGATGAGAAAAAACTGATTGCTCGTACTAAGGCGACAGAGGTGAGTGAGTGAAAAAGTTCTCGCTTCTCCTCCTCATTCTCACGATATCTGGAATTTCTCTCCCACAATCCGCTGCATCTGCCATACATACAGTTGAACTTATTGAGCAACCACATCAACTCATTGATGGCCGTTTTATTAGTGATGATCTCGCAACTTCGCTCACCCCAGAAGGTAGGCTCGGTTCTCTCATCTTTTCTCCCCTACCTCTTCAGACTCGCTGGATTATTGATGGCGCATTTCTGGATGAAGTCGCAGCGATGACAGACGGGTATGAACTGGTGGATGAATCTGATGGGCAAGGGGTTGAAGTTGCTCTTGCTTTCCTTGATCAATTAAAGATTGCTACTACCGGGGCCGAAATAACTCCTATTGCTTATGGAAATCCTGATCTTGCCATAGCAAAAGAACTTGCCCCAAGTGAACTGCTCTTTTACTTTTCATACGGGGCAGAACGAGTGTCTTTCCATCTTGGAAGAACGATAGAAATTGATAAGTCATACAGCAATAACAAGCAGGCAAAAATTAGTGGCCCGCTTCGAAAAAACTACACCGTGAGCAGACAGGCTATTTCGAAACTAACGACCGTCGTAACAGCTCCTGAGCTTGAACTCTTTCGTGCACGCTTAGCGATCCTTCTCTCTCCATCAATAAATGGTGGGCTCTCTGAAAAGTTTGGACAAAGCGCTGTCGTTGGTGTTGCGCAAGAACGAGACAAACTCAGAGTTAATCCCGGTAAGTACACGCTTACATCTGAGACTGTAGATGTGCCCCTCACACTTGTAAATGGTTTCACTTCGGCGGTCACTGTGAATCTTATTTTCCGTGCCTCCAACATCAAAGTTCTTGTTAATGACATGCGGCAGATTACCCTCGAGCCTAATACGCGAACACAATTTGCAGTTCCGTTTACAGTGATCGCCCCTGGTGTAACAAATGTAAATGCGGCACTTACAAACTCAACTGGCAAGTGGCTCGGGCCCGCATCAGAGTTATCGCTGACTATGACCTTGATCGATTCAAGAGTGGCGTGGTTTACAACCGGTGCCGCCGTTCTACTCTTTATCGGTGCCGGTGCTCAAACGTATCGAAGAATAAGAAAGGGGCGTAGATGAAAAATAATGAACTCTTCCGCGCCTCTGGCGTTATGGCGATCGGCACGATTCTTTCTCGGATCACTGGTTTTTTCCGCGCGATCCTCGGTGTCGCGGTGTTGGGTACTGCTCTCCTTGCAGATACCTACAACGTTGCCAACACCATGCCGAATATTCTCTATAACCTACTTGTTGGTGGTGCACTCACTGCAATCTTTGTTCCACAACTGGTTCGCTCTTTCGCCGATGAAGATGGTGGTGATGGATTTGCATCCCGCTTAGTAACAACAATTTCAGGAATACTTCTGCTTTTAGTTGTTATTGGAGTCATCTTTGCACCGGCTCTCGTGCGACTTTATGCACCAGAATTTTCAACGGTAGGTTTTGAAGCAGAGAACCAGATCGCGATTGCCTTTACTCGGTATTGTCTTCCGCAAATTTTCTTCTTAGGTTTATTCACGATGTTGGGGCAAGTTGCTAACGCCCGCGGTTCTTTTGCCCCTCTTATGTGGGCTCCAATTGCCAATAATCTCGTTGTAATTGCAGTATTTTCTGGGGTCCTCATTTTCCAGAATTCGATCACGTTAGAGACAATCACTGATGCTCAGATTCAACTTCTGGGGTGGGGAACAACTCTTGGAATTGTGGTGCAGGCGCTAATTCTCATTCCTGTCGTTAGGCGTTCTGGTATTCATCTGCGCATTCGATTTGGATTGCACGGTTTAGGTAAATCATTCTCGCTAGCTGGATGGACTTTGGTCTATGTCTTGATTTCACAACTTGGTTATCTAGTGACGGTAAACGTTGCGACAAGTGCGGCGGTTCGTAGTTCACAAGAAGGAATCACAACAGGAGTTGGATTTACGCCATTTACCGCGGCGTACTACATCATGTTGTTACCTTATTCAATTGTCACGATCTCAATTGTCACTGCGCTTCTTCCCCACCTCTCCAAGTTGGCAATAGAGAAAAATGTAGTAGAAGTTCGTAAGCAGTTAATCAGAACCATTAAAATGGTTGGTGTTGTGACTGTTCCCAGTGGTGTTGCCTTATTTTTCTTTGGGCCACTGATGACCGAAGCGCTTTATTTTGGAATTTCTCTGGAGGATTCTCGATATATCGGGCAAGTTCTCTCAGCCTTGAGTCTCGGGCTTGTTGCATTCTCGATTAATTTAATTCTTATTCGTGGTTTTAATGCTTTTGAAGATACACGAACGCAAGTTGTTTCAATCTTGATAATTAACATTATCTCAGTTGCTTTGTCTTACGTTTTTCTCTATACGCTCAACAGCCAACAGGTAACTATTGGTCTGGGTGTCGCTTTTTCTGTGAGTTATATCGTTGGGCTCTTTATTACACTGGGACTTTTGAAGAAACATATTGGAAAATTGGCTGTCTCCACCTTTATTGGACATCACGCGAAACTATTTATCTCCTCTCTTTTGGCAATGGCTCCTCTCTTTGCGTTGGTGTACTTACTTGAATGGGAGAGTGCTGACTCTTCGGCTCTCCTGCGAGCGCTTCGTCTCTGCGTTGTATTGGCAGCAAGCGGAGTTTTCTATCTTCTCTTTGCGAAGTTATTTAAAATCTCAGAAATTGCAACTCTCGCCGAATTTGGGCGGGGTCTATTAAAGAAGAGGAAGGGCGCTTAAGTGTGTAGGCTGATCTTATGATTCGTGATCTCGTTATTGTCGGTTCTGGACCTGCCGGATATACCGCTGCGATCTACGCCGCGCGCGCGCAATTAAGCCCAGTTCTCTATGAAGGCTCTGTTACCGCCGGTGGAGCGCTGATGACCACTACTGAAGTTGAAAACTTTCCTGGCTTTGTTGATGGAGTGATGGGCCCTGAACTCATGGAGAGCATGCGGAAACAAGCTGCTCGTTTTGGGACAGAGTTGATTACAGATGACGTTGTTGAGATGGATCTCAAGGGTGAAATCAAAACAATTAAAGATGGAAGTGGACATGTTATCCAGGCGCGTGCAGTAATTCTTGCCACCGGCTCTGCTTACCGACATATTGGGTTAGCTAATGAAGATCGTCTCTCTGGGCGCGGAGTTTCTTGGTGTGCCACATGTGATGGTTTCTTCTTTAGAGATCAAACGATCGCTGTTGTTGGTGGTGGAGATTCAGCAGTTGAAGAAGCGACATTCTTAACTAAGTTTGCGAGTAAGGTGGTATTGATTCACCGCCGCGACACATTACGTGCCTCTAAAATCATGGCAGATCGCGCACTTAACAATCCGAAGATTGAAATGTTATGGAACACCGAAGTTGTTGATATTTTGGGAGAGAATAAGGTTGAAGCGCTCGCTTTGCGAAATACTCTCACGGGCGAGCTCTCACAACGTGATTTCACCGGCCTATTTGTTGCTATTGGACATATTCCACGTAGCGAACTCCTTATCGGGCAGATCGATTGTGATAATGAGGGCTACGTCAAGGTTGAAGGTCGCTCGACCAAGACCAACCTTCCTGGAGTTTTTGCATGCGGAGATCTTGTCGACCACACATACCGTCAAGCGATCACAGCTGCAGGTTCTGGCTGCCAAGCAGCGTTAGACGCTGAAAAATTTCTCTCCCACTAGTAAAGTTAGATTTCTACACACCCATCTCACGAAAAATAAAACTGGAGCGGCTCAATGGCAACTAGCAAGGTAACTGCGGCAAATTTCGACGACGTTGTTCTCAAGAGCAGCATCCCGGTCTTGGTAGATTTCTGGGCTGAATGGTGTGGGCCATGCCGTGCAATTGGGCCAATTCTGGAAGATCTCTCCAATGAGTATGGCGAGAAGATAAAGATTGTAAAACTCAATACAGATGAGGAGTCTGCGATCGCCATTAAATACGGTGTTACATCGATCCCAATGCTCAACGTTTATGTCAACGGTGAGGTTGTTAAGACGATTATCGGCGCCAAGCCAAAACCAGCTCTTCTTAAAGACCTTGAAGCATTTATTTAAACCTTAAAGAAATTTAAATAATGCATCCCGTGCTTACACCTGATCAGATTCGTTCTTTTCAGCAAGAGCGTGGGCTCAACGTTACAGGCGTCCTTGATGTTGCGACCGAACGTGCTTTAGAAGATGCGCGCTGGAAGTTGGGTGACCGTTCGCTCTATCTACAGAGTAATTCTCTGATGCACGGCGATGACGTTGCCTCTCTACAATCACGATTGACCGATATGGGTTTTGATTGTGGACGAGTAGATGGAATCTATGGTCCTCGTACCGAAAATGCTATTAAAGATTTTCAGAAGTCAGTCGGTGCAAAGGTGGATGGTCGATGTGGACCGGAGACGATAATTGGACTTATTCGTTTAACGAAAATAGTTTCAGGTGGCGCGCCAGCTCAACTGCGTGAGAGTGCTGCTGTTCGAACCCGAGGCCCGGCCCTTGCAAATAAAGTAATTGTGCTTGATCCAGGTAGTAGCCCTGGTGAAGAGGAGATCGTTTACGACATCGCGGTGCGAATAGAGGGCCGCCTTTTAGCACTCGGTGCCAGTGTTTTTCTTACACGCGGTCCGCAGAATAGCCCTAGTGAAAGTGAACGAATCGCATTCACAAATGCAAATCCAACAGATCTCTTTATCTCGCTTCACACAGATACACATTCAAATCCGCTAGCTCAAGGCGTAGCTACTTATTTCTATGGAAGCCAAGCTCACGGAGTTCACTCAGTTGTTGGAGAACGATTTGCCTCGTTATTACAACGGGAAATTTCTGCGCGCACCAGTCTTCTTAATTGCAGGTCGCACCCAAAAACATGGGACTTGCTCCGTCTTACTCAAGCGCCATCGATCCGAGTTGATTGTGGTTATTTAAGTAATCCACACGATGCAAAAAATTTAGCTACTCCTGAATTTCGCGATGCTCTCGCCGAAGCATTTATTATCGCTATCCAGCGGCTCTATCTAGCGGCTGAAGATGATGCCAAAACTGGGACTCTTCGCTTATCCGATCTTCGTAGCGCAGGTATTCGTCGCTAAATAGATTACCCAGCAGTCTCTTGTATATGGGAGACTTCTCCTTATGTCCGAGGTTAATACGCGCTTTCATACAGGAGCGCCGCAGAAGCTGGAAGAGCGTTTTGCTGCTCGCGCTGCGGGAATGCTCCCGAGTGAGATCCGTGCACTCTTTGCAGTTGCCTCGCGCCCGGAGATTGTCTCTCTCGCTGGAGGTATGCCAAATCTTTCAGCGTTGCCGATGGATATGATGGCAAATATTGTTAATGAACTGATTTTAACTAACGGCGCAGAAGCACTTCAGTATGGAAGCGGGCAAGGCCATCCTAAGCTTCGCGAATTAATCTGTGATGTGATGGCTCTTGAAGGAATCCGAGCCAACCCTGACGATGTTGTTGTCACCACCGGTTCCCAACAAGCCCTTGATCTTATCTCGCGAATTTTTATCGACCCAGGTGATGTAGTTTTAGTTGAAGCGCCTTCCTACGTTGGTGCTCTTGGAACATTTAGGCAGTATGAGGCATCTGTTGTCCATGTTGAGACGGATCTTGATGGAATGGTTCCGCAATCGCTACGCGAGGCAATTACAGTCACTCGCGCTGCTGGACGAAAGATTAAATTTCTCTACTTAATCCCGAATTACCAAAACCCTACGGGTGTTTTACTGCCAGCTGATCGACGCACTGAAATTCTTGCGATCTGTCGCGAAGAAGGAATTTTTGTCGTTGAAGATAACCCTTACGGGCTTTTAGGTTTTGATCGTCCGTCGCCAAATGCGATGCGTGCAGAAGATTCAGAGAACGTCATCTATCTCGGTTCGTTTTCAAAGACTATTGCATCTGGACTTCGTGTCGGTTGGGCTCTTGTTCCTCAATCTCTCAAAGATAAATTGGTAATCGCCTCTGAATCTTCGATTTTATGTCCTTCAAATTTCACACAGTTAACAATTGCTAATTATTTGACTCACCAACCTTGGCGCGATCAGATTGCAAGTTTTTGCGATGTATATAAGGTTCGCCGTGATGCGATGTTGGAATCTCTTGATGAGTATTTCCCTAAAGAGGCTACCTGGACTAGACCTGGTGGTGGTTTCTATGTCTGGGTTAATTTGCCACCAGAGATTGATACCAAAGCGATGATGCCTAAGGCGATTGTTGCAAAGGTGGCCTATGTCCCAGGCACAGCCTTCTATGCAGATGGATTTGGTTCATGGTCCATGCGTCTTTCATACTGCCACCCAACACCAGAGAGAATTCGTGAAGGCGTTAAAGCGTTAGGACATGTAGTCCATCAAGAGATGAATCGCAGGGGCTCAGCCCTCAATTAAATCCACGATCCG
>Ga0164292_10003042_pt1 | contig 13695 bp, 15 predicted proteins | sample GEODES117metaG_FD_111486 | JGI IMG/M metagenome (GOLD analysis project Ga0164292, IMG submission 111486) | Eutrophic lake water microbial communities from Lake Mendota, Wisconsin, USA - GEODES117 metaG | ecosystem: Environmental > Aquatic > Freshwater > Lake | place: USA: Lake Mendota... | reverse complement strand
TAAGATACTCTAAGATACTCTAAGATACTCTAAGATACTCTAAGATACTCTAAGATACTCTAAGATACTCTAAGATACTCTAAGATACTCTAAGATACTCTGAGAAACTCTGAGAAACTCCGAGAAACTCCGAGAAACTCCGAGAAACTCCGAGAAACTCCATTTTACATTATATTAATGATATTAATAATTATAAAAGTTATAGAATATCTTAGTATTATAAAGAATATAAATAATGTAATTGCCAACAATATATCAACAATATATCTCTCGAAATCATAAAGAGCATTATCGATGGCTATTAGAAGTAAATTAGGATCCCTTCTATAATGACGTTGGTTTTCCATGATGTGCAAATTAGACAATCTGGCTGATTATAAGTAATACAGAATAAGAATAAGAGAAAAATCAATTTTTACAATATGTATGGTATATACCGCGCTATTTCATAGCATAATAATCACCTATATTATCTGAATTATCTGGCCCGACGGGTCTCATAGAACCTCTAAAGTTCATAAGACGTCTATAAAAGATGTAAGGTAAGTAGCACAATAAAGAACACATTAGAATACTATTACTAATAAATAATTTTTTATTACCCCCTGTGGGACTCGAACCCACACTCTTTTGATTAGAAGTCAAACGCGATATCCAATTTCGCCAAGAGGGCATGAAAAAATATGAAAAAAATATTAAGAATACGTATTAGAATAAATACAATATCTACAGAGATAATTATATTATAAATTTAGACGCACTAAAGCAATAATATATAAGAATATTTTGATCCATTATCTATATAAATGGATGTTGAAGGAATTATACTTGTATTATCGTGTAAAAAACATAGATATGGTCGTTTAAAAAATATAAATCTCAAAAGCGAATACAATGGCTGGAAGGTTATCAAAGTAATAGGCAATCTCTTTTTAGAAAAAGAGTATGAATTTATAGATGATATTTTATTTATAAGATGCGAAGATTCTTATCTGCATTTGCTAAAAAAATTAGCGCTATCTTTAAAATACCTCTATAAACACTTTAATATCAAACAAGGTGTATTGAGATGCGGCGACGATCTAATATTTAACGAACAAATTTTACTGAATTTTTTAGAATCTGAAAAGTACGATTTTTTCGGCCAATCCCCAAATCCGGCTTTAGCTATCTGTGATAAAGCATTGTTAAAAAATCTGAAATTTAATACACAATACGATGATTTTATGTTAAACTATTATTTAGTTCATAGAAATGAGTTAGAAGACAAAGAGCATGGTATCAATATGTCTATTGAAGATCTCAATAAATATTTAGTAAGACCCTACTTGAATGGTCCAGCAGGTGTTCTATATTACATATCAAACCATTCGTGCAAAGTTATTATTGATACATTGGAAAACATTAATTATAACATATTTCATTTAGATGAATATACAAACAGCTATCCGTATATTATAGAAGATACTGCGGTTACATACATTATGTATCGCAACGAAATACCTTATACCGATAGCAGATTTTTTTATAATAATTATTATTATAGCGATAAAGTCATTGCGACCCATACAAATATCGAAAAATACGATGTGGCTCAATGAATGAGTATATAATATATAAAAAATGATATGTGCTATTATAATATTACCATATTATCATATTATGAGCGAATCAGTAAAGAATAATGATTATATTATTGTTACAGAAAAAACTAAGGACAGAATTATAGCAGGTGTAGACGAAGTTGCCCGAGGTACTTTTATAGGCCCCGTTGTAGCCGCGTGTGTAGTTTTACCTAAAGAATTTCCGGATAATATCTTTAAACAAATTAAAGATTCAAAAAAATTATCAGAAAGTAAAAGAGAATACCTCGCCACATATATTAAGAGTGTATGTATCACTTATGGTATTGGAGAGGTTTCTAATACCGAGATAGACGAAATAAATATACTAAATGCTACCATGAAGGCTATGCACCGAGCGATAGACAATGCTTATAAAAAAAGCCCATTTGATTACTTGTTAATCGACGGACCACATTTTAAAGGCTATGTGCCCCCCGGCGAAGACGCCGATATTATTGAGTACGAATGTATTCCCAAGGGAGATGCCACATATCTGAGTATTGCATCGGCGTCAATTATTGCTAAAGATTATCATACTAAATTGATAAATAAAATGGTAGAAGACAATCCTATATTATTGAAGTATGATATTAATAAAAATAAGGGTTATGGTACGAAAAATCATCTTCTTGCTTTAAATAAGCATGGGATTAGCGAATTTCATAGGAAAACTTTTGGGATATGTAAACAGATTTCTAACCTCTCTTAATTATTTTTATACAATATTCTCGTAACAATCTATATCACTCCATGATACACCACATTTTTTTGCATAAGCACATCTTACTTTTGTATCATCTGGGGTTTTTTCGAGACCTGATAGTAAAGCAGGATACAATTCATTGCATATTAAAGGGATTTGTTTGGCTTCTGCCAAATTAAACTGTCCGTTATGGCCTGTAAATAGATTTGCATCTTCCTTAAATTCCGATTTATATACACCAGATACTTGAGCATATTTCCTTAACTCCATATTTTTTTCATCACCACCAAGGTTTGTATATATAATTTCGTCCTTTTTATCAAATGAATTAGTATTATATGCATTCAAAGAACGTTTGTGTATATCAACTTCGCCGTATACTATAGTGTCTGGTTTACATTTATAATTTATATATATATTAGATGTACCGCTATTTAAAATAATATCATTTTCTCCATTTAATATATACTGCTTATTGGTAGGCCCTGCTCTTACACATGTAGAATCTTGTGTTGTACATTCGGGGTCAAATGGATTAGTATTGGAAAACTCACTAATATTTTTAACAATATTTGCCTTTTTTACACTATCAGTTTCCGTATCGTATTTCCAGTAATCGGGGCATGAATAAATAGTCCTTTCTACTTTTCCTAATTTCCTCGGTTTTATATTAAATATTGAATATATCAAATATATAATTATAATTATTGCACCGACGACATATGTAATTACAGCTGGTAAATACTTATCATATATATAAGTTCTGCCTGTCTCTGTAAATAATATTGTTATAAGCAAAATAAGAGCAGACACTCCATATACAAAACAGACCGTCCACGTACCCTTGTATAAGTTCATCTTCTCTTTTTTGAACAATTCGATTTCTTTTTGATTTGGAACAAATTTCATTTTTGTATCTGGATCTATTCCAATATCATCCTTATTATAATCAAATGCACTAATGCTATAACCAGCTCCCATTATTTTTTTATGCTTCTATAATATATTATATTATTTATTTTTACTCTAATATAAATCAGTTACATTGAGAGTTTTTGTGCCTTTTTTTGAAGGCAGAACAGACCTATCTAATGGCTCGGGTAATGTACTAATATCTTTTAAGTATTGAATAGATTGTTTTATATTAGATATTATTTCGGGAACACACCATTCTATTACTCGAATATTTAAATCTAATACCTGTTCTCTAATATTATCAGCACTATTTTTCCCATATTGATAATAAATAGATCTCATTACAATCTTTAATTCATCGTCGCTTTGTCTCGATATATTTATATCGCCTTTTGTAAGATTTAATATTTTATTTCTAATACCGCGTTGTAATAAATCGATATTATCTAAAGAAAAAAACACCTTTGATACAGCAGTGCAGTCTAAATTGCGAGAAATAACATTTGCCTGATGTTCGCTCGCTTTTACAACGGCCTTTTTGATATCTAAGGTATTTCTGTTATTAGTAGCATCAACGCGTCCATTTATAAAATTCATTCTGTTTAATGTTGGATTTCCTTCATCAAGTTCAAAATATTCCATTCTTCTTAATATATATAATTATTTTCATTTTATATAATAGTAGTAAATAGTAATTTTTATGGTAGATTGCAAAGATATTAAGATTTGTTCGCAAGAATTATTAAAAATTATCAAAGCCGAAAAGGATATTAAGCCAGTAGATGAGCGCAAAATATTATTACTATTAAGTGAATATATTGATAGATTAATTTTCAATATAGGGGCTTTATCGTCCCTATTGTGTTTAAAAATAGGTATTAAAAGAGTATTAAAAGAACATTCTAACTTCCTAATGCATTATCTCAATAAATATTGCAAGACCAAGTCTAAGTCCAAGTCTAAGTCGGCGACTAAGCCATCGCGTAAAAATAGCAATAGTATGAAAGGAGGTGCGTTTAATACTGCACAATTCTTTGGAGTAGATGAATCGAACCGATATAAAGTACAGAATGAAGGCGCGGACCTATTAAAAATAGATTTTAATAATAATATAGCCAGACCGGAAATAGGGTTAATGACTGGTGGACAAAAGTGCAATAAATTGAATAAAATTGTGAAGAAGAAGATGAAGTCCGTATTCGCGCATTTTGGTGTTAAGATAGATAACGATTCTCTCGAAATAATTATGAATAAATTTAATGATGTATTAGATGATATTACAGACAAGATTAAAAAAACCAAGGGATCTGCGGTAACTTACAGCAATGTTAAGATTATATTATCGAAAGGTAAAATAATGAAAAAATGATATATAAATACATGTGAATAATACATATTAAAATGCCTATACTAACTTTGGATGGTAATATAGGGTCTTATAAAACAAGTATATTAAATTATTTTCATAAAAATTATAAGACAGCTATTGATGTAGAGCCTGTTGAAAGCTGGAACGAATATCTCAAGGGCATTTATAATACTCATAATAGTACTTACAATTTTCAGATTAAAGTGTGGATGGATAGATGTTGGATACAAGAGAAATCCAATGCTATCATATTAATGGAGCGGAGCCCCTATTTCATTAAAAATGTATTTGTTGAAAAAGCCTATGAAGATAAGACTATAAACGAAGAAGAGTATAAAAATATGCTCTCGCTTCATAAAAGAACAGATAAATTGTGGGAACCAGAAGGATATATATATCTTCGTTCTAATCCGGAGCAATGTTTTAATAGAATTAAAAAAAGAGCAAGAGATGCCGAGAAAAATATTAAATTAGAATATATTAAAAGAATTCACGAGCTTCATGAAGATAAATATCGCGAAGCTCTTAAAAATAATAAAAATATAATATGCATCGACGTCGAATCTAAGAGTATCGCTGATATATGTAGCGAGATAATATCATCTACGGTATATAGCAATTTAATAGAGCAAATATATAATTAGAATCCGATTAGAATCCGTTTAGACTCCGATTATACTTGGATAATAGGCGACTTAGTTCCTAAGAAGCAGCTATAATAAAGCCTCTCGTTATCCTTGTATTCTAAAGTAGGCGTGGATGTATGGATCAGTTTTCTATTATTAAAGATCAGTAGATCATTGTTTTCCCATTTGACGTCTACAATATTATCTTTATTAACAATATATTTAGACATCAGCTCTCTATATAAATCGAAACTATCACTACAAGACATTTTATCAAACTTAACAAATCTAAAAGGCGAAAGCATAAGAGCTTTACGATTTTTATTATAATTTGAGTAAACTACGAGAGGCTCCTTGGTAATAATGTTCTCTTCTTTTTTCATGTTTAATTCATTCGATTTTACTCTGTTGTAACCTGTATAATCAAAATATGAATTCATCATACCCGATTTTGTATTGGAATAGATTACTTTTAAGTCGAAAATCTTATCCTTAATACTCATATCAGCACTATCATAAGCATCTTCCAAACTCGCAAACAATGTATTTCCTCCCTTAGTAGGGGATTTAATCATATACATACTGGATACAACTGGAGGCAAATAAGTTCCTTGTCCGACAATATCTTGATGCCAAACAAGAGTATTTTTAAAAGGGTCGCTATATTTAAGATAAGTATCTTTGATACCATGGAGGTCTTTAATATAACAATTGCCTCTAAGTGCAATCTGAGGAACCGTGTCTACCCTCGAATACTCAAAAGGATGGATTACTTCTTCGCTATGTTTATCGTCGAATAATTTGCAAAATTCATAATATTCCTCGGGATTAATCATCTGATTCTTAAACATAATTAGAGGCACTGCATTAAACAGCTTAATGAATTCAGTTTTCTCATAATCAGTAATGGATTTGATATTTACATTACTGATAACAGCATAGTTTCTTTTCAAGGTAGGGAAAGTAATCTTGTAAGCATCCGAAGTATCAATTAGACAAATGCTAATTCCAATGCAGGTGTAAATAATAGTTCTAACAGACATCATGTTCATATGATATGATATTAAATGAAACGAATATATGTTAATTAAAATAAAAATAATAAGAATCAATTTTTACAAAATTTCAGATAATAGCTCAGGATATCTATCCTGCTTTGATGTGGCTATAGCTTTAACATAGTTAACTATAGAATTTGAAAGTAATATCGATGCTTTGCGTGGAGCCGAACTCGGAATATTTGGTACACAATAAATATTAATATTTTTATATTTAATTATAGGATCATCTTTCGTAGTAGGTTTAGATTGTTCTGTTATACCTCCTTGATCTATTGCGACATCCATAATAATAGCTCCGTCGGGCATCGAATCCAAGATACTATTAGATAGCAATCTTTCAGCTTCCTTACCAGTATTATATATAGAACCTATTGTTATAATAGATTTTCTCATTAAGAATTGTAAATTATCGTTGTTCATACTATATATCGAAATATCTACTATATTATCATAGTCTCCCTTAATCATTGCTATTTTTTCATAGTTATTATCAATAAGGTTTATATTAGTATATCCTTTACTAATTGCTAATTTCATAGCAGATATTCCTACGTTTCCTACTCCAATAATTGTAATAAGGATATCATATGAAAAACTATTCAAATTATATTTTATAAATAAATCGGCCTCGACTAAAGCTTGTTCACCGGCTATAACAGACATATTAGAGAGAATCGGATAATAGATATCTCCATTATCTTTTTTAATATTTATAATTTCATATGGATAACATTTAGCCCCCGACTTATTCATGCTATCTCTGAGATTTTGATTGCTCGCAAAATGAAAAAATGTGAATACAGTATGTGTATCATTTATTAGAGGATATTCGCTCTCTTGAGGCTCTTTGACTTTCACGATTAATTTAGCGGCCTTATATATATCCTCGAGGGTTTCGACCATTATTGCTCCGGCCTCTACATATTCATAATCCTTGTATCCTGAATTAATTCCAGCACCTTTTTGAAAATACACTTGAATTCCACAATCTATAATTGTTTTAACATCATCTGGTACAAGAGATACCCTGTTCTCGCAGGCTTTTATCTCTTTTGGAATTCCGACAGAAAGCATTTTTACATTATATATATAGTATAATTTTTATATACTGTATTTGGCCTTGCTTGCCAGATTACTCTTCACCATCCTTCAAGAGTTTTTTAATAGTATCAATGATAATCGGTTTGTTTGCTCCCGAGAAAGAGAATAGCTCATGTTTATTCTTTATAAATTTAAAATGAGGAATAGTAACTATATTATCAATATCATCGACATCATCACATTCTTGTATATCAACCTTTATAAATTTAATATCGCTATATGTTTCAGATAACTCTACCATAGATGGATAAAATTCACAGCAAGGTTTGCAGAACTTAGCAGAAAATATAACTACTACATAAGTATTGCTATTTAACATATACTGATATTCGCTATTATTAGTTATATTTAATACAGTCATTTATCTATATATGAAATTTTAATTTATTTTTTATTTTTTAGTCGCAAATATTATATTATATATTATATTATATATATTATAAAAATTGATAGTATATAAATATTAATACTTTATACATAATATATTAGAATGCCTCCAAAGACTGTAAAAGACGAAGTGAAAACAGTTGAAGAAAAGTATAAAAAATATGAACTTTTAGAACACATTCTTGCTCTTCCCGATACATACATTGGATCTATTGAACCTCAAAAGATTACAAGCTATGTATTTAATGAAACTTCTAAAAAGATGGACATGACGGAACTAACATATAATCCCGGTCTATTGAAATGTTTCGATGAAGTAATCGTGAATGCTATAGACCACTCGATGCGTCTTAAAGCGGAAGAAGCAAAGGGAAAGGAGAATATCAAGCATGTTAAAAATATCAAAGTAACAATTGATAAAGAAACAGGTACTATTTCGGTCTTTAACGATGGCAATGGAGTTGATATTAAGAAACACAGTACTTATGGTGATTTGTGGGTCCCCGAACTAATATTCGGAGAACTTCTAACATCTACAAATTATGATAAGGGAGAAGAGAAAATTTGGGGAGGCAAAAATGGTTACGGAAGTAAATTGACTAACATATTTTCAAAGGAGTTCATTGTAGAAACAGTAGATCATTATACGGGCAAAATATATACTCAGACATTTAGCAATAATATGACTGAGCGTGTTAAGCCTACTGTTAAAGCTTCTTCAAAAGCTCCTTATACTCAAATTACTTTCACGCCAGATTATGAAAGATTTGGTATTAAGAATATTACCGAAGATATCTATAAGCTTTTTCACAGACGTGTAATTGATGCTTGTGCTACAACTAACAAAGACGTCTCGGTTTCATTCAATGGAGAGAAAATTTCAATCAAAGATTTTGAGAAATACTGCGAATTATTCTTGGATAAGAAGGAGCAGCCGCTGATTTATGAAGCATGTGGGGAAAGATGGGAAATCGGTGCTTCAATTTCTAATTCTGGATCTTTCGAATTCCTATCCTTTGTAAACGGAATAAATACTATCAAGGGTGGTAAACATATTGAATATATTACAAATATGATTACTAAAAATCTCGTAGAGATGACTTTGAATAAAAAGAAAAAAACTGTTAAAACACAGCATATCAAGGACAATCTAATTATATTTGTAAAAGCACTTATTGTAAATCCGAGCTTTGACTCGCAAAGCAAAGAGACTTTAACTACTCCTGTAGCAAAATTCGGTTCAAAATGCGAATTGAGTGAAAAGTTCTATGATAAGCTCTTTAAATCAGGGATTATAGATAAGGCTCTCAGCATCACCGAGTTTTATGATAAGAAGAAATTGGTAAAAACGGATGGTAAGAAAATATCGAGAATTATTGTTCCTAAACTCGATGATGCTAATTTGGCCGGAACAAAAGATAGCGCAGAATGCACTATCATATTTACTGAGGGAGATTCGGCTAAAACTATGGCTACCGCAGGTCTCAGTGTAATCGGGAGAGATAGATATGGTGTATTCCCGCTTAGAGGAAAAATTCTTAATGTTAAAGATGCGACAATGCAAAAGATTTCTGATAATAATGAAATCGGGGCTATTAAAAAAATTTTAGGATTGGAGCAAAATAAGAAATACAAGGATATTAGCGAGCTACGATATGGATCTATTATGATTATGACTGATCAGGATCATGATGGTAGCCATATTAAAGGTCTCATATTCAATATCTTTCAGAGCATGTGGCACGAACTCTATGAAATCCCTGGATTCTTGACGTCTATGCTCACTCCTATTATTAAGGCAACAAATAGCAAAAAAGAAGTAATCCAATTTTACAATATGTCTGATTATGAGAAATGGAGCGAAACAATTAATGCTAAAAATGGTTCGTGGAAAATCAAATATTACAAAGGATTGGGTACTTCGGATGATAATGAGGCAAAAGAGTATTTTAAGAATATGAAAAAGGTAACATATATGTATGATGATAAAGCTGATGAAGTAATAGATTTGGCCTTCAATAAGAAAAGAGCCGACGATAGAAAGGTATGGCTTCAAAATTATGATAAAAACAATGTATTGGACTACTCGAAACTGAACGTAGATTACAAATCGTTTGTTGATAAGGATTTGATTCACTTTTCTAACAGAGATTTGCAGCGTTCCATCAATCATATATGCGATGGATTGAAAGAGAGCACGCGCAAGATCATTTATGCATGCTTTAAGAGAAAGTTATACACGAATGAAATTAAGGTAGCGCAGTTGTCTGGATATGTAAGTGAAGTATCTGCATATCATCATGGAGAAAACTCGCTGCAACAGGCAATTGTTGGTATGGCCCAGATATATGTAGGTACAAATAATATAAATTTGCTTTGTCCCAATGGTCAATTTGGTAGCAGATGCCAAGGTGGGCAAGATGCTTCATCTGCGAGATATATCTTCACGCTAATGTCTAAACTTACAAGATTAATCTTTAAGGAAGAAGACAATGCTATCTTAAGTTATCAAGATGATGACGGGCAGCAAATTGAACCCGAGTATTACGTTCCTGTAATACCTATGATTCTCGTAAATGGAGGTATTGGAATTGGGACCGGATATTCTACAAACATTCCTCAGTATAATCCCACGGATATCATCGCTATCTGCAAGATGATTTGTAATTCAATTAAATTGTCTGAGATATCTGTTAATTCGATGGAAGATATTGAGGATATTTATAATACAATTGAAATACTTGATATTAGCGAAATCACTCCATACTATCTCGGATTTAAAGGTAGTATAACAAAGGCTGAGAAAAATTCATATATCAGTCGTGGGGTATATAAGTGGATAGATGATTCGACAGTAGAGATATCTGAATTGCCTGTGGGGTCGTGGACTGAAGATTACAAGGAGTTTTTGGAAAATATGATTACTAATAATCTTAATAATTTAAAATATATCGAAAATCATTATACATCAAAGAATGTAAAGTTCGTACTGCATTTTAATGGTAATGTCCGTGGAAATATCGAAGCGAACTTTGATGTCTTATTTAAACTACAATCGAGCAAAAACTTGAGCATTAATAACATCCATCTCTTTAATAAAGATGGGGCTATTCAAAAATATGAATCGGCTGTTGATATAATTAAAGAATGGGCTGAAACAAGAGTATTGAAATACTTTGAGAGAAAAAATTATCAATTGAAGATCCTCGAGAAAGATGCTAAGATTTTAAGTAATAAAATGCGATTTATCCTCGATGTAATCAATGGTAACATTCAAATTATGAATAAAAAACTGACTGATATTACCCTGAGATTAATAGAGTTAAAATACGCACCTATTGTAATCGACGAGTCTGATGAAAAGGACGCTAAGGACGGTAAGGATGGTAAGGATGGCGAAGACGGAGACATCGGAGACATCGGAGATGCTGGAGCAGTCAATTATAAACATTATAATTATTTGCTAAAGATGCCTATCTCACAATTGACTTATGATAGAAAGGTGATATTGGAAAAAGAATATAACGAATTGAATGAGAAACTTAAAAATCTTAAAAATACGAATATTGAAGATCTATGGCTGAATGATCTTAATGAGCTTGAAAAAGAATGGGTCATTCACAGAGATGTTATTATTAAAGAATACGAAAATGATAGATTGGGCATTGTAGATTCCAAGGTGGCAAATAAAAAGAAGGCTAAGAAGTAACGAAGTAACGAAGTAATACGAAGTAGCGCAAAGATTAAAATGGAGGTAATTCAATATCATTCTCACAGCATATATTGTATATAGTTAAGTAATCGGTAACACAATCATTTCTTATTAGTTCACATAAATAATTTTTTAAATTTTCATCTATAGATAATGAATATATATAGTTTATCAATACATTATTCTCCGGTAATTCAATACCTATCTGATTAAATTCATTGATAATATCATCAACATCATTACCTTCTATGCAGTCCATAGTAATCTTTGCATATATATTACTATATCAATTTTTATTTCAAAAGAGTTGCGAAGTAACAAAGTCTCGCAATGCTTTTATATTCTGTTTACTGCGATTATTATATAAATATTCAGCCTTCTCTTTTATTTTTTCTATGGTATCCGAGGTATCCGAGGTATCCGAGGTATCCAAGATATCCGAGGTATCCAAGGTATCCGAGGTATCCGAGGTATCGTCTATATTTGCCATTTTAGACATAGCAATATACCATTCGATTGAGCTTTTAGGTAAAGGATTACATCCTGTGTATATATATTCAAATGGGAAACAGAAGAAGGGGATTTTAGTCATATCGGGTAACATATTGTTTTCAAATTGCATCTTTGGAAGTAAATAATCCTCGTCAATTCTATTTCTGATATTTACGCAGCAACAATACTTCATATCTATATTATCATGAAATACAATTTCATTCATCGTGGTTTTCCTTCTAACACACAATTTCTTATGATCTGATATAAAATCATTTAACATCCAAGGATAATACGTATTTTTCTCAGTAATTATACCATTATAATCTACTAAATTTATATGATAATTTTTCTGATACAATAGATTTTTAGAAAATATAAGAATATATTTCCCCGAGTATATACTTTCCGTCTCAATATTATCTTTGGTAATTAGAGAAAAATAAATGCCTGGAAATTGGTGATTCATATTAAATTTACTCGTTCTCAATTCAGTCCAATTGAGGCATTTGGGATCATTTGTGGTATGTACCAAATAATATATATCTTCCATTTATCAGGAGAACGGAGTGACGAAGAACAGATAACGTAGTAACGTAGCATATCATTTTTTATATAAATATGTCTATGGTTCTTATAGCGGCTGTATCGGTTGTATCTGTTGTATCTGTTTGATTCTTGTCCATATTTATAAAATAATAAAAATTCATATCACTATAAATTCCATAGAAAATATATATAAGGATTAGATTATATATATATATAAAACGGAATACCACCATTACTATTATTTTTCTACTTAATATAGCCTATATGGCGTTAAAGTCATCGTGCCCGAGCGGTCTAAGGGGTCAGACTTAAGATCTGATGTGCTTAAGCACTCGTGGGTTCGAACCCCACCGATGACATTAATTGTTTTACTGCTATATTTTTTCATATCTTTTTAGATAAAACCGAAGTACATATTGTGATATAATCATGTATCCCGTATATGTTTGCATTCCCTGATATATAATAGTACCAATTGAAGGGAATAATAAGGGCCTTATTATCCAATTTAATAGTTGTTATATTGCTATCTTGTCTTGGTACTCTCGTTACTCGCGTTACTTGCGCTGCTCCATTTATTATATGTGAATTTGGATTGCATAAAGAGATTTCAACGGGTTCATTATCTTTCGATATAACAAAGAGATACTTATACTTATTTTTCTCCCATATATAATTATTGTCCAGATTATATATTATATTATAGTTAAACCAGTTGTCTATTACATTATCAATATTGGTAATCTTTTCTGAAATAACGATAGGCTGTTTTTTATATAAAAGTTCAAAGTCGAAATTTTCTATATTTACTTGATATATAGAAAATTCATTATTATATAGATAATATAAAGAGGCATATAGTAATATTAATAATATAATTAAATAAAAGTACATTTAATTTATATATACATATATATTTTGCAATTTTACACCAATGAGATATATATAGAATAAATTTTAATATATTTTATAATTAAAAGATGGAGGATAATAAATGTAAAAATGAAAGTGAGATTTTACGTTTAGCAAAGAGTGTTATAAACGATACAAGAACTAAAGATACTAATCCGATAAAAGATATATTTTCATATACTTTTAATGAATCCTATAGTACAGCAAATAAAACCTTTTCTGTCTTTAACCCATCTTCTAATG
>Ga0164292_10003040_pt1 | contig 13700 bp, 14 predicted proteins | sample GEODES117metaG_FD_111486 | JGI IMG/M metagenome (GOLD analysis project Ga0164292, IMG submission 111486) | Eutrophic lake water microbial communities from Lake Mendota, Wisconsin, USA - GEODES117 metaG | ecosystem: Environmental > Aquatic > Freshwater > Lake | place: USA: Lake Mendota... | reverse complement strand
TGAAACTCTATAAATAAATTGTTTGGCATAGTTGCTAAAAATGGTTCCCAAAGTTCTTTTTGATTAGCATCTAATAAACTAGTAAACTTTTTGAATTGTTTATCAGTCGACGGAGCTTCTGTCAATCGTTCGAATGGAACTTCAATTCCTTGAGCTTCTAAAATGTTTTGCAAAATAAACAAATCCTCCTTATTTTTAAAATCAGGATATCCTTTTTCACATTGATAGCTCCACTCTAAAAGAATAGCATCAAAGTTAGGAAGTGGTTTTTGAGCTACCTCCACAGTTTCTACAATTCTTTCGACTGCATTTTTAGGTTCTGCTAGAATAGAATTTAGGTTAATTTTTGCCATTACGCTAAATTTTCTAATTTGTATTTTGTCGATGAAAGCAATTCGTCAATAGTGTCAATTTGGTTTTGTATTGAAGAACTTTGAAGCTTTTCTCCTTTTCTTAATTTTTCTAAAGCTTCAATTAGCTTACTGAAATATTTAATAATGTTTTCTATAGCTGCATTATTGTCAATACCGTCTACATCCTGAAATTCAATTATTCCATTTTTACCTTGATAATTTTCAATAATTAAATCAAGTAAAGGAATGATTCCTTTATAATATGCTTGTAACGCTTTGTGCGCTGCATACGACCCAGGCCCTTTTACACGTAAATGAAATACATGAGCTTGAGTTCTAGAGTGCATGAATAATGATGCTAATTCTTCCATAATTTTCTTTAAAATAAATATCTAAATCCTTAATTTCCTGTTGACCCATAACCTCCAGCACCTCTTTGAGAATCAGACAATTCGTCTACTTCTTCTAACTCAATTTGTGGATATGGTATAATAACTAGCTGTCCTATTCTGTCTCCTACCTGATATGCAGTTTCAGAAGTCACCCAAATTACATTTTCTATTGGACCTGTTAATAAAGGAAGTCCTTTTCTTTCTCTATCTTCTTGAAGTGTTTGCAAAACTGCAGGTTCTATTTCTTTAGTTCTAATACCCAAATCTTTAAACCTAAATTTAATTTCACCTCGGTATCCTGAATCTACAACTCCTACATGATTTGCTAAAATCAAAGATGTTTTTGACACTGAACTTCTAGCGAATAAAAGTCCTACGTGACCTTCTGGAATTTCAACAGCTAACCCAGTGCCGTATTCAATGAATAGTCCTGATTTATCTATTTGTGATGATATAGCTGTTAAGTCCATTCCTGCATCTCCTTGAGTTGCATATGACGGAAGAACTGCTTCTGTACTTAATTTTTTTATATTAACTTTCATATTGCGCAACTATTTCATTTAATTTATCTGCAGATAACACACCTACTAACTTTTCTACCACTTCTCCATTTTGTTCAAATATAAATGTAGGAATATTTCGCACACCATACTTACTCATTATCTCAGGAGCTTCATCTGCATTAACTATTTCTGAAGTGAATCTGCCTGGATTATCTTCAACAAATTTATTGAAAACAGGTTTCATCATTCTACATGGACCACACCATGGTGCACTTACATAAATTATGTTCATAACTTTAATATTTAATTACTTTTTTTATTTCTAATATTTCAACAGGTTTAACAATTATTTCATTCCATAGATAAGTTGATTTATCTTCATCACGACACGTGTCAATTGATTTACATAAATTAGACCCATTTCCAGGAAACCCTAATCTAAACATTGCAGCTGCTTTATTTCCTTTATCAGTTACAATTGATTTAACATCTGATTTAAATGCTGCTACTAATTTACCTTTTAGTTTAACTAACACATTTGACTCAGGTCTAAAGAATTTTTTAAATTGTTTAGTAAAAGTCGATATAGCATATACCCCGCCATTCTCTACAGAATCTTGTAAATTTAATACTCCCTGAGGAGATGCCCAATGTAATGTAGTAACAATAGCGTCTGTAGTTCCGTAAACTGCATTAGTAAAATCTGCGTCTAAAAGCACAAACGGCTCTAAAGCTCCTCTTGAATAAAAGAATGCAATTTTAACTTGCTCTATTAATTCAGGGCCTATTAACTCATTGAACTCATCATTAAGCTGCCATACTCTATGATTAACAAAATCTTCAATGAAATCTAAAACTTCTTTTTGAGTTAGACCATCAAAGTGCTGAGTTTCAACATAAAGTTGATACTTAAACCATCTGTTAATTAATTGCACTAAATTATGATTATCGTCAATCACTCCGCCTCTAGTGTCAATACCCTCTTTTTCTAATTCTAAAAATTGGTTTGCTACTTCTTTCCACTCTGCAATAGTTGCAAAAGCTTCTTCCGGATGAAAATAACCTCTTACTGGAAATGTGTTCATTATTATTCTTTTATATAAATATAAAAAATAAAATCTTATCCTTCACAACTAACACACTCTAGAATGTTTCTAGAAAATGACTGAGCTGAGCTTTGACTAAATTGATAGTATAATGTTTTAATACCTTCTTCATGAGCATACAAATACAACTGATTAATATCTTTTGCCGGTACACTTGGATGAATCATCAAATTCAAAGATTGTGATTGATCTATAAATTGCTGTCTTTGTGCTGCTTGTAATATAATTTCTTTTGGAGATATTTCAATAAATGATTTGAAAACTTCTTTAGTTGGAAAATCTAAATGCTGTACAGAGCCATCCTTTTTCAAAATGTCTTCCCATACTTCAGGAGTATTCAATCCATATTTTTCAAGCTCCTCAAGTAAGTAAGGGTTTTTATAAATAGTTTTTGATTTAGCCAAATCTTTAATAAAATAATTTGATTTAATTGGCTCAATACCCATTGACACTTGACCTAAAATAAATGAACTTGATTTTGTAGGAGCAATAGCTACCATGGTAGTGTTTGCAAATCCTTCTCTTAAAGAACGATATCCTTTCTCATCATGTAAATATTTTGAGGCTGCCTCACTTTTTTCTTTAAGAGTTTTGAATATTTCATAATTCAACGCTTTTGCCTGAAGTGATTCGAATGCAATTAATTTTGATTGGAATAAAGAATGATATCCTAAAACTCCCAACCCAATGGCTCTATGTTGTTCTGCAAATCTATGTGCTCTAGACATACCAGGCATCTTATAAGATTTAATAACAAACTCATCCATTACTGCATTTAGGAACATTGTATAAACTTCAATAGCATCGGTCTCTTTAATTTCATCCCAATGTAATAGGTTAATAGATCCTAAACAACATACAAATGAATTAAATGAATCTGTAGGTAATTGAATTTCAGAACATAAATTAGATGCTGTAATATCTAATCCTAGTTCTTTGTATGGAGTATTTTTATTTGAGTTGTCTTTAAACATTATATATGGAAATCCAAACTCATTTCGTTTTTGAATTATTTTTGCCCATATTTTTCTTTTTTCTGAATCGCCGGCTTTCATTTCTTCTAACCAAGCGTCAGTTACAGTAATACCATACTGTAAATTTTGAATAGGATTTCCTTCGGTGCCGATATCTAAAAATTCTAAAATATCTCCGTGCTCTACAGGTAACCATACTGCACATGCTCCTCGTCTTGCTTCTGATTGCTTACATACGTCTACTGTCGTATCATATAATCTAGCATAATGCACAGGCCCGTCTGCCGTTCCTCCTGTCGAAATCTTTGCTCCTCGCTCTCTGATGTTACCTAAATAAGCAGAAGTACCTCCTCCATATTTAGACATCATTCCAATTTCACGACTTGCGTTTAAAATGCTATTTAATGTATCATCTACATTTGATCCATAGCAGCTAATTGGCAATCCTTTATCTTTACCAAAATTTATCCATACTGGCGTTGATAAACTATAAAATCCACGCGCCATGTAATCTTCGAATTTCAAAGCAAATCCTTCAATTTTAAGATACTTCTCTGCTTTGTTTGCAATGTCTTTTATTCTTTGCTCTGGAGATTCTGTAATGTAACCTCTTGAAAGAAATGTTCTGCTATTTTCATTTAGCCAATCATACTTTTTATATTCCATATCGTCTTAAAATAAATCGTCTTCTGTTATACTTTGGCTTTTTTTGTTATAGTCAATTGATTTTTTGTAAAAGAAATCTCCTTCTTTGGTAGAAGTTATTTCTACATCAAACCATAATGTTTTTTCTATTTCTTCAAAATCTACTTCAAAAATAGGTTTCATATCTATTTTTTGAAGTGAATTGTTAAATCTGTTTTTGATAAAGTTTTTAATAGTATCTTTTGATAAAAACTCTAACTCACCTGTTTCGAAAATCCAATCTAAAATTTTACATTCTGCTTTATAAGCTTTTTTACATGCAGAGTCAATTAACTCTTCAAATTCAGCATCAAACCAATCAGGATTTTCTTTTTTGATAATATTAATAATCTCTGCCCCGAAATTACCATGTATGTCTTCTTCTTTAGAAGTTGCCTCAACTACATTGGAAATTCCTTTAAATAGATTTCTCTCTTTATTAAAGGACATCATTATTAAAAATTGACTAAATAAACTTACATGCTCTATAAATAAAGAAAATAAAAGTACTGATTTGGTATACATTTTATTATCTTTACTCCTTGTGCCATCTAGATATTTTGTCAAGTATGCAATTCTATCTTTAATTGCTGGAATTTCTACTACATTTTGAAACTCTTCTTCAAGTCCTAAAATTCTTAACAATTGCGCATAAGCATCTTTATGTCTTACTTCAGATTCTGCAAATGTCATTCCTACATCACCGACTTCTGTAATAGGCATTCTTTTATAAAGATCTGCCCAAAATGTCTTAACGTTAACTTCAATTTGAGCAATCGCTAACATTGAACGTTTAATGACTTCTCTTTCTTCATCTGTTATTTTTGTCTTAAAATCGTCAATGTCAGTTGTAAAATTAAATTCAGTGTGAATCCAATAAGAGTGACGAATGGCGTCTTTATATGCTAACAAAGAAGGGTATTCGTAGGGTAGTATATTCACCCTAGGTATAAAAATGTTATTGTTCATGTTTTGTGATTAGATTGGTTAGCCCCACTCTGGTATTATAATTATGTGTGATTTAGAAACTATCCTAAATCGTTTGACACTTCTTTGTATTTTTGTAATAAACTTTTTCTTAATAATTCCTCTCCAGATTGCATTTGTTTATTGGTATCTTTACCTTGCACTGAAGTCTCCTCATAGATGTGAATTTGGCCATTAGACATATTCATTTTCGAAGGAAATGTGATTCCGTCAGGCCCAAATCTGTTTTTAATAATATGGAATCTACCAGTACCTGCAATTTTATCAGTTACCTTTCTAGATAATGAAAGGACAAAGTCTGCAATCATTACTTTTGAATATGACTCTGAAATTTTATCTGCTTCGATAACATCTTGCTCTAAAGCACTTCTGTTTGCCTGTGAAGCCGTAAATAATGGAATTTCATACTCTCCTGCTACCCCACGCAAATCTTCATAGATAGATTCTAATTCATGTCTCATTTCCTTTCTAGAAACAGTACCTCTTAATAAATCTGCATAATCGACAATTACTAAATCAGGCTTCTTACCCATTAAAATCATTTTTTCAATGTGAGCTCTAATAGTAGAACATGAAGCTGTCTTGGTTGGATAATATTTAATAGTTAAATCACCTTTCAATTTACCTACCATTGCAGCAATGTCTTCTTGATTATATTTTAAATTTTGTGCAGCTATACCTGTTAGCACTGCGTCATATCTCTGACCTACATATCCTTCATTTAACTCTAAAGTATAATGAACTACATTTAAACCATTTCTAACTGCATGAGCTCCAACATTAATAAGACCCCAAGATTTACCAATACCCGCAGGAGCGACAAATACTACAAGTTCTCCTTTACCAAAACCTCCATCTGCTAAATCATTAATAACTGGCCATGGTGTTGGGATACACGCTCTGACATTTTCCATATATCTAGATTCAACACTTGTATTATATTCATGGCCTACTGCCTTATCAGCACCAGCTTTCATTGCCATATCAATAGTAGCTTTAATAGAATCATATTCTCCTTTTCTTAAAAGTTCTACTGAATCTAAAATTGCTCTCTTAATACACTGATTCTTACAAAAGTCTAAGGTCTCTGCCTTAACAAAATCTAAATCATCAGATTCTAAAAATCTATATGAATCTTTTAAAGTCTCTACTATTGCTGTCCTAACAACATCTCTTTCTACTTCCTGAGTTTTAATTTTAAACACATCTAAAGTAGGAGCGCAGCCATACTCATGAAAGTATTTTACAATTTGCTCTACAACCCATTGGTTAGCTTCTGATTCGAAGAACTCAGGTAATAGAATATCTGCTACCTGCTGTAAAAATGCTTTGTCTGTGAGTAGGGAAGATACAATCTTTACTTGAAACCCGTGTCCGAAATTACTTAATTTGTCTGCCATATTAACCTAAATATATTAAATTCATTTGAACCATACAAATTATTTTTGACTAAATGCTGAAATAGTTCCGAAACTATTTGACAGCCAAGAATCCACATTTGGAATTACTGCATAAATTTTATCTTCCATAAACATCTTTTTAAATTTAAAAGTGTCCATAGCTGGTATCTCTCTATGTGCAATGTCTGCAATTATACCTTTATAATTTGCAGCTATATCTAAATCTTCTAATGACATAAGTGCCCAGTTAAGTCTCAATTGGGACTCATTGTCCACGACTGTCTTATAGACTTTGTGTGCGTCTTTGTTCGCTTGTGCAAAGGCTATGATTTCATCTAATGTTACGTGTTGATCTGATAGCAACATCGGAAATTTAGCTTGCATCGTTTTAATTCCTATTCCATTAATACCTTTAATGTTATCTGAATTATCTCCCATAAATACTTTATAATGAATAAAGTTATGAGAAGGAATTCCAAACTTAGCTTCTACTTCAGGCTGAGTGTAGTATTTCTTTTCTACGGGTCTCCATACTGAAGTTTTAGCATCTACTAATTGAATAAAATCTTTATCATCTGACATTATGATTACTTCGCTATCTTTAGGTCTGAATACTTCAGCTGCTAAATAAGCGATAGTATCATCTGCTTCAATATTGTCAATGGAAATAAGTGTCAGTGGCAAACATTGTAAGTACTCAGATAATTTATGCATCTGGTGACGCATATTTTGTAATTCTTGTTCTTGAGTCATGTCTCCGATATCATCTCGTCTATTAAAACGAGTTGGTACTGATCTACCTTCCTTATAACCGGAGTGCATTTTCTTTCTCCTTGCAGAGCCTCCTTTACCGTCAAACACAATTATACACCTTGTTGGTTTGAATTGTCGTATAACAGCAGCTATAGATCTCATGAATCCTACATAACCTCCTATATGGTCGCCATCGTCATTGACTAATGGCACCGCACTAAAACAACGAATAAAAGAATTCAGGCCGTCGACAATTAACACTTTACTGTCTTTGCCTAAGCCTGAGTTCTGTTTTTCGTGGTCCTCGCGAATTTGTTTCAATAAATCAGCGTAACCTTTTATCATAACTTAAGAATCTTCTCCTTCAAACTCTGTTTCGATTTCGATATCATCTACTCCAAAATGTTCTCCGGCCTTGTAATTAATAATGTATTTTTCACAAATTGTTCTATACACTTGCTCTTTCATTTCAGGATCGTCTATTAATTTCTTTTGGAAATCTTTAGATTGAAATTTAATTATTTCACCCGTGTCTGTGTTAGTATAAGTATACCACGCACCTGCTTGAGTTACTAAATTATGATTTTTCAACATTGTCAACCATGAACCGTAATCGTCAATTCCAGAGTCAAAATAAATTTCATAATCTACAGAACGTAAAGGCGGGCCCATACGATTTTTAACTACCTGAGCTCGAGTTGTTATTCCTAACACTGCCTCTGGAGCATCTGAAGATTTTGCTAATTTAATTTGCCCTACTGATTTTAAACGAAGACGAACTGAAGAGTGAAATGCGATTGCTTTACCTCCTGAAGTTGTCCATTGGTCTCCAAAGGATACCCCTAATCGAGTACGTAACTGATTTGTAAATATTAAACAAATACGCTCTCTACCGATAAAATTGGTAATTTTACGCATTGCTTTTGATAGAATGATTGCTTTTGAAGTCGCCCATCCATCTTTGTCATAATCTGCTGACATCTCTTGTTTGGTAGATGCCCCAGCTACTGAATCTACTACAATAGTCACTAATCTATTTTTAGCGTTTTTTCTTATAGATTCTGTAATTGACTCGATTGACTCGAATATGTCTTCAACTGTATCTAAAGGAACATATAACATATCCTTTAAATTAATGCCTATCGCTTCTAGGAACTCTCGAGAAACTGCATTTTCAGTATCAATATATACTGCTAATCCTCCTTTTCGTTGAGTGTCTGCTAAAGCGTGGGCAGCCAATAAAGATTTACCTGAAGCTTCTAAACCTGTGATTTCGACAATTCTTCCTACTGGCAATCCTCCATTTGGTCTATTTGAAATAGCTAAATCTAACATTGTCGATCCGGTAGAAATCCATTCATTCACGTCCGATGGTGAATCTGAATCACCTTCTAAAAAATAAGCTACTTTATAATTAGAGCTTTTAAATTTCTTATTAAGGTTATCAGCTAACACCGAAGCTAAGTCATCTTCTAACTCAGCTTCTGTTGCTGGTTTTGTTGTTTTTTTCGCCATAGTTAATCTAGAGAAACCGTTAGGTTACTCAATATTATTGGTTAAATAAGTTGTCGAATGCTGAAGCTACGTCGTCTACTTTTGCTACTGGAGCTGCTTCAGAGATAGATGCTTGGTTAGCATTAGTCTCTTTTGCTGGAGCTGAGGCTGTTTCCTCTGCCGCATTTTCTGGGTCTAACCAATTATGCAAAAGTTTAGTCATTTCATCGTAAGAATATTCTTTAAAGATGTCTGTCGCTTTTGGTTGATTAGCTAATTTCTCCAATACTGCTTTGTTGTCAGTTACTGCAGTTTGATTAGGTTTAACACGAATAGAAGTCTCTGGAAATGATTTTCCTGTTTGGTCAGCTGCTTTGAATTCAACTGCAATATCTCTACCTGCTACTGGATCTGTGATATCTCCATAATCAGGGTCTGCAATGAATCCTAAAAGTTCTTGATAAACTGATTTACCAAAGCCCCAAAATTTAACTCCTTCATCTTCTTTACCTCTTACAATAACTGGAACATAACAACGCATTGTTGGCTCTAGTTTTTTACCAGCTTTCCAATCGTCTGAATTTCCTGTTGATTTAAGTTTTTCTCCGAACTCTAAAATTGGGTCAGGGCGACCGAATGACATTGGAGATAGAATTGATTTACCACCAAAGTTATAGTGGAAATAAAGTTCAATAAATGGATTCTCTCTATTGTGTTGATATGGCACAATACGAACTACTTGAGTTCCTGGTTCTGGTTTCCATAAATTGTTTTGTTTAGAAGTTACATTTTGCAATGAATTCAACTTCTGTTTGATTGCGTCTAAGTTAATAGCCATGATTTAAAATTTAATTGTTAATGAATATTTAATAATTAGTAATTGGTAATGTATTTTGAGTGTCTAGAATAATCAATCTACATTCTCAACTTCTAATATAACCTTAATATATGGTAACCTTTTGAAGTCACCTAATATTTTTTATTTATTTTTCTTAGCTTCCATATAAACGGTTTTTAACCATTTAATGAATCCCATTTTCTCGTCTTTTTTAATATTTGGATATTCTTTGAAGAACTCCACTGCAAACGCATTAAATGAAATAGCATCTTGAGCCATTAAGTCAATATCTGACATAGCAGATTCTTTTAAACCTTCATTAAGGTTTCCTGTCTTATCTAATGCATCAGAAAAGAAAAATGTTCCTTGATTAAGTCTACCTTCTTGTTCTGTTCTTCCTACATACTCATTAGTTTTTGGATTCCAATAATGAGTAATTCCGTCTGGCGCTGACATATGTTTTAGTTTACCTACCTTTGCGTTATTCATTAGAGTACGAGCAATTGCAACTGTTATCGCTACTTTATTAGTTAGTTTTGATTTATCAACTGGTGCCAAAGCTTCTTTTAAAGCTTTTCGAACTTCTTCTCTAATTAATTGTTTAAACTCTGATGCCTTCATATTATAAATTTATAATTTGATATACTTTGGTATTTAATACTTTTAAATCATTATTAGAAGTTACTAGTAAAGCATTGGAATATTTGGTCCAATCCACAGAATAAGAGTTGTCTAATATTCCGTCATTTTCTTTTCTAATCAAAGCATTCAAAGAATTAATAGTGTATAAAGTATTAGTTTCTTTTTTTCTATGCACCAACATTGCTGCTGGTAATTGTTTTCTATGATTTCCTTTTTCAACATTGAAGCTGCATATAAGCTCTTCGCTGTTATCTATGGAAAGCACAAATATTCGTTTGTAAACTACCTCGTACGTTTTTGATATCATACTTACCGTATGATCCAAAGAATCTTCTATGCAAAAAAGACAAATAAGTTGTACCAATGTTATATATTATAAACGAGATTATCATATATAAATATGTAACTAGTGTCTTTTTGGTACAATCATGTTATTATAATCTGGACCTATTTCTAACTTCACAGGAAACTTACCTCCCTGCTCTAATTCTTCTTGAATCAATTTAACAAGCGTAGCGCCGTCTCGTTTGTCGAAATCGTATAAGAAGCTATCATATGTATAAAGTATTAGTTTACTTGAGTACGCCTTTGTACGTAGAAGTATATTATGGATTACGGCCATGTTCCTCTCGGTTTCATAAGACTGTAATAAATAGTTTAAAAGCTTTGCTGCATTCATATCACCAAAGAATGATTTAAACAATTTTCTTCCAAACATAGGCGTTTCAATATACCCTTCATCTTTGTACTGACTCCAAATTAATTGAGTGTATCTATGTATTTTTTCAAAGAATGGAATCTCCAAATACTCTTGACCTATACCACCATAAAGTTGCCTAAACGAAATAGATTTAGCTTCTGAATATTCTTCAGGAGTAAGAGTTTCTTTTTGAAAATAAAATTTACCTAAATACTCATGCACTGAACATCCTTCTGGAAATTTATAATCAACTAACTCTGCTAAAAGTCTTAAGTGATAAGCATCGTAGTCAAAAGAAAGCATAAACCCATTTTCTCCAAATCTAGAACAAAATGCACCTCGCTGACCATTGTCTTTGTTTAACGCTGCATAATTTATTCCTCCAAATCTATTTGATGGTCTACCTGTAGTAGTGTATATGTTATATTCTGTATATGCAAAGTTCTCATATAAAGGAGCTTCTTTGAATTGTTTTTTGTATTGATCGTAATGAGTGAATAATCCATTTTGTTCTATTTGAGCAAGCGAATCTAAAATCAATTCATTATAATTGGTAAATGCTACATCTTCATGAAAGAAATCATACACATCTAAAAATCGCTGAGCAATTGCCTGAGACTTTTCAATATGCTTTGTAATTGGAATGATTGCGTTTAAGTCATTGAACTTTTCAAAATGTCTTGTAAAAAATTCGTGAGCCGGAGTATCAAAATCATCTTCAATAGGTTGGTTCTTATGAAAGTACTCAACCATATTCATATCAATTATATTTTTACGATCTAGAAATCTTTTAAATTTCTTTTTACCATACACAAATAATTTAATATCTTCTGGAAATTGATTTAGCAATTCTTCAGGAAGTGAAAGACCTTCAGTATGATTGAATACAATCATTGCCTCTTTGTCTAAATTAATTACATATACATAAACTACCGAAACAGAATCTGTATAAACTGGTCTTTCTCCATTACAGTAAGTAGGTACGACTATCCAATCGTACCCTTTAGACTTTTCTAGGAATGACTCAAACTCTAATTTCGTTTCTATAATTTTCATAACCTAGACAATATATATAATTCTTTTGTTTTAACCAAATAATTTTTTAATGTCGTCACTGACTGCTTTGGAATGTACTGACAATTCTATATAATCAGTTAAGAAGTTTTTGAGTCCTACAAATTCATGATCTTTTAAAAGCACAATTCTTTGGTTGGTATCATAAACACCATACACAATATTTTGCGTAGACCGATCATCATTAAGTGGCCCTGTTAATTTCCAATCAACTTCAGTAGCCATATATAACTTGTTATCTATTCCGCTACCTTGCTTTTTCCATGACAGCCACTGTTCATTATTAATTTCTACTATGTCTTGGTAACTAGAAAAGTTTCTTCTTTTAAGAAAATACCTAGTCATTTTCCCTGCTTTATAATCATCTAATTTAGGAATTGGAAATATATAATGCGGTGCTACTATAGCTTCTTTTTTAATTATAGCATCATACTCAAAATTATTAGGTTGTGCTATTATATTAACATAAGGAATTAATTTTTTAGAGTCTGATTTATGAAATACAGCTCCTGTTAATACAGTTCCGTCAATGTATTTATGATAAAATCCTTTATACTCAGTACCGTCTTCTAACATCCATTCTAACCCATCTGTGCGAAGGTTAGTGCTAATGTGAGACTTAGGATAATATAATTTATTTCTTATATACATTTTAATATGATGGTTGAGTTCTACAAACAGTACTTAATGTTGTCGTCCAATCATTTTGAGATATAGAATGTTCTACTTTAGTAACTGTAAAACATATCTTAGCTTTTTTGTATGCTGACGGAAGATAATTAGTCGTAATTGCATTTCCAAACAAAAATCCATTTACTCCATCTAATGTGCAAGAAAACTCAATTGGAACTGGAAATGCTTCTGAACCTGGCTTAACGCCATTAGCCGTTTCTCCTGATGTATACATACGCTTAATTGCGGCTCTTAAAGCATTTACATTTTTAGGTGACGGTCCAATTCCTTCAGGATCTTTAGGATCAGGAGGTCCTTGAGCATCTATCTTTTTCCTAGCATCTAAATACGAAGGTGCTGGGTCTCCTTTAGTAGGAGTATCTTTTTCAGTTACTCCATTAATAGTAGCCATTACGGCTCCTGAAGGAGAAGAAGTTGATGTATTTCCTACATACGCTGCTGTTGCCATTTCCGATGGTACTTTTGCTACTAATGAAATACTTCTACAAATACTACCTCTAGTTACAGCTTCTATAGAAAATGGCTGAATCGTAGCGTCTATATAATTAGAATCCACAATTAAAAATTCCATAGGGTTTTTAGGATTCTGTGACATAGACAATTTAAATCTTGTACCTGTATTTAGGTTAATAGAGTCAAATAATTTACCAAATAATTTTGCAATTGAAGTGTCTGCAGCTTTTGCATTATTACCTTTATCATCAGCTAACTTACTAATTATATCATTTAAGTGAGTAATACTAATCATAATTTTACTTAAATCTCCGCCGGAAAATTCACCTTGATGCGTAGTGAATCCTAATTTCATTTTTCCTCCATATGTTGCATAAGGCTCAGGTAATAAAATTTCTTTTGGATTTCCTGATACAAGCATATCAGATCCACCGGCAGGTACATTTCCTTTTGTAACTGTACCATCACATTTGATAGCAATGTCTTTTAGTTTAGCTGAAGTGTCGTGTATTTTTTCAACTGCTAATTTGACAAATGCTTCTAACGTTACATAATAATGAGGAGTAGCTTCTTCACCATCTTCACCCGCTCCCGTTCCCCATGATTCTGGAAATTTAACATTACCCACTCCGTCAGGTCCTACAATTTGCTCTG
>Ga0164292_10003039_pt1 | contig 13701 bp, 20 predicted proteins | sample GEODES117metaG_FD_111486 | JGI IMG/M metagenome (GOLD analysis project Ga0164292, IMG submission 111486) | Eutrophic lake water microbial communities from Lake Mendota, Wisconsin, USA - GEODES117 metaG | ecosystem: Environmental > Aquatic > Freshwater > Lake | place: USA: Lake Mendota... | reverse complement strand
CGCAGGGACGAATGATAGTGTGTTAAGTATGCATATCTTCGCTAAGCACAAATTCGACATGTGATTGACCCGGATCATTATTCACTGTTGTGTGCAAGATGCACTCATCGAGATCTTGAAATATTCTTTTTATCATATCTTATATTAACGAAGTTCCTTTAAAACTTCTTTGATGTTTATTTGACCCCACCGATTTGCCGAATGAACAAATGTTTTAATATGCTTTGGCTTATTCTGCTTTTTCCATTCTTGAACGAGATATTCTGCGCAGTGTTTTCCTGTCTTCTCTTTAAGATTACCGTATTCAATTACACCGATATCTTGTGTAACCGTGAAGTAATGTTTAATATGTTCTTCGTGTAGGTCATGATCAAATGAAACAACATCTGGCAATCCTAGATGTATGATACAATTTACAAACTCATCGTATGTTCTTACAATCACCCATTCATCTTGATGTATACCGGAATGTTCAACAAGTGATACTTTGTGTATACCTGTATCAAGATGTAAATATGCGTCATTAGGATTCCGCATATCATCAATAAAAATGTTCATGCTTCGTCTCTAATCCGTTGAAGAATTTGATCGGAACCAGAGACCATATCAATAAGTTCATCACCTTTGAATACAATTAATCGCGGCACTACTTTGATATTGTGCTGCCTAAAAAATTCAATATCATCTTCCATATTCTTAATTTCTACAGTTAAATTTTCTGCAGTGATTTTAGATTTAAGCATTTGACAAGGACCACAAAAAGTAGCAGAGGCCAAGACAAGTTTATTTTTCTTTTTAAAGATATTATCCCAACCGTCTCGATATGCTTGATTAGGTGGATCTGTTTTGATATATTTACCTGTTATTGAATTTTTTGCGATGTTTCCTGTTGCCATAAGTCGTATGTAGGGTTGATATAATCATTATATATGTAATCAAAGATAGCGTCATTATCAGCTGGTTCAACTACATTTAAATCTTCTAGGAGCTGATTGAAGAGTTTATCTTGCTGCTCTTGAAGATCGTTAATAGTAGCTTTAATAAGGTTAATCTTAACCTTTTGTTCTGTTGTTAGTTCAGTTTTCATATGTATACCAAATATCTGTTTTTTCTCTATATGCCTTAATTTGGCTTAAAATATACTCAACGAGAGCTTCATGCAATTCATGTTTTGCAGCTTCTACGGTAGCATTGTAGATCCGATCAATTAGCTTTTGTTCAGGTGTTGGATGCTCTTTACGTGATTTAGCAAAGTTAGCTTTCATCTCTGCCCGTTGAGCATCCCACCTCTCTCGCTTAACCTTAAGCTCTTCTTCAGTTAACTCTTGTGGTTTTTCATCTTTAACCAGATCGATAGAAATCAGTTGACCATCTTTAAGTAAAGCTTTATAGTCAACCCAACCAGATTCATATCGCTGCCACTCTTTACTCTCACCCGTATTATACTCCTGTTTATAATTCTGATGGTTGTAACTTTCATAGAATCTAATAGCACCATTAAAATCAACCTGCTTCCAGGTTGTAGATATAGTTTTTAAGTGACCAATACGATCCATTATCGACTCTCCATCTGGATTTTCAGGATCCACCCATTCTGTCTCTCGCTCTTCATACCAAAGCTTACCATCAGCATCAATCTTATACAGACTCATATACTGATCCGGTGTATCTTTAGTTTGAAAGACAATTTCTTTTTCTGATCCCCAACGTGTAATCAGGTCTTGTGGTAGCCCCACAAGCGGATACTCTACTATAATCGAATCGAACAGTCCCATAAAATTATTATATATTAGGTTTATTTAACTGCAAGTATTTTTACTAAAATTCTTAACTGCAGAAAATGCACCATTAGGTATAATATATTTTTTTTGATCAGACCAGGATTCTGCAGAAAGTATTTGAATTTCAGCACCTGTTTTATGCGCGTACGACATATAGCCTTTCGGTCTCGGCACATCTGGACCTGTAAAAGCACAAGACTTACAAATCTTCAAATTTAGCTCAGCACGCGCTGGCTCCACCATTACTCCACATCCACAGAACATATTATTATTTTATTAAAGTTCCTTTAAACTCCCTACTTAAGATTTGCTGCTATCAGCATACCACGACATAATTTCGTAATGGAATGTCTTCTCACTAATATTCGAACTTACATGAATAAGTGAGATTGGTTCAACACCAGCCCCTTCTTCATAAATTATAATTCTGTTCGTCTCTGAGTCATGCTCAAACCGATATTTATTAATTTTACCGCTATACATTTTCGTTGTTTATTTGCTCTCTTTTTCGCTTTCTAGATATCGTAGCATCTCTTTTGCTATGACAAGTTTATCAATTATGTTGATAGGCATTTTCTTGCTCACTACACTATTTATAATAAAATATACTCTAACATCAACACATTTAAAGTTTTTTTCTTCATCTTGAGTATATTCAAAATCAATAAGGGCGCCTTCACCAGACTCAGCACCACACATTGCATTATGATTTACATCAACACACCTTATAATATTCATCTCTTATTATTATCGATTAGTTCCTTAAAATAATCAAAATTAAATTTTGCGTATTTTTCTTCAATACCTTTATAACTATCGTAAATTTTACAAACATTAACTGCTAGGTTTTCAAATTTACGCGCATCTTTTTCTTCCGGTGAGTTATAATACTCAGTGTAATTGCTGTAATTAAAACGAATTCCTTTAATTTCTTTAACTTGTTTGACATGTCTTATTTCGTGTAATAGCGTCGTTATAATATATTTTAACGATGTTCCTTGTTTTAAATCAATTCTAATTATTTTATCATCAGGCCAATAAGCTGACCAGTTGTCGCGGCATTTTTCAACTTTAATAGGAGTACGCCATTTAACTTTTAAAAATTGACTTAATATAAAGTTTATTAAATTAAAATCAAGCTTAGTTGCTTTAACTATTCCAGAAGATGGCTTTAAAACTAACATTTAACATATAGATTTATACTTCTCCACGTAATATGTTACTATTTCTGGTACACCTTTCGTAAAGAAATTACGTTGACTATGTAATGGTACTACTTCATCATATACAGTTGACATTGCATATCTAAAATCGTGTCCCAACCTATCCTTTATACTCTCAATATAAACACCGCTTTCGCGTTTATACTCGGGATACTGACGTACAATTTCATCAATAATTGTATTTATTATTTTAATATTATTGATTTCTTCAGTACCGTAAAGATTGTAAATACGTCTACGCGATAGGTGATGTAGAACATAAAGAAGAGCTTTTGCGTGATCTTCAGCGTGTATCCATTCACGAATATTTTCACCGTTACCATACATTGGAATATTTTTACCACCTACAATAGAACGAATAATAGTTGGAATTAATTTTTCATTATCCTGTCTAGGACCATAATTATTACAGCAGCGTGTAACTGTAATATCCAAACCGTATGTACTTCTATACGATAAAGCAAGTAGATCAGATGACGCTTTTGAGGCTGAATAGGGCGATCTTGGATTAAGGTTAGTTAACTCCGTGAAAGGATTATCACCAATTTTAAGGTGACCATATACTTCATCTGTAGATACGTGTAACATTCTTGCTTTAGGTGCAAATCGTCGTATACCTTCTAGAATATTAGCCGTACCATTTACATTAGATTCGACAAAGCCGAGAGGGTGTGTAATTGATCTATCAACATGCGACTCAGCTGCGAGATGTATGATGTAATCGGGTCTGTAAACTTCAATAATAGTAAATATTTTTTCATCGCAAATATCTATAAAGTAATTAGTCACACGGTCGTCTTTTGAGATATTATTTACAGAACTACCTGTACCCATTTTATCTACGTTAATAATCTCACCTGTTGTATTTTTGAGAAGCTGCTCAACAACATAACTTCCTATAAATCCACATCCACCGGTTACCAGATAACGAATTTTATTCATAAAATCCCACCGTTGTATTTGTTCTACTTTCAATTGCTTTGACTAAATTAGCACACTCTAGTAAATCATCGTGAGTGCCGCAATCAAACCAAAATCCATCTAACTGTTGCACCTTAACTCTATCGATACCATCCATAGCTTTAATTAAATCGACAATTTCTAGCTCACCTCTATGTGAGGGAGTTAGAGTCTTAACTACATGAACTACTTCATTGTCAAATACATATAGACCCACAACAGCATCGTTACTAATAAACTTATCTGGCTTTTCAATAAGCTTATCGATATAGCCTTTTTCAGTTAGTTTAACAACACCGTAAGCATCTGGTTGTCTTACTTTATAAGTGAAGATAGTGTTAGGTTTAGCTTCAATACGTTCTGAAGTAATAAACACATTATCGCCGAGAATAAGCGTAACATCATCTTCACCAATAAAATCTCTACCTACAATAAAAGCATCAGGTAAGCCTCTAGGTGAGTCTTGAACAACAAAAGATAAATTTAATCCTGTTGTACTTTTTAACTGTTCTTCAAAAAGCCTACACTGAACATGGTCAGCAGTAATAATAAGAATATCTGTAATACCCATACTTTTAAGAGTATTAAGAGGGTAATAAATCATGGGTTTATTATATACAGAAAGTAACTGCTTACTAACTGCATATGTAAGTGGATACAACCTACTGCCCTTACCACCAGCTAAAATTATTCCGCGCATATCAGTCTATTTTAATATTAACTAACGCATTATCAAGTGCTTGTTTTTCTGTTTGAATATGAAAGTCAGGAAACAAACATTTTAGTTTATTAATTGATAAAACGCAATTTGACCTAGGTGCAGCCATATTAAGCAATTTAGGATCAACATAAGCCCACTTAGGATTGACTATGTCATATGTGGTCATAAGATCTACTACTTGCATAGTGTCTAATGCACCAGGATTAACAAAATTAATTGTATTAACAATAGATAAGTCAACTTTATTATCTATTAAATATTCTATAAACATACACAAATCTGGTACATATGTTTTGGAATTCTTAAAGTTAATTAATTGATCATATTTGTGAATCTTAGTTAGATAACTACGTGGATTATAATCATCGCAGAAAGGCATACGAACCCGAATAATACAACCGTAATCATTAAGTGTCTCGAAAGCGTGTTTTGATTTTGAATATGTTGATGAGTAATCAAATAATCCGAAGTTAGGCTCATCTTGCTCAGTCCATACTTTCTCATAACCACTATATATACAGCCAGATGATATATGAATATACTTAATACTCAGCTGGTTACACGTATTGCTAATATTAAGTGGAATAACTACATTAAGATCCCAACACTCTTTCTTTCTTGATTCACCCTCATCAACATTAGGACGACCAGTAAATCCAGAGCAATTAACAACATACTGAATATTATGGTTGAGTATAAATTTCCTAAATAGTGATTGATCCGAGTAATCAAGTTGCTCACGTGAAACAATATGATAATTATGCTTAGTAGGATCAACCCAGGATATAATCGCTTTACCGACATATCCAGCTCCAATGATTAATACATTACTCATATATAATAATTATAATATACCGCAATATACTAATCAACTAATATTATAATTTTTCTTTTGCAAGCTTGGTGTAATATAAGGGATCCTCAGCAAGGTGATGCATAGAAATAATTTTAGCGATAGCCTTATAAGGTGTGTGTTCACTCTCTACTTCTATACCTTTAGCGAGTTGCTCAGGATCATATGTGATAGTGATATCTACTGGCTTAAAGAATGATTTAAAAGCTTTCATATTATTGTTTTTTACCGTAATATTCTTCTATATACTCGATAATATCACTACTTGTAATAGTATCGTTATCCGATATAAATTCAACCATAGCATCCGCTAGATCATTACCCATTTGTGAGAGATCGTCGTTCTCGGTGTCATCAAGTAAATCCCGAAGATCATAAATAGCATTGGTGATCTTGTCAATTTTCTCATTTATTTTGCGAACTAAAGTACCTTTATTCATTATTATTATTTAATTGATTTATGTTAATTAGTCTTTTGATCTACCTTTTTTACCTTTAATTTATAATGTTCAAGTATATTGGTCACATCTGTTTTAAGATAATTAGCATGATAGGGTACCCACTTATCTTCCTCTAAATATAAAGTGACTAGCTTTGCACACTTTTTACCTGACATTACTTCAAAAATTTTTGCATACATAGATAACTGAAGAGCATACGTATTAAACTCGCAGTAGGCTAGATGGTCGACGGGTGATAAAAAGTATTCGTTAAAATCGTTTGAAAAGCGATATTTCTTATTGGTTTTAAAGTCAGCTACAATAAAATCATCTTTACGTTCATAAATTAAATCTGTTGTACCTGCAATCTCATAATCGTGTAGAAATAGTAATTCTTCTGATAAGACTTGCTTATAGTTACCAATATATTTTGTTACAAAACGGTCATAACTCTTAAAAAGATAGCTGTAGGAATCATCTACACCACCAAACTTAACAAAATCCTCCATTAATTTATGAATTTTTGTACCTCTATCGGTTGCAACTTTGGTCGTAGCTTTCCAGGATTCGAGTACAAACTCCTGTGTTACACCTTCACGCTCTGCAACTCGTTTAGAATGAGTATCAGAATCAAAAGGCTTCTTATATTTACCGAGTAGCGTAGTAACGGAAGTATACCGATTACTAGTTTCGGTATTAGTGTAAGTGTGTGACTTTTCGTCAAAGACAATCATATTGTTATTATATGATAAAACTAACAATTTGCAATAAATATTAATATGGGCATTAGAATTTCAGAACTACCTTCAAATACATTACCTTATAGTGGTACAGATCAAATTCCTATCGTACAGAACAGTGTTACACGAGCTGCTACTCTAAGTTCGCTCGTAACATATCTATCTAGTTCTGCTAATTATGCGTTTAAAGATGCAGCTAATATATTTACAGCAACCCAGAGTATTGCAGGCGACTTATCTGCTCAGGGCAAAATAGTAGTAGGTATCAACAACATCTCTACTGACACACGATCATCTATTCTTGGAGGTGTAAATAATACAGCTAGCGGTACTTGTTCTAGCGTTGTTGGTGGTCTTAGTAGTAGAGCTACTGGTATTAATTCTAATGTAGGTGGTGGTAGTTTTAATATAGCTAGTGGCTTTTATTCTAGTGTTGTTGGTGGTACTACTAATACAGCTTGCGGAACTTATTCTAATGTTCTTGGTGGTACTACTAATACAGCTAGCGGTAATTGTTCTAGTGTTGTTGGTGGTGTTAGCAGTAGAGCTAGTGGTGTTGCTTCTAATGTTGGTGGTGGTAGTAGTAATTCAGCTAGTGCTACGTATTCTAGTGTTGTTGGTGGTAGATTAAATATAGCTTGTGGCGCTAGCTCTAATGTTGTTGGTGGTTGCGGTAATACAGCTAGCAGTAGTTATTCTAGTGTTGGTGGTGGTAGATTAAATACAGCTAGTGGTTTTTGTTCTAATGTTGGTGGTGGTAGTAGTAATTCAGCTAGTGGTAGTTGTTCTAATGTTGCAGGTGGTAGATGTAATACAGCTAGCGGTGCTAGTTCTAGTGTTATTGGCGGGTTTAGTAGTAGAGCTAGCGGTATTTGTTCTAGTGTTATTGGTGGGTTTAATAATATAGCTAGTGGTGCTTGCACTCTCTTTCTTAGTGCTTACGTGATTACTGGTGGGTTTAGTACGGTTGTTGGTGGTTGTAATAATACAGCTAGTGGTAGTTATTCTAGTGTTGGTGGTGGTAATATTAATACAGCTAGTGGCGTTAGCTCTAATGTTGGTGGAGGTGTAAATAATTCAGCTAGCGGTAATAGTTCTAATGTTGCAGGTGGTAGTACTAATTCAGCTTTAAGTGCTTGTTCTAATGTTGCAGGTGGTAGATCTAATACAGCTAGCGCTCTACACTCTAGTGTTGGTGGCGGTAGATCTAATACAGCTAGTGGAAATTATTCCAAAGTTGGTGGTGGTTGCGGTAATCTAGCTAGCGGTGCTAATTCTAGTGTTATTGGTGGTAAAAGTAATACAGCTAGTGGTGTTTGTTCTAATGTAGGTGGTGGGTTTTGTAGTACAGCTAGTAACTATTATTCTAATGTTGGCGGCGGTAAATGTAATACAGCTAGTGGTGCTTGGTCTAATGTTGGTGGTGGTAGTAGTAATTCAGCTAGTGGTAGTACTTCTACAGTTGCTGGTGGCGGTGGCAATATAGCTTGTTCTGCGCATTCTAATGTTGCAGGTGGTATTAGTAATACAGCTTGTGGTACATGGGCTAGTGTTGGTGGTGGTTTCTGTAATACAGCTAGTGCCACGTATTCTAGTGTTGTTAATGGGTTTAGTAGTAGAGCTGGTGGAAGTTATTCTAGTATACTCGGAGGAACTTGTAATAATATATTGAGTTCAGCAACCTGTTCCTCAATTCTTGCAGGTGCAAGCATAATAGCGTTATCTGCAAACACAGCATATGCACCTCGTATTGCTCTCACCAATGTACCTACAACATCTGCTGGATTAGGCTCAGGTTTTGTTTGGACGTGTACCGCCAATAATCAACTTTATATCGTACCTTAATTGATATTGATTTTCTTCTCACTCGCTATAAATTAATATAATGAGTGAGAAGAAAGTAGTCTTTCATATCGAGGGTGGTATAGGAAAACACATTGCTGCAACCGCTGTAATTGAATGCTATAAAAAGAACTACCCTAATTCAGATATAATTGTTATCTGTGCTTGGCCTGAGGTTTTTTTAAATAATCCCTTTATTTATAGAGTATACAAATTAGGAGTATACCCTTACTTCTACGAAGATTATATCTATAATAAGAATGTTGAAGTATTTGCTCAAGAACCATACAAGACAACATCACACATTACTAAGCAAAAGCATGTTATTGAGTCATGGTGTAATATGATTGGTATCCAATATACCAACGAACAACCAAGATTATCTTTTAACTTTAGAGAACACGAATTAGGTAGGACTGTTTTTGTAAATCAAGATAATAAACCTGTACTCATTTTTCAACCGTTTGGAGGCCCAGGAAAAGATCATCAAGAGACACCGTATTCATGGATGAGAGATATTCACCCTGATATTGCTCAGCAGTTAATAAACAGGTTGAGTGAGAAGTATAGTGTAGTTCATGTATGTTATGATAATCATCCTATACTTAATAACTGTATAAGAATAGATCAAGTTTTACAGAAAAAGGTGCTATTTAGTATGCTACAATACTCTGAAGCTAGACTTTTTATTGATTCATCACTTCAACACGCTGCCGCAGCAATGGGATTACCTTCAACAGTGGTGTGGGTTGCAACACAACCAAAAATATTTGGTTATGATATTCATAATAACATTACATCATTAACAGAATTTCCAAAAGGTACAGTTGATTCATATTTATATGATTATAACTTTACAGGAGCTATTCACGAATGTCCGTACGTTAATCCTTCGCAAATATTTGATATTGAAGCTATAATCAAAACACTACTATGAAGCAACTATTTTTTAATTCATCTCTACCTAGAGCTGGATCCACACTATTGCAAAATATTATAGCACAGAATCCTGATTTCTATTCTACTCCTACCTCCGGTACACTAGAGCTTATCTACGGTGCTAGAGCTAATTACAGTAGTGATCCTACGTTTAAAGCACAAGATGCTGAGTTAATGCGAAAAGGATTTCAAAACTTCTGTAGACAAGGTCTAAATGGTTATTACGATGCTATTACCGATAAACCTAATGTGCTCGAAAAATCGAGAGGCTGGGGTATCCACTATAAATTATTAGAGTTTACTTTAGGTACAAAGCCTAAAGTAGTGTGTATGGTACGTGATCTAAAGCAGATCATATCATCGATGGAGAAGAAGTTTCGCGAGGCACCTGAAGTTGATTCAGGTATTGTAAATCATGCTCAGTTAGCTAATACAACAACTGCTAAACGGGTTGATCATTATCTTACAACACAACCATTAGGCTTAGCTATTGAACGTTTAACTGAAATATTTAGCCAGGGTATTAACGAAGATATGTTGTTTGTTAAATATGAAGATTTATGTAGTTCGCCTGAAGATCAATTAAAGAGAATCTATAATTATTTTGAATTACCCTACTACACACATCACAACTTTAATTATATTGAACAGTTAACCCACGAAGATGATAACGTTTACGGTGTATTTGGTGATCATAAGGTTAAGCCTAAGCTAGCTAAGGTGGATAATGATCCTATTAAGCTACTGGGTAGGGATGTCTGTGGGTGGATTGATAATAACTTTAAATGGTATAATAATATTTTCAACTATTAAGAAACTACCTCGTAAGAATAAATAGTTATATGAGCTTAAAAATTACTCTTACAACACCGCTTGTAGTCATTAAACAACCAGAAATTACTGAAACCATAACTGAACTCGATATCGAACGTATCGTTGATATGCCTGCACAAAAGAAAGTGTTTGTATTTATTGGAGATCAAAGAATTGAACTATCTCAGTTATCTGATGACAACTATGATACACCTGAAGAGTGGTCAAATGAAACTTTAATTGATGCAGTTAAAGCTCACTACGGTATTGTTTAATTATTAATTAGCAAACTAACTTTACACTCCGGATGTAGCCTAGTGTTATATCTGGTTTTTGTATAAATAATAGTATATGGCTGAGACCAAAATAACACAGCTCGTAATATCTCCCTCCATAGATGGTACAGAGTATCTTATAGTTGATAATACAGAGGTTACCAGGAGAACTACTATTAATTCTTTATCTAGCGTTGTACAGACATGGCCTATTCCTTGTAATACAATACTTCAATCAAATAGTGCTACGTGGAATAATACTTCTTCAACAGTTCAATCAAATAGTGCTACATGGTATCAAGGAAATTCAGCAGTTAACACTGTAGTTCAATCAAATAGTGCTACATGGTCTCAAGGAATTGAACCTGTTTATACTATTACTAGTAATTATACTATATCTGCCGATGATACCAGAAAGCAATTCATATATTCATCAACAAATAACATTACCGCCTTTATTACAGCGAGCGCTAATATTGATAACTTTTCTTGTACCTTCTCACAACTTGATTATGGCTCCATTGCAATAAAATTCGATCCAACTTATACATCTGGATCTATTATTAGTATTAATAATATTGATACTACAATAACCAAAGGAGCATCGATTAATATTAAACGAACGGCTAATAATCAATTTCTCGTGTCACCAGTTTTTTTTTCCTTAGTTCAATAGGGGTTGAATTTGTTCCTGTTAGCAATGAGTATTATAATATAGCTCTATCTGGAGTTTCTTCTGTAATTAAAAATACACCCCTATCTGCCGACTATATTCTCGATATAGATGGAGGAAATGTAATTCTATCATCTTACAGACTAAAAAATGTACCTGTATCTAATAGAGATGTATTAAATTATATACCTCTTGATTACTGGTATCAAAATATAAGCTTATCTTCTTACGATACGGTAAATCAATACATTAACACTTTTCAATTAAGTGGAATTTCGAGAATGGGATTTAATTGTCGCGATTTTATTAGTGAGATAAAAATTATAGATTCAACTTTTAAGTTAATAGAAGTAGACTTTCCTGACACTACCCTCATACCAATACAGAGTGCTTATAATTATCCGTCATCAGGAGCTTATTTTGACTTTATGGGTGCAAACTCGTTGACTGTTTCAGGAAATCAATATCTTAACACTCTTGATATGGGATATCGTAGTTTTAGAGTAACAGATAGTAATAACTATGGCTACTATCCTCAGAGAAACATTAACATACGTAATAATCTGAATCTCTCTTCTGTCAATTTAGTCTTGAGCTGTAGAGGAGACTATCCTGGAGAGTATGATAATTATTTGTATTCTGATATTAATACGTTTAATATAACTCTTGAAGGAAACAACAATATTAAAAATATTACGGTTTTAGGTAAAGAGTTGACATCATATTCAAATAGTAGAGAAACTATTTACCCCGATAATTCTAGAGATTATAAGCCTGTTCAGGTGTTCTTAAATCTCTCCTATGAAACTACTTTAAGTCTGGAGAATATCGACATACAATACCCAGGTAGTCACTTTACATTTACGCAATTTAACAGTGTTAGCGGCATTTTTTATGGTATAGGCACTCTTTTACAAGCAATATCATCAAGTTACTCAACACCATATACAGAATATGGAAATTGGAGTCAGATTCATCCAGATGCTATAACCGCAGGAATCAATTTTAATACTTTAAGCTCGTTTAAGCAGATAAGTCTTGATAAGGCTTTAAAAACCATTTATAAGAATAAAGATAATGAAAATACCGAGTATATTGCTAATGATACTTTATTTTTTGTTACTGCAAGTGCTAGCACACTTGTAGATATACTAACAACTAATGCGCTTAACAGTTACGCTCAGCCTAAATTAGGCACATGTTTGTTTACAAGCGAGTCAATACCAGCAGAAATACTCCATAAGCATAATGTAACTAATACTCTATATCAGGTATATCAGGTATATAATTCTAATCCTAATACTCTTTTTGCTTATCAATCACGAATAATAACAGAGGCATTATCTGGTAAAGTACAGCCATGGACTTTTTATAGACCCGTTACAGGCATCCAGAGTATAAATCCTAATTTTGGATTTAATAAAAACTCAACATATACATGGCCTCTCTCCATTCTTAATAATATCAGCAGAATGGCTTATTACCAGGGACCGTTTGCTGGTGGACCGATGCCATATACACTCATACACCCACGATATGCTTATACCGCTGACCACTGGCAGTACGGGCTGACATTTCCATATAATACTGCCTTCCTTAATACATATACTGGTGTTTCTACCACTGTATCCGTTATAACTGCTAGAAAAGTTCCGGGATCTGATATACGAATAGTTAAGTTTCAAACCCCCCTACCTCTAAGCTCTTTCCCTGGGTTGTATATTTTACCGCAATCCTTATACAGTTCTAATTCTGCAACAAAAATTGCTACCCACCTACCTGGATTTAGTTTTGGTCAATTCTACGATATTACACCAAGTATGTTTCGACTCGTCGACGGAGCGTCGGTTTATGGTCGGGATTATATAAATTTTGATTCAACATACGCTGCATTTCTATCTCAAAGAAATGTTATACCTGGTGATAGTGGTCATCCGCAATTTACCTTTATAAACAATAAGCCTGTTATTATAGGGGGTTGGACATCCACTGCGGGTGGCGACGTGCTTGGATACTACTATCAAGATATTCAATCAACTGTCAATCTACTTGAAGGAAGTTCAGTTGCTTTAAATCTTATCACGCAAGCGGATCTAGATATATATGATAATTATATATATTAATAATACTGACCATATATATCCGTATTATTAGCGTTCATATTGAATACAGTATTTTGAGATGTTGTATCAATATCACCTGTATATGATTTTTCCTCTGATAAAACAACCCCAGGTATATTGGACGAAAGTATACCTGAGAATGAATTTTCAAATACTTGTTGATTCTGCAACTCTTTCGGTGCACCTGGCTCGAATGAGTACTCATATCTCTTAGCTCTTAATCTATAAACATAGTGACCAAGTAATGGATTCATAGAAGCTACATCTTGATCAACACGTTCTGTAATTTCAAAAATCTTAGCGCCACGACCATTTGGT
>Ga0164292_10003035_pt1 | contig 13707 bp, 20 predicted proteins | sample GEODES117metaG_FD_111486 | JGI IMG/M metagenome (GOLD analysis project Ga0164292, IMG submission 111486) | Eutrophic lake water microbial communities from Lake Mendota, Wisconsin, USA - GEODES117 metaG | ecosystem: Environmental > Aquatic > Freshwater > Lake | place: USA: Lake Mendota... | reverse complement strand
TCCAGATATTGTTAAATTAACTGCTGTTGCATCTCCAGTTAGTGCTGGTCCTGCAAGAGGAGCCTTAGCATCCATTTGTGTCTGGATAGCAGAAGTAACTCCATTTAGGTAGCCAATTTCTGTATCATCAACATCTGCAACCCTAAGTTGAACTGTACCAGTTGCGTCAGGGAAAGTGATTGTACGATCAGCGGTTGGGTCTGTAACAGTTAGTGTTGTTTCATTCCCATTGTCTGTTGTACCCTCTACAATAATAGATGCTCCAGGAACAACTAGGTTCTTGCTTGCATCAAGTCCTGCTACGCCAGAGATTGCTCCGACATCTGAATCTTGTAGATATGATCCAAGTGATGATGCGATAACATCTGTTGCATCTACGAAGTAGGTAAGGTCTGCCCAATATGAGACCCCATCACCAATCTTAAACTTATTTGTGTCCGATTCCCAGCCGATTTCTCCAGCATTTAGGATTGGACCATCGCCATCGTTAGAAGATGTCCACTGTGATGCGGTACCTCTACGCTGTTGCATTCTTGTTGCCATTATTTACTCCTCCAGTGGTGTATAGTCATATTATATCAGTTTTTAATTAAATACTTCTGTTGCAATTCCGCCATCGTATGTGACAGACCAACTGTTAGTATTATAAAAACCAGCATCCTCTTCAGCGCCAGCCTCATTATAAAAACCAGCATCTTTAAACGTTGAAACAATTAAACCAGTTCCACCAATTGATGTATCGTGGATGTGTTGCGCTATCTCAATTGTGTCATTTAGTAGTGCAAGAGTATTCCACTGACCATTGTAGTAAAACAAAAGTCTGTTTTCAGCAGTATCAATAAAAAGTTCACCATTTGATGAATTTTCTGAACTTGGCGTTGTACTTCCTTGTGCTACAAGTAGTTCTCTGCCGTCTACATATGCCTTAGTAGCAGCGTGTGAATTTTCAGTTGGGGTGCCAACTGTGACTGCTGATCCAAAAGTACCGCCTTCGGCTACATCTAGCCCATGCTTTACTTTAAAGTCTCTATTTGTTGTTGCCACAGTTGACTCCCGTCTCTAATTATGCTTCGATATAGGTTCTATGAATCTTAACAGCAGTGTCTGCTGCTGCTGCAGTTACCTGCAAAAGAACATTTCCGCCGTCATAAACAGCATTTGTTGTTCCAAGTTGTGCATTACTGATTACATCAGCATACTCTGTTAGATAAACATCGTTTGTTCCGTTAACTGCAACTAGAACTTCAAGAACTTCAATATCATTGCCCTTTTTCATTTGAACAATATACTTAGCAGCAGAATATGTTGATGCTGACCATGTATCAATTGTAGTTGCTGATGTTCCAGCAGTTGCTGTTGCATCTCCAACCTGTGAATTTGTAAGTGTTACTGCTGTTGCAGTTAGTGCACCTGAAAGAGACAAAGTTGTTCCAGTTGCTTCTCCAATTACTGGAGTAACAAGAGTTGGTGTGTTAGCAAATACTAGAGCACCAGTTCCTGTCTCATCTGAGATAACTCCTGCAAGTTCTGAAGAAGATGTTGCAGCCAGTGCTGAAATCTTGCTTGCTGTAGTAATACCATTTGTTACTGTTGCAGCATTTCCTGTGTACTGTGTTGCTGATAGAACTTCAGTTCCAGCAATCTTCAATACCTTGCCTGTTGCCAAGTCTAGGTGCTCAGAAGATGTCCATGAATCAGTTGAATCAATCCATGAGAAAGTCTTGTCTGTAGTTCCCTTAAGAGTAAGACCACCACCATCTGCGCCTGCATCTGTTGGAGTTGCTACTGAACCAAGTGTAAGGTTCTTGTCATCAACTGTAATTTCTGTTGAGTTAATTGTAGTTGTTGTACCATTAACTGTTAGGTCTCCTGAAAGAACCAAAGATGTACCAGTTGCTGCACCAATGTTTGGTGTTACAAGTGTTGGAGTGTTAGCAAAAACAAGTGCTCCAGTACCAGTCTCGTCAGAAATAACTCCTGCTAATTCTGCTGAAGAGGTTGCTGCAAAAACATCTAACTTATTATTTGTAAGAGCAACAGTACCTGTAGCATCTGGCAAAGTGATTGTGCGATCTGCTGTAGGGTTTGTTACTGTAAGTGTAGTTTCATTGTCATCTGCTGAAGATCCTTCAAAAACAACGCTTGAATCTGAAAGTGCAAGTCCTGAAACTACTGGGCTTGTAAGTGTCTTGTTAGTAAGAGTCTGTGTGTTTGTTGTTCCAACTACCGCACCAGTTGCACCGTGTGCCTCTGTAAGGTTGCCGTGAGTTGTAAGGTCTGAAGATGAAGCCTTATCATTTAACTGAGTTTGGATTGCTGAAGTTACACCATCAACATAGTTAAGTTCTGTTGTTGAAAGAGTTGCGCCATCAAGAATGTTCAACTCTGTAGCAGTTGCCAACATAGCAACATCTTCATTAATCTTTGGTGATGTTAGTCGCTTGTTAGTAAGTGTTTCTGTTCCTGCAAGTGTAGCAAAATCTTCGTCTGAAAGTGCAGTGTTAAATTCTGCAATAGTACCAGTTACTGTGTTTGTTGTTAGTGAGATTGACTTATTTGAAAATGTGTTTGTTGATGAAGCAGATACTGTGATATCTGAAGTAAGTGCTACTGTACCAGTTGCATCTGGAAATGTGATTGTACGGTCTCCTGTTGGATCCGTTACTGCAATAGTTGTTTCAAAGTCATTTGCTGTTGCGCCTTCAAATGTAATTGAAGATTCAAAAACACCAACCGCTGCTGGTGCTGCCCACTTAAGTCCGCTTGTTTCATTAGAATCTGCAGTAAGGACCTGGCCGTTTGTTCCAACGCCAACACGTGATATTGCATTGTCTGCAGTACCAACTAGTAAATCACCTTTTGCGTCTGCAAGTTTCTTTGTAAGAACATCATGACCTTCAACGGTTGCGGTTGCGCCCTCAACTACTAATCCAGCCTTTACTCTAAAATCTTTTGTTACTGTTGCCATTTATTATCTCCTTGGTTAAGCCTTCAAACCAGTACGCATGTAGCGTAAGGTAATCGGGGTCTGACCCACCACGGGAACTACAGTTAGTGAAACTGTATCTCCTGCCCTAGAGACGCTAATGGTGCCAATATTCCCATCGTTGTCTACTATTCCATATTCACTAACGTTTACATCTGTGTTGTCAGGGACTATGGTCAATTCTGTTGTATGGTACTTGTTTCCAGTACTCTTCTTTAGTGAGACCACATACTTAACTGATCTCCACTCTGAGGCAGTAAAATTATCAAAGATTGTACTGTTCTCAATGCCAGTAATTGTTGACTCGTTGTTACCTGCTGAACCCAGATCTGTTGCCTGTGCTGATAAGGTATCAATTAAATCAACGTAATTTGCTTCGGTTGGTCTATCACCTGTCTGAAACAGGGCCTTTACGCTTGATAATGATATTTTAGCCATGTCTGAATTATATCATATATTTTAAAGTATATAGTTAGAGAAACCAATTACCTGTAATGGAATTGCTGGAACATTACCAATGCTGCTTGGTATTTGTATTGCTGTGAATCTTACTCTAAATGGTAGTACTGAATTTATTCTTATACCACGGTTTAAATCAACAATCTCTGCTTTTGGGAAAGAAACTCTTTCAATAATTTTTGTAGTAATTGGATTGTTATTATTTATAGTAACAGTTGCCACTAGTTTGTAACATCCTCAAGTAAAGTAATCTTGCCTTGAGCCACTGTCCATACAAGCGTATTCTGTGGAAGACGTAGTTCAATATCAAAAATATCATTTGTTCTTAACTGTGCAGTTTGTGCTGCAGTTAGATTAACTTTAAATTCCCCGTCTTCATCATCTAGGTCTTGTGTTGGATTAATTGTAAAAATAATTGTCGCAGAGTCTGTAATTATTTGAGGATCAACTGGAGTAGTTGGTCTTTTAAACTCTGCTTCTATTGTCCAATCAGAAATAGTTAAAGGCTGTCTTGTATCATCTGTTAGATAAACCATAAAAGATGCAGTATCTCCTTTTACAATAGTCCAATTAACAAATGGTGGTGCTTCACCAATATCATATGTAGATGCGCCTTGACCTCTATAAACTGCCATTATGCTAAACCTGCTTTCATTGATCCCCATGTTCCATTGCCTTTTGGCTGTCCAACAATAATAATTCCAGTTGAAGCATTTACTTTTGCAACTACTGCTACAGCACCTGACCCACCTGCTGGAATTGTGTCTGTAAGTCCTCCACCATTTGCAACATACAGAATTTCTCCAGCGGTATATGAAGAAGTATCAATTCCTTCAAACACTCCAGAGACAATTATTACTCCATCTGTATTATTTGAAATTGCTGCTTGTGTTATTCCTACAACTGGGAATGTTGTTAGGTCATCTGAGTCGCATTTTGCAATTAATGGTTTTGTTGAATACCCTGAAATATATACAGGTGTTCCTTTTGCAATTGTTGAACCTGTTGTATTTCTAACTTCTAAAGAAATAAAAGGAACGCCAACATTAGATAAAATATCTTCTAATCGTTCTGCAAGTGATTGAATATCCTCGTGAACATTTACAGGGTCACTTAAAACGGGGTAGGGAAGATCATAATTAGTAGTTGAACCAGTAGCCATAGTACTTATTATTATACCACTTAGCCTATCAATAATTAAAAAGTTATATAAATGTTACCCAAAGTTTGACTTTAATGGCAAATTCATGTTATAATTAATACATGCTACTAACAAGTAGCATTTTTAGTCTCTAGGAGGTTTTTATTATGAGAAGAGATAAAAAGGCTTGGATTGGAATCCTAGCATTGGTTGGAGTTGTGGCACCTTTTAGCAACCTTGCCAGTGCATCAAATACGGAAAACAACTTACTAATTAAACAGGCTGAAAACCCTGCTGCCACCCACAAGGTGGCTTTTGTTGTTTCTAAAGCAAAAATGTTAGAACAGTATGAAAACAAAACACATCTTACAGATGTTGAACTAAAAGAACTTCTTCACCTTGTTGGGTTTAGAGGTAATGATCTAGTGGTGGCTTGGGCTATTGCCAAGAAAGAATCTAATGGTCGTCCTTTAGCATTTAATGGAAACCATAAGACGGGGGACTCATCCTATGGGATGTTTCAAATTAATATGATTGATAACTTGGGTCCAGATAGACGAGATAAGTTTGATCTTGATTCTAATGCTGAACTATTCAATCCAGTTAAAAATGCTGAGATTGCATATTACATGTCTAGGGGTGGAGAAGATTGGTCTTCTTGGAAAGGCATAACACCTAAAACTAGAATGTGGATGAATAAATTTCCTAAATAGTTTTATATAAAAAAATAACCCCCTTGGATTTTGTCCTTGGGGGTATTTTTTATTTAATGTTTTTACTCAGAAGATTCAGGTATTTCTACTACCCAAGAAAGTGTTGGTTCGTCCCAAACATAAATCTTGCTTACATCCTCTGCTTGCTCTGGCATAGGGATTGGTGCATCCCATCCACCTACAGAGTTTAATGTCCAAGATGGATATGGTTGAGGTAAATAAAACAAACCATCATGATATCCACATCCAGGAAATACATATTCTGGACAAGCAATTATTTCATCAACTTCATGAAACTCTTTAAAATAAGTTAGTGTTTCATAATCTGGCTCATCAAAAACTGCTGTATTTACTACATCAGTTCCTTTTATTAGTGCATAAGTTTGTTCGCTCATTATGGTCTCCTGTAAACTATAACTCTACCGCTACCGCCTGCGCCTTGATTACCTGATGGTGATGAGGCACCCCAATCATAAATTGGGTTATATCCTGATCCACCACCACCGCCGCCTCCACCGCCACCGCCAGTGTTTGCTCCTCCTGCATTTCCAGGTGATCCTGGGTTTCCACCATCACCAGGTGCTCCTGCATTTGTTCCACCTGGACCAGATCCACCCCATCCACCACTGCCTCCACCTTGAGATCCACCATTTCCAGGTGTTCCTGCTGGGTTGTTATATGCAATTGGATATCCTTGAATATTGTTTCTAACTACTGTTGATCCTCCAGAGGCTCCGCCTCCACCGCCACCACCAACTTGTACCGTTGTTAATCCAGAAAATCCTAAAGCCAAGTTTCCACCAGCACCACCATTTTGTCCACCTGCTCCGTAAGGACCATATGTTCCTCCAGTAGCATTGACTGCTCCTGCAACATTTGAAGATCCTGATCCAGAAGAAGAAGATCCTCCACCATTTCCAGTTGCTAAAGAAGCAAAAGAAGAAGCGCCTCCTGCTCCACCTACGGTTACTGCAAACGTTTGTCCTGGTGTAACTGAGTATTCTTGGAATGCAGATCCACCTCCACCTCCACCACCGTTAGATGAGGCAGTTCCTCCTCCTCCAATTACATAAGCGGCAATTTTTGAAGTGCTAGATGGAACAGTGTATGTTCCACTTCCTGTAAATGTTTGTGATAAAGCATAAACAGAGTTTGGTGTAACTGAGTTAGATGCTGATGATGCTGTGCTTGTTCCGTTAGCGTTAACAGCAGCGATTGTAAATGTATAGGCTGTGCTTTGAACAAAACTTCCAGTAACTGTAAGTGGGCTAGATGATCCACTGACAGAAAGTGATATAGATGGACTTGATACTACAGAATAACTTGTAATTGATGATCCACCAGTTGCACCTGCTGTAAATGCAAGAGAAACAGTAGTTGCATTTGTTCCAGTTGCAGTAGGAGTTCCAGGTACTTGTGGAATTGTTGTAGCAGTAATTGAGTTGGATGCATTTGATGCTGGACCAGTTCCAGCACCATTTGTTCCAGTTACTGTAAATGTATATGCTGTATTAGAAGCAAGTCCTGTTACTGTAATTGGAGATGAAGACCCAGTTCCAGTAAACCCTCCAGGAGAAGATGTAACTGTATAAGATGTTGCTGGTGCACCAGATGCTGCTGGTGTAAATGCTACTGATGCTGCACCATTGTTATATGCACGTGAAGTTCCAACATTTGTTGCTGTTGCTCCAGTTGGTGCGTTTGGCTGTAAGAACCCCTTAGTGTTCTGTGAACCAGTAATTCCTATAATTGGCATACTTTACTCCCTCGTAATATTGATATTATATCATTCATTTTAGTCTGTATATAAATCTCCGTATAGAACAAATGTTGATGCATCTATACACACTAAAGTTGCTGCTGAATACTGTGCTCTTAAAACCAAACTTGGTGTTGCATTTACTGTAACTCCAGCAGCACCCTGTACTGTAACTGTTCCAGTTCCATATCTTGTTAAGTTTACTTGCTGGCCTGCAGTAAAAGTTGATGCTGGCACTGTGACTGTAACTGATGAAGAACTAGTAAACTGAACCATTTTGCTATCTGAATCTGTTGCAATCAAAGTATAGGTTGTTCCAGACTGAGAATTTATAGTAAGTGCTTTTCTTTCTGAAAGATCATATACTGATTTTAAAGCATTTGCCGTTGGTGCCAAACTTGTAGAGGTGCTTGCATATCCATCATTTAGTTGAACAACACCTGCACCACCAGTTGATGCTGACGGTAATGCGCTCCATTTAATTCCAAGAGTTTGAGTTGAATCTGCTGTTAAAACAAAGTTATTGCTTCCTACTGGAAGGTTATCTACTGAATCGTTTGCAGACCCAACAATAAGATCTCCCTTTGCATCAATAGTTCCTTTAGAAACAGAACCTGATGGATCAAGACCTGTAATTTGTCCTTGAAGATCGTTTAATGTATAAGCAATAGATGGGTTCACTAAACTTGCGGTATTGCTATTTGCAGTATTATATTCAGTTGAGCCATAGTGATATAACTTAAAGGCAGCCTGAATATCAGCGTTGTCCGCATACCCTGGAATTTTTGTTGGGTAAAGTGTTCCAATTAGTTCAGATGCCATATGTTTTCACCTCGTTCATTATATCATAACCGATACAAAAATATGAACTGAAACCTCTGCATCAAATGGACCCCAAGTTCCATCATACTCAGAAGCCTCAAGATTTATAACTAAGTCTGTCCCAGATATTTGAACAGATGAAAGAGAAGAGGCTAATGGTTTTGTATTTTGAATTGAATATTGAACGTTAAAGTTTTCAGCAGTAAGTCCAGCAGAAGTAGATATATCTGTTATTGGAATAACTACAGATCCGTTTCCAGCATATGCACTTGTTCCTGAAGCAAAAGTCACTGTATGTAATTTAGAATAAATTGTTGGATTTACACGTAAAACCTCAACCCATGAAGAACCACCAGGTGCTGAAATATATTGATATAGATATCCATAGTTTGAACCAGGGGCTGTATCAATATACATATCATTTAGTATTTGACCTAATCCAGAAAGTGAGTTTGGATTTCCAATACCAACAAAAAATTTACTACCACGAGTTCCAGTTGGACCAATATCAACAAGAAGTTCAACTGTTGATGGGCCAGCCAAAACAGTTAAATCATCATTTGATAAAACAACATCTGCCATTAAACTACTGCCCCAGTAATGTCATCTGTAACTGTTATTGACCCAGTAAGTAATGTAAAAATAACTCCAGCACCATTATCAATTTGAACATCATAAACATAGGTTGTTCCTCCGACAAGGCCTCTTCCAGTTGCTCCAGTTATTGTGCATGTGATGATATCGTTTGCTGTATCTACTGTGGCTGTTGCTGAAATTTGAGTTCCAGTACTTCCACGTCTATTTGATATTGTAAAGTCTGCGTTGCCTGCATAAGCATCTAGTGAAAAAGTTGTTCCATTTGCATTTTTTGGACGGATTACAAATTCATACGTGTCCCCACGATAATAACTAAAATTATAAGTACCTGGAAATGCCATTATTCCTCCTGCTTTATTATACCATTAACAAACTGAAATATAGATACCTTTTAGCCACAGATTGCTTTCTGAATCTGTTCTGGCTTGTGGTCTTGCTCCATATCCTTTAATTCTTTGATCATCAATATATAAAGTTTGGAAAAATGACATGTCATAGGAATACTGGTATTTAAGGTTTGCAACATAGGATGTTGGAGAGTTGTAATATTTTTCATTAAACGTTCTAAACCACAACTCTGTGTAGTTTGACTCAGTAGTTATAGTAAAGTCATATCTTATATCAACTTTAGCCCCTAGTTTTAATCCTTTAAAATTAAACATGTTCATATCTGATAACCAAAGTTCATTGCTATTTTTCATGATGTAATTTTCGTTTGACATTTCCATATTTGGATAAAAATTAAGAGAGACCCATCCATCATCTCCTCTTTGAGGACCTAATATAGTAAGTTTGTCTGACCCATTTTTGTAATATGCCCAACCTGGATACTGTCCTGAAGGTGAATCATAGCCTTCTCCGCCTTTACCAGGCTCTCCACGCTCTCCCTGTGGTCCAGGCTTGCCTTGATCACCCTTTGGACCTTGAGGCCCTGTATCACCCTTATCGCCCTTATCCCCTTTAGGTCCTTTTTCTCCAGGTTCCCCTTGAATTCCAGGTACGGCAATATACTGCTTATCTAATTCTTGTGGAGAAGTAGACTTTACAGCGTCTAGATAGTTTTTTTTCTTTAAAGGTTGAGGTGGTTCCATGTTAGTTGCCATGGATCTATTCTACTTTACTTTATAGATCTTTTTTCCAACTTTAACTGCAGATGGAAGGTTTACTTTATTTGAGGTTACTTTAACAATCATAATGTTCCAGTCACATCTCCAAGAACGCATATTGTTCCAACTACTGGAGTCCATACAGTTTCAGCGTCTCCGCCTCCACCAGATACTCCGTCTCCAGGAATTGTAGCGGTAAGGTCAAATCTTAACTCTGCAACAACAGGCTTGTATTTTGTACCACCCCAGTTTTGAGTAATATTTTTTTCTGCAAGGATATACACAACGCCATCTTCGTATGTCTCAACTACTAGTTCATCTAAAACGTCTGATGAAGGGTCATATGCTGTTGCAGAAAAAACCCAAGCACCTGTGTCATATGGGGTAACTTCGTCATCTTCAAAAAATTCTACTTTAAGGTTTGCATTGTCTCCACGGACCACAGTCCACTGTATGTTGGCTGGTGAAGCACCAAGTTTTTCAATTGAAGGAGAACACATAATATTAGATTATACCATAATTCATAACTGGACACCCTAAGCGCAGTGGGGTGGGGGGTAGAACTTAGGGTGCCAGCACTCACATTATAACATTAATTTATACCAGAATACATAGAACTATAACAAAACGTTATATATGGTAACAAAACGTTATGTGTTAAATTGTTATAAAAAGTTATAATCAGCCAGGGTATTAATGGTTAAAACAAAAAACTTTTGGTGTATACTTAAATATATATAAGAAAAGAATATACTGTAGTTAAGTTTTTTAAAGATATCTTATATATTATATATAGTAGTTATTTAGAATTCTTAGAAACATATTCAACAAATAAATCGTACATATGATCTAGTTTATCACTAGTTGCTTTTCTTTTATCTCTAGCATTTTCTTGTTCAATTTTAATCTGCTTAATTTCATCACGCATTGATGTACCGCCGTTTGTTTTAGTTTCTTTTCTGATGTCTTCTACGGCTTCTGCTATGGGTTTAATTTGAACATGAATGTACCATCGAATCGCACCAACTATTATAACTCCGATTGAGAGTAAAGCAAGAATAAATTGAGCCCAATCGGTGGTGGTCATAATGAGATTATTATATCACTATTTAAGATTAAATTGGCTGTGCTATGTATGTTCCTGAAGTATGAAAGTTATCTTGTACCGCTAAAGCAAATGGAGTGTTATGTGTAAATGCTGAATCTCTTCCATTTGTGTCTATAAAATTTAATGCAAGTTGTGATTGTCCAGCAAAAACATGTCCACCAATAGAATACTGTCTTGATGTGGAGATGTCGTGAACACAGCCTTCTCTTATTTGATAGTTATATTTTGCTGGGAATGGGAGGTTTATATAATATTGACCGTCTCCAAAATTTGTAATATTATCAAAGTCTACCTGAATTTGAAAGTGTACTAAATCACCAATTCTAGAGTATGATCCTGTAAATAGTGGTGCACCGTTAAATGTTGGCTGTGTTCCGCTTACTACTCCACCTTGAACAGTAAAGTCAACAACTGCTCCAACAGTGTTTCCGTATATATCTGTTCCTGGGTGTGTAAACCGTGCCATTATGATCCAGATTCTAAATTAATTTTAATAACGGCAGCATTCATGTCTGATGCAGATGCAATTGCGTAAAGTATATCTCCACCAGCAAGTTCAAAAGAAATAGCGTGGTTCGGCATAATTCTAAAGCCGTAGTTTGAACTGGTAACAGTATCGTCAACGCCAAGATATATATACCCAGATGCGTTTACATTTTGAATAGTAACATCCATACCAGAATGAACTCCTCCAGGTGTTAAACGAGTCGCAGCGGAGTTGCTAACTGCTATTAATGAGTGTTCAGCCATATATACATTATAGTATATTATTTCGGCGGGATACGAGTTAAGCCGAAAAATAGAGTATACAAACCTAACCCTGACAACATAAGGCATATAATGCCTAACAATGTCAACACTGGACTAATATCTCCTTATAGGCTATAATGGTTTTATGAAGCCAAAAATAGAATTTGTTAGTTTGGTAGATGGTTTAGAGTCTATTGAAGAGTGTAGACCTAGACCTGCTAAACATTTTATTCCACAATGGTTTAAAGATATTCCCTCTAGTGATCCAAGCACAGTAAAAACATGTCCATCATTTCCTGACTATTTTTCTATGGGGTATATTATGCCTATGTGGACAGACATGGAATTAAAGTTTAAAGATGATGAATATACTTGGCATACCCCTGATGAAATGTTTAGAGTAAGTATGCATGGACAAAATCAACTTATAGATTATGTTCAGCCTAACTTTCAAGGCATCAATGGTCAGTTTGTATTTAAAGCAACAACACCATGGAGAATCATAACTCCTCCAGGATGGTCTACTCTTCAATTGCCACTATACTTTAATTTTAATAAAGAGTTTTCTATTTTTCCTGGGGTCGTAGATACAGATATATTTCATGACATTAACCAACAAATCTTATATCATGGTGATGGCGAACAAATAACAATAAAGAGAGGAACTCCTCTTGCTCTTTATGTTCCTTTTAAAAGAGATAATCTATATATTGATTCAGATGTTAGATATGCTAATGACAAGGATAGAAAAAGGTTTAATAGAATGAACCTAAACTTTAAGACACTGTTTCATCCAGGAATATATAGAAAGATGCAAAGAGAAAGAGATAAGAATGTCTGATGACGTAAGACCTTGGGATTTATTTAATGGATCGCCTAGAAGTCCAGAAGAAGTTGCAGCACATAGATTAGAAATTTGTAAGGGCTGTGATTTTTTTAGACCAAAGACCCAAACATGCAAGAAATGTGGTTGCTTTATGGCTGCTAAGTCAATGCTTGCAAATGCCAAGTGTCCAGTAGGTAAGTGGTAAGTTACTTAAAGTTTTTCTTTTTCCAATTAAGTTTTTTATAACCACCAAATGGATAAGATCTTATTTTTTTATTACTTTCAAATTGAGCATTTTCATCGTATTCTTTTATTTTAGATTCCCAGTCATCCCTCTTAAATGGAATTATTTGATACATTGGAGTGCCTTTAGGAATAGTTCCAGAAAAATCTTTTTTAATTAAAAATGGAAGGTTAGATCCTTCTAGCGCAGAGGTATATGTATCATGTTCTATAACTCCGCTTAAAGTATAGAATGGCAGATCAACTCTGTTTAACGGATGTGTTATTAATGCAGAATACCCTTCAGGCAGTTCTGGAACCCATACTGGATGCCAAACAAGTTCCATATCGTGAAAGCCATCTGGAATAGAGAAACTGTTTTTCATTTTACCCCTTGTGTTCATGATGTTAGGGGTTTCTTTAAACTCAAAACTAAACTCTGTTGCGTATTGGTCTATCTTTTCTAATGTTATTTTTATATCTTGCCAAGTTTCCTGTATATACCCAAAACCAAATGCATCAGCAAATGGAGAACACATTTTTATTGTTTTATCAACTGCTCCGTCAACTAACTTGCCATCTCTAAAGGCTGGTGTTTCTTTATACCACTCAGGAATATAGTTTCTTGCAGGTTTTGGAGATATTATAGATGTCTCAACAAACTTGCTAACAGGGTTAAATTTGATTTCTTGCATTGGCATAATTCAGTATATCAGAATCTGTCAATACCGTCAAATATAACAAAAAGTTATTCTTTTATGTGATCAGATGAAGATTGGCAAGAACATCCATTGCAGCATGTATCTGAAAAAACCTTTACAGCCAGAGAAGTATGTTCTGGTTCAAATAATGGATATGTATTGTTGTCTACGTTATCTAGTATAGCCATGGAATTATTGTATCACTTTATACCCTGGCAAATCTGAAAAATTTTATAAAAACCACTTTTGCCAAAATCTGAATATTTTGTATAGATGTATGATACATATATTTGTTTAGAATAAATAATTTAATTAGTGAGCACACTAGTGTGGTGCGTACAAAGATCTTAGCACTAGTGCCGTCAATAATTCTAACACTAGTGCCACCGATTTATTCTAACATTTGCAAGGGTCTATGCGGGTCTCTTTTGCAGAGAAAATGATTATACCCGTATCACCACAAAATTCGCAAGTGTGTGCATACATAGCGTTCATTAGTTAGTTTCCTTTTCTTTTA
>Ga0164292_10003034_pt1 | contig 13708 bp, 9 predicted proteins | sample GEODES117metaG_FD_111486 | JGI IMG/M metagenome (GOLD analysis project Ga0164292, IMG submission 111486) | Eutrophic lake water microbial communities from Lake Mendota, Wisconsin, USA - GEODES117 metaG | ecosystem: Environmental > Aquatic > Freshwater > Lake | place: USA: Lake Mendota, Wisconsin... | reverse complement strand
CCGTTCATCGCGGGCCAGGTGGCGGACCGGCTCATGAACGCGGAGAAGGCGCTCGGAATGCTGCTGGTCGCCGGTGCCGCCGCCAACTGGTTGCTGGCTGGGGCGAAGACGTACGAGTCGTTCCTCGCCTTCTCGATCGTGTACTCGGTGCTCTACATGCCCACGCTGAGCCTGTCGAACTCGATCGCGATGGCGAACCTTGGCGACGCCACGCGCGACTTCCCGCGGGTGCGCGTGTGGGGCACGATCGGCTGGATCGTGGCGAGCGCCGTCTTCCCACTCATGTGGCTGCAGGATCACCTGCAGTTCTCCGCGTTGCCCTGGTTCGTGACCGGTGTCGAGAAGGCCAATGCGACGGCGCTGGTGCCCGATGCGCTGCGCGTGTCGGCGGTTGCAAGCCTGGTGTACGCGGCGATGGCGTTCGGGGCGCTGCCCGAGACGCCTCCCAAGGGCAACGCGCCGCATCCGCTGGCGTTCCTGGAGGCGTTTGCGCTGCTGAAGCGCCGTTCGGTGCTGGTGCTCACCATCGCCGCGATCGTGATCTCGATGATCCACAACATCTACTTCATCCGGACGGCGAGCTGGCTGGAGACGGTCGGCTTCACCAAGGCGAACGCGCCGGCGGCCATGACGGTGGGACAGATGGTGGAGATCGGAACGCTGGCGGTGCTGGGCTGGTTCATCGCGCGGCTCGGCTTCAAGCGCGTGCTGGTGGTCGGGGCGTTCGCGTACTTCCTGCGTTTCGCCTGCTTCGCTGGCGCGACCTCGCCGGCGCTCGCCTACGCGGGCATCGCGCTGCACGGTTTCTGCTACGCGTTCTTCTTCGCTGCGGCGTTCCTGTTCGTCGACCGCTCGGCGCCGGCCGACGCGCGACACAGCGCGCAGACGGCGTTCGGCATCGCGATCCTCGGCGTGGGGCCGATTCTCGCGGGCCTCTACAACGGTTTCCTGGACAAGGTGAGCATGGCGAACCCCACCGGGCTTGCCGCGAGCTGGCAGTCCTTCCTTGTCGGGCGAGGCGTGGTCATCCCGGAGGTCGGCGCGAGCTGGCCAGCCGTCTGGTGGACCGAGGCCGCGATCGGCGCCGTGGCGTTCGGGCTGCTCGTGTTCGGCATGCCTCGCGCGGGGCAGCCACCGGCGAAGTGAGCGTTGGGGCGTCGACGGTGGGGCAACGGCGGCCGGGGTGGCCGGTAACAACCTCCGACCCTGTTATGCGGACTTGGCGCGGACGGCGTCGGCGTGCAGCGCCAGTTCCTGCACACCACCCGGCAGGATGAAGTCGCTCGCAAGCATTCCGCTCTCGACCGGTCGGCCGTCCATCGTGAACACCTTCACGCCGGGGTTCGCCGCGTCGTGCGCCGCGAGCGCCTTCTCGAGTTCCTTCTGCTTCTCCTCGGGCAGCTTCGCCCAGGTCTCGCGACCGCGGCACTTCGGGAAGCCGCTGCAGCCGAGCCACGGGCCGCGCTTGCCTGACCGCAGGTTCAGCTTGCGGCTCTGGCACTTCGGGCAGTCGAGGTCGGTGACGAGCGGCGGGGGGCTCGGCAGCTTGATCTTGCCCTTGGGGTCCACGTTGATGATGAACGGGCCCTTCGGCTTCGGCGCCTCGGCCTCGCCCTTCTTCCTGCGCTTCTTCACCTTGGGCGCGGGCGGCATGTCGGGCGCGATGAACTTGCCGAAGCGACCCGTGCGCAGCACCATCGGCTGGCCGTTGTCGGGGCTCTTGATGTTCACGCGCTCGGGCAGCATGGGCCGCCCCTCGCGATCGACCGGCGCGGCGTAGTCGCACGCCGGGTACGCGCCGCAGCTCAGGAAGCGGCCGTTCTTTCCGAAGCGGTAGCCCGTGCGCGCCCCGCACTTGGGGCAGGCGTAGGGAGCGGGCTCCATGTCCGCCTTCACGTGCTTGGCTTCCATCGCCACGGTGATGAGCGGCCCGAGTCGCCCCTGGAAGTCCCGAAGCATCTGGTGCCACTCGAGCTGGCGCTGCGCGACCTCGTCGAGCTCCTTCTCCATCTCGCGGGTGTAGCCCACGTTCAGCAACTCGTCGAAGCGCTCCACCAGGAAGTCGGTGACCTTCTCGCCGAGGGCGGTGCTCTCGAGGCTCGTGCCGCGGCGCTCCACGTACTGGCGCTCCACGATCGTGTTCACGATGCTCGCGTAGGTGCTGGGGCGGCCGATGCCCTCATCTTCCAGCACCTTGATCAGGCTGCTCTCGGTGAAGCGCGCCGGCGGCGAGCTGAACTTCTGCAGCGCCTCGATGCCGAAGGGCGCGGTCTCGGAGCCTTCCTTCACGCGAGGCAGTTCCGCGTCGTCGGCGCCGCGTGGCGCGAGCTTCAGGAAGCCGTCGAAGGCAAGCGTGCGGCCGCTGGCACGCAGCACCGCGCCGGTCTTCCTGTCGGAGCGCTCCAGGCGCAGCGTGGTGCGCTCGTATCGCGCATCGCTCGCCTGGCACGCCATGAAGCACCGCCAGATCAGTCCGTAGAGCTTCGCCTGCTCCTCGGTGAGTTCGCGGTTGGCGAAGTCGGGGGTGCGGTTGGGATCCGTCGGGCGGATCGCCTCGTGCGCTTCCTGCGCGCCGGCCTGGTGATTCTCGTAGACGCGCGGCTTCTCCGGCACGTACGCCTCGCCGTAGTTCTTCGTGATGAAGTTGCGCGCCGCCTGCACGGCCTCGGGAGCGAGGTGCAGGCTGTCGGTTCGCATGTAGGTGATCCAGCCCGCCTCGTAGAGCTGCTGCGCCACGCGGCCCGTGCGGTCGGCGGTGAAGCCGATCGATCCGCCGGCGCGCTGCATGGTGCTGGTCTTGAAGGGGGGGTAGGGGCGGCTGGTCTCGCCCTTGGACTCGATGCCCGCCACGCGGTAGCGCGCCGCGGGGTCGAGCGTGCCGGTCACCTTCACCAGATGCGCAGCGGGGCCCTTGCCGGACGGGTTCTCGGTGCGCGTGCTCTTCACCTGCACCAGACCGCACGCTTCGGCGGCGCTGACCGCGGGCTTGGAGAGATCGACGGGCTTGTCGGCGGGGCAGCCGAGGTCGAACTTCTGGCCGTTCAGCTCGATCAGTTCAGCCTCGAAGCCGCCATGGTCGGCGAGCCACTGCACCTGTTCCTTCTGCGTCGGGCCCTTGCCGCGCTCGTCGACGCGGGCGAGCAGCTCGCTCCACTGCTTGGCAAGCGTGTCGGCGCGGCTCGTGTCGGCGGTGAGCTGCACGGTGACCGACCACGACTCGTCCGGCACATGGGCGCGGATCTCGCGGTCGCGTTCCACCACCAGTCGCGTGGCCACGCTCTGCACGCGGCCCGCGCTCAGGCCGCCGGCGACCTTCTTCCAGAGCACGGGGCTGACCTGATAGCCCACGAGGCGGTCGAGGATGCGGCGCGCCTGCTGCGCATTCACGCGGTCGAGATCGATTGGTCGCGGCTGCTGGAAGCCCTCCAGCACCGCGCTGCGAGTGATCGCATTGAACACCACGCGCTTGGCGTGGTTGGGGTCCACGTCGAGCAGCTCGGCCAGGTGCCAGGCGATCGCCTCTCCCTCGCGATCCAAGTCGGTCGCGAACCAGATGTCGCTGGCGCCCTTGGCGGCCTTGCGCAATTCCGCCACAAGGCCCTTCTTGTCGGTGTCGACTTCGTAGTGAGGTTCGAAGGTTCCTTCCTCGACCTCGACCCCCGGCACGGCACGCTTGATGCCCTTGGGGTTCTTGCCTGGCAGGTCACGGATATGGCCGCGACTCGCGATCACCGTGTAGCCCTTGCCGAGGAATTCCTGCAGCTTCTTGGCCTTCGTGGGACTCTCCACGATCACCAACTGGGCGCCGCCGGGGGCGGCCTTGGGGGTCTTGGAAGCGCTCTTGGAGGAGGTCTTGGCGGGCATCGGTTGCGGACTACCTTGAGCCCGCACCATCGGTCCGTCAAGTCGGGAAGGGTGAATTCCCCGTCCGAGAACCGGCCAGAAGCCAGTCGGAGACCTTCCGCGACCACGCCCCTTCGGGGCTGTGGTCGGCGTCGATCCAGAGCGATTTTTCGCCGTCACGGAATCTTTTCAGCCACGTCCGCTGCTGCTTGGCGAAGCGTCGGGTCCGGGTCTTGATCCGCTCCGCGGCGTCGGTGAGGGTCAGGCGGCCCTCGATCGCCTCCCCAAGCTCGCGGTAGCCGACGGCCTCGAGGGGCTGCGCGAGCAGGGGACCGTGATCGAGCAGCGCGATCACCTCGCGCTTCCATCCCGCGTCGAGCATGCGCTGCACGCGCGCGTTGATGCGCGCGTTGATCGTCGCGGCGCTCCAGTCGATCCCGATCAGGCGCATGTGATCGGGAATGCGCACGGATGCGTCGCTCCATTGATCGCGTGACACGCTCGCGGGTGCGCCTGTGAGCGCGGCAATCTCGAGTGCGCGAATGGTGCGGCGGCGGTCATTGGCGTGGATCGTGGCGGCCGTCGCGGGGTCGGTGCGCTCGAGTTCGCGGCGCAGGTCGGACGTCTCGCGCGCCTCAAGCGCGGCGCGAACCGCCGGGTCGCTCGGCACGTCGCGCGCCATCCCTTCCAGCAGCAGGCGCAGATAGAGGTTGGTGCCACCGACCACGATGGGCCAGCGGTCTCGGGCGCGGATGTCGTCGATCGCGTGCTCCGCCACCGCGAGCCAGGCCGCCGCGGTGAAGGCGTCGCGGTGCGGATCGGCAAGATCCAGCGCATGGTGGGGCACCTCGGCGCGTTCGGTCGCCGAGGGCTTCGCGGTGCCGATGTCCATGCCGCGCCACACCTGCATGCTGTCCGCGCAGACGATCTCGCCGCCGCCGGGCAGCTCGCGCGCCAGGCGCATCGCGAGTTCGCTCTTGCCGCCGGCGGTGGGGCCGGCGATCAGCAGGCAGGGATGCGGCATGGGCGCAAGTATGCTCTTGCCCCCCGAACTCCGGAGACCCCGATGCCCAAGAAGACGATCGAACAGCTTGACGTGAAGGGACGCCGCATCTTCGTGCGCGCCGATTTCAACGTGCCGCAGGACGAGAAGGGACGCATCACCGACGACCGGCGCATCCAGGGCACGCTTCCCACGATCCGCAGCGTCCTCTCGCGCGGGGGCTGCGTGGTCGCGGCAAGCCATCTCGGACGGCCCGAGGGGCAGGGTTTCGAGGAGGCGTTCTCGATGGCGCCGGTGGCGGATCGCCTGCGGGAACTGCTTGGGAAGGATGCAAGCGGCGTGAGGCTCGTCGGCAAGCTGCCCACGGACGTGTCCGCCGCCGCCGCCGCCGCCGTGCTGAAGCCGGGCGAGGTGCTGGTGCTGGAGAACCTTCGCTTCGAGAAGGGCGAGAAGAAGGGCGACGCCGCGTTCGCCGCCAAGCTCGCCGCCTACGCCGACGCCTACTGCAACGACGCCTTCGGCGCGAGCCATCGGAACGACGCGAGCATGCTGGCGTTGCCGGCGGCGATGAAGCCGAAGCCGTGCGTGGCGGGGCTGCTGCTGGCGCGCGAACTGAAGTTCCTTGGCGAGACGATCGCGCACCCGCCGCGGCCGTTCGTGGCGATCCTGGGTGGCGCGAAGGTGAGCGACAAGCTGCCGGCGCTGCATCACCTGATCGGTCGCGTGGACACGATCCTGATCGGCGGCGCGATGGCGTACACGTTCCTGCTGGCCGAGGGCAAGTCGATCGGCCGCAGTCTGGTGCAGCGCGATCTGGTGGAGCAGGCGCGCACGATCCTGGAGGAGGCGCCGCGCAAGGGCACGCGCCTGGTGCTTCCGGTGGATCACGTGTGCGGCCAGTCCCTGGAGGACAACGTGGCCACGCAGGTGCATGCCGAGGTTCCCGACGCGTGGATGGGCCTGGACATCGGACCCGCCAGCCGTGCGGCGTTCGCGGCCGAGATCGCGAAGGCGCGCCTCGTCGTGTGGAACGGCCCGGCGGGCGCCTTCGAGGTGAAGCCCTTCGATGCCGGGACGGTGGCGCTGGCGCAGGCCGTCGCGGCGGCGACCCGGGAGGGCGCCATCACCATCGCCGGCGGAGGCGACACCGCGGCTGCGGTCGAGGTTGCCGGTCTCGCCTCGGCGCTCACGCACATCTCCACCGGCGGTGGCGCCAGCCTGGAGATGCTCGAGGGCAAGGTCTTCGACTCGCTCGGACCGCTCGACGAGGCGTGAGCGCGCGTTCCTATCATGCGGTGACTGGAGTCCATGCCATGCGACACACCCTGCTTCGAACCTGCGTTGGATGCCTCGCCCTCGTGCTGGCCGTGACGCCAGGCCGCGCCGCGGACAAGCTGGAGGTCGGCTCGCCCGCACCGGCACTCGCGCCCAAGACGATGGTGAAGGGGCAGATGCCCGACCTGAAGAGCTTCAACGGTTGCGTGATCGTGCACTTCCTCGTCTCGACGGAGGCCCCGTCGCGCAGCTCGGTCACGGCGATGAACCGGATCCGGAAGGAACATGGCGCCAACGGCGCGGTGCAGATCGTGGGCATCTTCGACGAGGATGCGAAGGACGTCGAGACGTTCGCGAAGGGTTCGGGAGCGCCCGAGTACCCCATCGCCTCCGACCGCGACGGCAGTTCGCGGCGCGATTGGCTCGCAGCCGCTGAACTGAAGAACCTGCCTCAGGCGTTCATCATCGGGCGTGGCGGCAAGATCCTGTGGATCGGCAATCCGCTCGAGAGCACGTTCGACGGCATCGTTCGCAAGGCGATGAGCGGACGGTACGACCCGGCGGCGCGCGAGCAGATCGACCCGGCGTTGAAGGCCGCGAAGCAGTGCGCGGACGTGCGCAACTGGGGCGAGGCGTACAAGCACTTCGATGAGGCCATCGACGTGGAGCCGGGCGTGGCGCTCGACGTGGTGGCGGAGCGCTACAAGACCACGCTGCTTCGCGAGGGGAAGCCGGAGGCGGCGAACGCGTGGCTGGTGCAGACCACGAAGAAGCGTTTCACCGCGGATCTTGGCGCGGTGTCGTTCCTCGTGGACATGCTGCTGGCGGATCCGGAGGTGAAGCCGCGCAATCCCGAGACCGCGAGTCAGCTGATCGACCTCTGCACCGTGAAGAGCGGACCGGGGATCCTGAGCTTGCGCGCGAAGGTCGCCAACGTCAGCGGCGACATGCGAAAGGCGGTCGACCTGCAGACGGATGCGTGGATGGCCGCGCCGCCCGAGGACAAGGCGATCTTCAAGCGCCAGCTCGACGAGTATCGCGCTGCCGCGAAGCGCCAGCCCGCCGCGGCCGCCCCGAAGGCGGGCGACGCGACGCCAGCCACGGAACCGAAGCGTGGCTCCTGACCGCACGCTGTTCCGGCGCGCACCGGCTCGGCCGTTGCTCGCGGCCAGCATCCTGTCTGCGGACTTCGCCTGTCTGGGCGCGCAGAGCGCCGACGCGCTGTCGGTGGGGGCGGACCTGCTGCACGTCGACGTGATGGATGGCCACTTCGTGCCGAACCTCTCGATGGGTCCGGCGGTGTGCGCGGCCGTGCGTCGCGCGTGTCCGGACGCGTTCCTGGACGTGCACCTGATGGTCACGGACCCCGGGCGCTTCATCGAACCCTTCGCCAAGGCGGGTGCGGACTCCGTGACGTTCCATCTGGAGGCCGTTGCGGATCCTGCCGCGCTGGCGGCCCGCGCACGGGGCCTCGGCCTGGGCGTGGGACTGGCAAGCAATCCCGAGACGCCCGTCGAGCGGCATGAACCATTCCTGCGCACCTTCGACCTGCACCTCGTGATGAGCGTGCACCCGGGGTTCTCGGGACAGGCCTTCATCGAAGCCACGCTTCGCAAGACGGAGTGGCTGCGCCACCGCCTTGGCGCCGAGGCGCGGGTCCAGATGGACGGTGGCGTGGGGCCGGAGACGGCGCGGGCGTGCGCGCATGCCGGTGCCGACGTGCTCGTGAGCGCGTCCGCGCTGTTCGGCGCGAAGGACCTGCGCGCCGCTGCCGACGCGATTCACCACGCCGCCTCGCTCGGATAGGATCCGCCGCATGGCCGAGACGAGCTGGGAGTCCGCAGGCGCCGCCACCACGAAGAAGTCCGTGCCGGATGGTCTCTGGATGCCCTGCGACGGGTGCTCGGAGACGCTCTTCCGCAAGGCGCTCGAGGCGAACCTGTGGGTCTGCCCGCGCTGCGACCATCATCATCGCATCTCCGGGCGGCAGCGCGTGGATCAACTGGTCGATCCGGGCTCGTTCGAGCCCATGAACGCGACGATGGCCCCGATGGATCCGCTGAAGTTCCGCGACCTCAAGGCCTACACGGATCGCATCAGGGACGCGCAGCGCACCACGGGCGAGAACGACGGCGTGCAGACCGGCACCGGCTTCGTGAAGGGCCGCAAGGTGGCGCTCGGCTGCATGGACTTCACGTTCCTGGCGGGTTCGATGGGAAGCGTGATCGGCGAGAAGCTCACGCGGATCATCGAGCACGCGACCGACCATGACCTGCCCCTCGTGATCGTGAGCTGCTCCGGCGGCGCACGCATGATGGAGAGCGGCTTCTCGCTCATGCAGATGGCCAAGACGAGCGCCGCACTGGCGCGCTTCGACGATGCCGGCGGCCTCTTCATCAGCGTGCTGAGCGATCCGACCACGGGTGGCGTGACCGCGAGCTTCGCGATGCTTGGGGACGTGATCCTGGCCGAGCCGCACGCGCTCATCGGCTTCGCGGGCCCGCGCGTGATTCGGCAGACGATCCGGCAGGAGCTGCCGGAGGGATTCCAGACGGCGGAGTTCCTGAAGGACGCGGGCTTCGTCGACCGCATCGTGCACCGCTCGCAGCTTCGCAGCGAGATCGGTCGCGTGATCGACTACGCGGGCAAGTGACGCGATGACCTGGGCGCGACCGTGGATTCGCCCGGCGTTGCTGGCGGCGCTGGGTTCCCTGCTGATCTGCCTGTCCGTGCCGCCGATCGGTTGGTGGTGGCTCGCGGCCATCGCGTGGGCGCCGCTCACGCTGGTCGCGGTCGAGGCGTCCGGAAACCGCGATGCCACGCGTCGTGCGGTCATCGTGGCGTTCATCGTGGCGCTTGGTCGCTGGATGTGGCTCGAACTCTGGATCCGGGAAGTCAGCGACGCGGGTTGGCCGGCGCTCGCGATCGCGATGGCGTGCTTCGACGGCCTGTACGCGTGGGCCGTGGCGCGCAGTGAAGCGAGTCCGAGGCAGGCGCGTTGGCCGCTTGCGGCACGCACGGCGGTCCTGCTGGTGGGATGCGAATGGTTCCGTGGCCGCGTGTTCCTGGAGGGTTACCCCTGGTTCATGCCGGCGCAGCCGCTCATCGAGTGGCCGCTCCTGGTGCAGGGGGCGGACCTGATCGGTGCGGCGGGCATGGGTCTGTTGCCGGCCGCGCTGGCCGGCGCGTGCGCGGATCTGGTCGGCATGCGCCGGCACGCCCGGCGCGCACGCATCGGCGCGATCGCTGCCGCGAGTCTCTGGCTGGCCGCGGTCGCCTACGGATCGGCGCGCATCGCAGGCATGCCCGAGCCGGTCGGCGCGCTTCGGGTGCTCGCGGTCCAGACCAACGTGTCCCAGAGCAACAAGGATGCGCCGGATCGGGCCAGGCAGGACCGGCAGTTCGGTCGACTGCTCGAACTCACGGTCGAGGGACTCGCGGCCGCGCGGCGGTCCGGCGAACCGGTGGATCTGGTGGCGTGGCCCGAGACGATCGTGCCCGGATTCGGATTCGAGCGCGACGCGATCCTGCTTCAGAAGCAGCGGGGGCTCTGGCCCGCCGACCAGTACGTGGGTCCCGTCGAGGCGCTCGCCGAGCGCGCGGGGGTGCCGATCCTGCTTGGAAGCGGCGCCTTCATCGGCCTGCGCGTCGAGGGCGATCGCTACGCGTGGGATCGCCAGTTCAACAGCGGTTACCTGGTGCGTGGCCGCGGCGACTTCGATCGCGTGGACAAGATCCTGCTCACGCCCTTCGGCGAGACGATGCCCTACATCAGCCGGTGGAAGTGGCTCGAGCAGAAGCTTCTCGATCTTGGCGCGCGCGGCATGCAGTTCAACCTGAACGCGGGCGACGCGGGGCGCCTGCTCGAGGTGCAGGGTGCGGCGGGCACGGTCCGGATCGGCGTGCCGATCTGCTTCGAGGACACGGTGTCACGTGCCGTGCAGGCGATCGTGTCGGCCGGCGAGGGGGCCAGCGCCCTGGTGAACCTGTCCAACGACGGATGGTTCGGCGACTACTTGCCGGGTCGCGCGCAGCATGAGCAGGCCGCGCGTTGGCGCACGATCGAGCATCGCGTGGCGATGGTGCGCGTCGCCAACACCGGCGTGACCGCCGCGTTCGACGCGGCCGGTCGGCGCATCGCGGGTCCGCTGCCGCCGGGAACGGAGGGCGCGCTGCGCGTCGTGCTGCCTGCGGGTGCGCGCGGAGGCCTCTTCACGCACACCGGCGATGTAGCATCCTGGACCATGTTGCTCGCGAGTGTCGTGATGATGGTGAGGGCGCGCCTGCCGAGGCCCGTTGCGGGCGCGGCGCGGACGGTCGCGTGCATGGCGATGGCCGCGCTCCTGTGCGCCTGCGGTTCGAAGGACGGCCGCATGGAATCGTGGAGCAGCAAGCAGCAGAGCGTGACCGAGGATTCCACGGTGGCCCTCTCGAAGGGGCCCCGGGTCCGACCGCAACTTCCGGTGAGCGCCTCCGCCGATCCCGCGCGCAACGCGCGCCAGTTGCTCGACGAGGCCTCGCGATCGGCCGACCCGATGATCCGCGCCATCGCGATCGAGGCGATGGAGCACGACCCCACCGTGCTTGAGCCGGCCGTGCGCCGCGGGCTTGGCGACCCCAATCCCGGCGTGCGATTCTGCGCGGCGGTCGTGGGCAGCAAGGCCGCACTTCCCGGACTGGCCCCGTTGGTCGAGCCGCTGCTGCTGGACGCCAGTCCGAGCGTCCAGGCGGGCGCGATCCTGGCGCTGCACCGTTGCGGGCGGCCGGTGGATCCCACGCCGCTGGCGGCGATGGTCGTGTCACCGAGCCCCGAGATTCGCGGCAACGCGGTGATGGTGCTGGGTGACCTCGGCAACCGCACGGCGATGCCTCTGCTCAAGCAGGGCTTCGAGACGCCCATGCCGCGGGCGATGCCGGCCGCCGTGCGCGTGGTCGACCTCCAGATCGCGGAGGCGATGGTGAAGCTGGGCGACATGTCGCAGCTGGAGCCGATCCATGCCGCGCTGTTCTCGCGCAGCGACCAGGGCGAGTGCATCGCGCTGGCCTGCCAGATCGTGGGCACGCTGCGAGACAAGTCGTCGCTTCCCATGCTGCAGCGGCTGATCGACGCGGGTGGCGACGACACCCGGCCGCTGGAGATCCGCCTGGTTGCCGCGATCGCCTGCATGAAGATCCTGAGCCCGGGCCCCGAGGCGCTCGCCGATCTCGGATTGCTTGGCTCCCAGGACAAGCGCCCCGAAGTCCGGGCGCTGGCCGCGCGGCTGCTTGGATGGTTCCAGACGCCGCAGGCTGCGGCCTCCCTGTCCCAGCTTTTGCGTGACCGGGACCCGTCGGTCCAGATCTCGGCGGCCGCCTCCCTGATCCTCCAGGACGCCGCGGCCCGGGGCCGGGAATCCGCCCAGCGTTGACACTGCAGGCCAGGAACGGGTATCCCTTAGGCTCCCCAGGTCCTGCGGTGCGCCGTCGATCCTGGGGAAGCGCGCCCCACGCGGCCCCCAAGGCCGAACCCCAAAGCGCGTGACCCTCTGGTCTGGAGTTGCTGCCTTGCACATTCTCACCAAGATCTTCATCGTCCTCACGTCGCTGCTCTCGGTGGCGCTTGTTCCGCTGGTCATGTTGAACGCAGCCAACGAGGAGACCTTCAAGAAGAAGTGGATCGACGAGCAGGCGCGCTCGAAGGAGGCCGTCTTCGCGAAGGAGGCCGCCCAGCGTCTGCAGGAGACCGAGGTCCGCGCGGCGATGGATTCCGCGACCGATCTCCGCGTGCGTCTCGAGCGCGTCACCCTGGAGCGCGACACCGCGCTGTCCGAGGCCGTGAAGGCCGCGGCGCAGATGGCGGGCACGCAGGAGCAGTTCAACCGGCTGACCGCGAACCTGCAGGTCCTGACCGAGAGCAACAAGGTCAGCGGCGATCTTGCCGCCGCCGTGATCGCGGAGATGAACTCGCTGCGCACGCAGCTCACCTCCGCGCTCGAGGAGAACAACAACCTCGATCGCGAGAAGGCCGTGCTGCAGAACGCCAACGAGGTCCTGACCGCGAGCAACCGCCGCCTGAAGGAGGACCTTGACAAGGCCGGCAAGGAGAAGGCCGACGCGCAGGCGAAGGTCAGCCAGTTCGTGGCGCAGGTCGGCGATCTGCCCGGTGCGCGTCCGGGCGCGATCCGTGACGTGACCGCCAAGGTTCCTGCCGATCGCGCGCTCAGCGCGACGATCCTGGGCGTCCGTCGCGGCGCCTCGGGCACGCTCGCCGAGATCAACGCGGGCAGCCGCGACGGCGTGCAGCCGGGCTGGACCATGACCATCGCCGACGGCGGCAAGTTCGTTGGAAACCTGCGCATCACCACGGTCGACGTGAATCGATCGGTGGGCGTGGTGGAACTCGAGGACGCGGCCAATCGCGGCGAGGTGAAGGCCGGTCTCCGCGTGATGAGCCGCAAGGGAGAGTGACGCCGATGGCAGACCTTCCCCTGATTCCGCAGCGCCGTCCGCAGCCCAACGTGTACACCGTGCTCGTCGTGGCGAGCGCGCTGCTGCTGCTCGCGGGCAGCGTGCTGGTGGCCCTGAAGAACCAGGAGCTCACTGGCGCCGGTCCGTTCGAGTACCAGGCTCGGTGATGATCGCGACCCGTCCCGCATCGGACGGGACCGACCCGGCGGCACCGGACGGCGGATTGGAACAGGGCTCGTCATGCTCGACTCACTCCTGAGCTGGTTCAGCGTCGACATGGGCATCGACCTGGGCACCTGCAACACGCTGGTGTGCGTGCGCGGTGAGGGCATCGTCCTGAACGAGCCGAGCGTGGTGGCCGTGCGCAAGGGCACCAACAAGGTGCTGGACAACGGTGAGGCCGTCGGCTGGCGCGCCAAGGAGATGCTGGGCAAGACTCCGGGATCGATCAGCGCGATCCGCCCCCTGAAGGACGGCGTGATCAGCGACTTCGAGATGACCGGGGCGATGCTGAGCTACTTCATCCGCAAGGTGAATGGCCGCGGCCGACTGTTCGGCCCGCGCGTGGTCATCGCCGTCCCGAGCGGCATCACAGCGGTGGAAAAGCGCGCGGTGCTCGACAGTGCCGAGCAGGCCGGCGCGCGGCGCGTGTTCCTGGTCGAGGAGCCGATGGCGGCCGGCATCGGCGCGGGCCTTCCGATCATCGAGCCCACGGCCAGCATGATCGTGGACATCGGTGGCGGCACCACCGAAGTGGCCATCATGAGCCTTGGCGACATCGCCAGCTGCGAGAGCGTGCGTGTGGCCGGTGATGATCTGGACGAGTCGATCATCAACTACATGAAGCGTCGCCACGGCATGGCGATCGGCGAGCAGACCGCCGAGCGCGTCAAGATCGAGATCGGCAGCGCGGCCCCGGTCGGTCCGCCGACCACCATGGAAGTGCGCGGTCGAGGCGTGGTCGACGGCCTTCCCAAGAAGGTCACGGTCACCAGCGACGAGATCCGCGACGCACTGGCCGAACCGGTCGATTCGATCGCCGAGGCCGTGCGCCGCACGCTCGAGCAGGCGGAGCCTGAACTGGCTGCCGACCTTGTCGAGAACGGCATCACGCTGGCCGGTGGCGGCGCGCTCCTGCGT
>Ga0164292_10003033_pt1 | contig 13709 bp, 13 predicted proteins | sample GEODES117metaG_FD_111486 | JGI IMG/M metagenome (GOLD analysis project Ga0164292, IMG submission 111486) | Eutrophic lake water microbial communities from Lake Mendota, Wisconsin, USA - GEODES117 metaG | ecosystem: Environmental > Aquatic > Freshwater > Lake | place: USA: Lake Mendota... | reverse complement strand
GCGCCGATCGACCCGAACAAGATGATCGAAGGACGTCCCGAACAGCGGGTGGCGATGTCGCGTCTGCGCCAGCGCGTCGCCGAGCGTCTCCTTCAGTCGCAGGCAACCAATGCCATCCTGACCACGTTCAACGAGGTCAATATGCAACCGGTCATGGACCTGCGCAAGAAGTACCAGGACCGGTTCGAGAAAGAGCACGGCACCCGACTTGGCTTCATGAGCTTTTTCGTGAAAGCCGCCGTCCATGCGCTCAAGAAATACCCGGTCGTCAATGCGTCGGTCGATGGCACCGACATCGTTTACCACGGCTATTTCGACATAGGCGTTGCGGTCGGTTCGCCGCGCGGCCTGGTCGTGCCGGTGATTCGCAATGCCGATCAGATGAACTTCGCCCAGATCGAGAATCAGATCGGTGATTACGGCAAGCGCGCCCAGGAAGGCAAGCTCGGCATCGAGGAGTTGTCGGGCGGCACCTTCTCGATTTCGAACGGCGGTGTGTTCGGCTCGATGCTCTCGACACCGATCATCAACCCGCCGCAGGCCGCCATCCTCGGCGTGCATGCCACCAAGGACCGTGCGGTCGTCGAGAACGGTCAGATCGTGATTCGGCCGATGAACTATCTGGCGCTGTCCTACGATCATCGAATAATCGATGGGCGCGAGGCGGTGCTCTTTCTCGTCTGTGTCAAGGATGCGCTCGAGGATCCCTCACGACTGCTGCTTGACCTCTGAGATCAGCGATGGCCAATCAACGTTATGACGTCGTGGTGATCGGCTCAGGTCCGGCCGGTTACATCGCAGCGATTCGCGCGGCGCAGCTCGGATTGAAGGTTGCGTGTGCCGAGAAATGGACCAACCCCAAGGGCGAGCTGGCGCTTGGCGGTACCTGTCTGAATGTCGGCTGCATTCCCTCGAAAGCCTTGCTGGCATCGAGTGAGAAATTCGAAGAAGCGCAGTCGCATCTCGATGTTCATGGCATCGAGATTGCCGGTGCAAAGATCGATGTCCAGAAGATGCAGGCGCGCAAGGACAGCATCGTCTCGAAGATGACCAAGGGTATCGAGTTCCTGTTTCGCAAGAACAAGATCGATTGGCTCAAAGGGCATGCCCGGCTGACCGGCACCCTTGGCGATGCTTATGGCGTCGAAGTCGATACCGCGCAGGGGGCGATCCAGGTTGAGGCGGTCAGCGTGATCATCGCGACCGGCTCGAAGGCGCGCCATCTGCCGGGTGTTGCGGTCGACAACCAGATGGTGTGCGACAACGAAGGTGCACTGGCGATGCCGGCCGTGCCAGAGCGGCTGGGCGTGATCGGCGCCGGCGTGATCGGCCTGGAGCTCGGTTCGGTCTGGCGCCGGCTTGGTGCCTCCGTGACCGTCCTTGAAGCCTTGCCGGGCTTTCTGTCAGCCTGCGATGAGTCGATCTCGAAAGAGGCGCTCAAGCTTTTCACCAAACAGGGTCTGTCGATCAATCTGGGCGCTAAGATCGGTTCGGTCAATGTCGGCAAGAAGGCTGTCAGCATCGCCTGGACGGATGCCAAGGGCGTCGCGCAGACGCTCGAAGTCGATCGCCTGATCGTCTCGGTCGGTCGTGTTCCCAATACCGATGGCCTTGGGCTCGAATCGGTCGGACTTGCTCTGGACGAGCGCGGCTTCATACCGGTTGATGATCATTGCCGTACGGTATTGCCGCGGGTTTACGCGATCGGCGACGTGGTGCGTGGACCGATGCTCGCGCACAAGGGCGAGGATGAAGGTGTGATGGTGGCCGAACTGATCGCGGGGCAAAAGCCGCACATCGACTACAACGCGATTCCCTGGGTGATCTATACCTCCCCGGAGATCGCCTGGGTGGGTCGTACCGAGCAGCAGCTCAAGGCCGAGGGCCGGTCCTATAAGGCCGGGCAGTTTCCCTTCGCGGCCAATGGACGGGCACTCGGCATGGCCACTGCCGATGGCTTCGTGAAGATGCTTGCAGACGCGACGACCGACGAGTTGCTGGGTGTGCACATCATCGGGCCCGGTGCCTCCGACCTGATCGCCGAGGCCGCGGTGGCCATCGAGTTCAAAGCCTCGAGCGAAGACATTGCCCGGGTCTGCCATCCGCATCCGTCGCTCTCCGAAGTGCTGCGCGAAGCGGCGTTGGCGGTCGACAAACGCGCGCTCAACATGTAAGCCTGCGGTTGCCTGCTGCCGGCAGCATCGGGGCACGGCAGGCAACCCTGCAGTGATGAACTCAAGTCAGATGAACGTCCTAGAGCGCTACACAAAGCTGCTGGCCGAACGTGGCTACCGCAGCGACGCTTCGCAGTTGGCTGCGGTCGAACGGCTGCAGCAGCTTTACGATGATCTGATCGAATTCAAGCGCAGGCGATCCGGACTGCTGCGCAAGCTGTTCGATCGCCCGCCGGTGCCACGCGGTGTCTGGATGTATGGCGGTGTCGGACGCGGCAAAAGCCTGCTCATGGATGTGTTCTACGAAGCGGTACCGGTGGTGCGCAAGACCCGGGTGCACTTTCATGAGTTCATGCGCAGCGTGCATCGCGAACTGCGTGATCTCAGGCAGGTGAGTGATCCGCTCGATGAGGTCGCCCGCAGGCTTGCCGCGCGGTATCGCCTGATCTGTTTCGATGAGTTTCATGTCTCGGATGTGGCCGATGCCATGATTCTCGAGCGGCTGCTGAACGGCCTTTTCGGTCATGGCGTGGTCTTCGTGATGACGTCCAACTACCGACCCGATGATCTCTATCCCGACGGTCTGAATCGCGACACCATCCTGCCCGCGATCGCGCTCCTGAAAGACCATCTCGATGTTCTTAATGTCGATGCCGGAACCGACTATCGGCGCCTGGCGCTGCAGGGTGTCGATGTCTATCTCAGTCCGCTGTGCCCCGATACAGATCGCCGCTTTGCGCAGGCTTTCGAGCAGTTGGCCGGACCCACGGTCGACGATCCTCGCCTGACCATCGAGCATCGCGTTATTGAGGCCCTGCGTCGGTCGGGGGGTGTAGTCTGGTTCGATTTCGCGACGCTTTGCGACGGGCCGCGATCACAGCTCGACTATCTCGAAATTGCCACCCGATTTCATACCGTGATGCTCTCTTCCGTGCCCCGGATGACCGCGGCGATGTCGTCTCAGGCCAGACGTTTCACCTGGCTGGTCGATGTTTTCTATGATCAGAAGGTCAAGCTGCTGATCGCCGCCGACGTGCCGCCGGAACAGCTTTATGTGGCGGGGGCGATGTCGAGCGAGTTTCACAGAACGGTCAGCCGGTTGATCGAGATGCAGTCGCCCGACTACCAGGCTGCGCCGCGGCGTGGTCTGGTCGATACGCTGGCCTGAGCGCGACCGGCTGCGCTGCCGTGATCAGGACCTGCCTCGTCACGCTGTCGATGTCGCTGCTTGGGCTGGTGACAGCGGCTTGCTCGAGCACCGGGGCAAACACGGGAGCCGGCGTCGCGCCGGTGTCGGTCGATCCCGGTTCAGTCCTCAAGGCTTTCGATGTGTCGCGTCCGATGGATGTCGAGACCGCACAAGTCGCACGCAAGGCGGCGGGGCTGGCGCGCGATGAGACCGATGATGCCCTGCTGCGAGAGCGGATTGCCTGCTATCGCCGCTTTCTGGTGACGCGTTGCCTCGCCGATGTGATGTCCCGACAACTTCTTGTCGACAGTCGTATCAATGCCGTCGAGGTGGCCGCCAATCAGTCCCTGCGTGAAAGCGCGGCGCTGGAGCTCAATCAGCGAACTGCAAGAACGCTCGAGGAGCGTGCCGCCGCGAGTGCGACCGAGGCGGCGAAGGCACTCGACAATCTGAAGTCCTTCGAGGCCCGTATCGAGGCTGCCGAGAAGGTACGCCTGGAGCGGGAGCGCGATGCGCCCGAACTTGAGCGTCAGGCAAAGGCGGCTCGCGCCGACCGTGAGCGGCGCGAGAAGGAAAACGCGATCCGTCGTGCCGAAGCCGCGACGCGCGCCGCTGAAGATCCGGTGTTCGTCGCCGAGCGCGAAAGGCGCCTCGAAGAAAATCGGCTCCGACTGCAGGCCCGCGAGGCCCGCGAACGGGCCCGGCGTGATCAGCGCCTGCTTGAAGAAGCGCGTCGAAGAGAGCAGTCGCCAGCACCGGCGCGCTCCCAGTGAACAGGGACCCATGCGCGATTCAGCAGTCTTTCAGATTGCTTGCGATGTCTCGATGCCACAGCCGAAAGGTCAATGCGCTTTGAATGCGGTCATCAGCCAGCCTATAGTCGAGGGCTAGGTGTGACGCCGCCCTTGCATTTGCACCGCTGACCCCTTTTGACCATGCAGGATTTGCAGCCCTTGTATGACCGGATCGTCGAGCTCCAGATCGAGCATCGCGACCTCGACCTGAGCCTGCTCGCCTTGCAGTCGAGCGTGCCGCCCGACGAGCTGACGATTCGCAGGCTGAAAAAGCGCAAGCTGGCCATCAAGGACGCGATCATGCAATTGCAGCGTCGACTGGTTCCGGATACGCCTGCATGAGTCGTCCGCGGTGACAGACGACTGGTCGCAGGCCGATTCGAGTGCGGCATCGCTGTCGCAAGCCACTATTGACGCCTTGGCTGCGCAGGGGGCGCTCGCCCGGGCCATGCCCGCCTTCAAGGCGAGAGAAGGTCAGCAGTCCCTGGCGGCCAGCGTCGCGCGGGCCATCGCGCAGCGCAGCAGTCTGGTTGCCGAGGCCGGCACCGGCACCGGCAAGACCTTCGCCTATCTCGTGCCGTTGCTGCTGTCGGGTGCAAGGGCCATGATCTCGACCGGAACCCGTCCGCTTCAGGACCAGCTCTTTCATCGCGACCTGCCTTCGGTGAAAGCGGCGCTCGGTCTGGGAACCCGCATCGCCTTGCTCAAGGGGCGGGCGAATTATGTCTGTCACCATCACCTCGACCAGCAGATGGCCGATGGGCGCTTTGCCGATCCGCAGATGCCAGGCAAGTTGCGCAAGATCAGGCAGTTCGCCCAGATCAGTCTGAGCGGCGATCGTGCCGACTGTACCGCGCTGGCCGAGGATGATCCGGTCTGGGTTCATGCCACCTCGACTCGCGACAACTGTCTCGGGCAGGAGTGTCCTGAGTTCAAGCGATGCTTTGTTTTTCAGGCCAGGCGCGAAGCGATGGCAGCCGATGTGGTGGTGGTCAATCACCACCTTTTCTGCGCCGATCTTGCGCTGCGCGAATCGTCGATGGCCGAACTGCTGCCAACCGTCGACGCGGTCATCTTTGATGAAGCGCACCAGCTGCCGGAAGCTGCGACCGAGTTTTTCGGCGAATCGGTCTCGACCCGCCAGCTGCAGGATCTGGTTCGCGACCTGACTCGCGCAGGGCTGGTCGAGGCGCGCGACGCGGCCGACTGGCGCTCGGTGGCCGGTCGCCTCGAGCAGTCGAGTCGCGACTTGCGCCTGGTTCTCGAGGGCAACGAGTCGGCAACAGCGGGTGGCCGTGCTTTTGGCGCGCAAGGGGCAAGCCGCGCCCAGTTGGCGCGACGCTACAGCCTCGAACAACTCAAGTCGATTGCAGCCCTTCCTGATGCACTGGATGCCCTGTCGAGCGATCTGGTGTCGATCTCGGCAATCATCGCCAACAATGCGGGTCGTGGGCTCGAACTCGACCGTTGTGGCCTGCGTGCCACCGAGCTCCTCGAGCGGGTCTCCCGTTGGTCAGCGGTGCTGACCGATGAGGCGCAGGACATCGAGGCTGATCCGAGCGAGGAGGATCCGGCGATCGTCTGGGCCGAAGCCAGCGGGCCGCATGCCACGCTCAGACGCACGCCGCTGTCGGTGGCCGCGGCCTTCGGACGCCATCGATCGGGTCCTGCACGCGCCTGGGTGTTCGTTTCGGCCACCCTCTCGGTCGGCGACGACTTCAGTCACTTTACCGAGGCGCTCGGGCTGTCGGATGCGCGCTGCGAGCGCTTCGCCAGTCCTTTCGACTTCGCCGCTCAGGCAGCGCTCTGGATACCTCGAGGTATCGGCGAAGCCTCGTCGCCCGGTTTTTCTCAACGGGTTGCGCAGTTCGTCTGGCCATTGATTCTTGCCAACCGTGGCCGGGCTTTTGTCCTTTGTACGAGCCTGCGGGCGGTGCGCGATATTGCGCAGACCCTGCGTGCCCTTGATGCCACCGACAATGCGGGTATGCAGTGGCTGGTCCAGGGAGAAGCTGCCAGAGCTGCTTTGCTCGACCGGTTTCGATCGGCCAGCGCGGGTGTTCTGGTGGGGAGCGCGAGCTTCTGGGAAGGGGTCGACGTGATGGGTGATGCCCTGTCGCTGGTGGTGATCGATAAGCTGCCCTTCGCTCCGCCCGATGATCCGGTGATCAGGGCTCGCGGAGAAGCCCTGCGTCGATCGGGGCGAGATCCGTTTTCACACGATCAGCTGCCGGCGGCTGCGCAGGCCCTGAAGCAGGGCGCCGGCCGTCTGATTCGTTCCGAGTCGGATCGCGGCGTGCTGGTGATTTGCGATGAGCGCCTGATCACGCGCGGCTATGGCCGCAGGCTGATCGCCAGTCTGCCGCCGTTTCGGCGAGTCGAGCACTGGCAGGACGCCTTGCCTTTCCTGCCGCAGCCTGAGGGTCAGGGGCAGGGTCAGGGCTGAGGGGCTGCTGCTGGCGCTTCTGTTGGCGGACCCTTCAGCGCCAGACTTCCCACCAGGACCGATTGTCGAGTTTCAGACCGGTTGTCAGCAGCGGGGTCTTCGGAAAATTGAGCAGGAGCACCCGCTCGGCGTCTGATCGCTGCTGGTCAAGGCCGAGCCGCTCGCTGGCTTTCATCACGATGAAGAGCGCCTCCTCGACTGCAGGTGCCCCCTGATACTGGATGATCACGTTCTGCGCCCGGTTGATCGCAGCCAGATAGGCACCCCGGACATAGTAGTAGCGGGCAATATGGACCTCGCTACCAGCCATGGCATTGACGAGATATTGCATCCTGGCCCTTGAGTCCTGGGTATAGATGCTGTTCGGGAACCGTGTCAGCACCTGACGGAAGGCCTCGAAGGATTCGCGCGCGGCTCTCTGGTCGCGCTCGGAGAGGTCCTGTCCGCCAAGACCACCGATCAGGCTCAAGTCTTCATTGAAGTTGATCAGGCCCTTCAGATAAAAAGCGTAATCAAGTTGAGCGCTTGTCGGATAGAGCCGGATGAAACGTTCAATGCTGACCAGCGCCTGGATGCGTTCGTTTTCGCGGTATTGGCAGTAAGCGGTATCGAGTTGCGCCTGCTGCGCCCAGACCCCGAATGGATAGCGTGATTCGAGCTTGATCAGCAGCTTGACCGCCGCCGACCAGCGACCCGCACTCATGTCATCCTTGGCGCCGGCATAGATTTCGGCCGGGGTCATCTTCGCGGTAGGATCGTATTCGGTGCTCGATCCGAAAATGCCGCAGCCGGCCAGCATCCCCAGCAACACCACCGCAGTCGCAATTCGCCGCCAATTCCAGCTTCGCGCTGTTGTCATTACTGCTCCATTAATGCAAGACCGACAGGTCGATTATAGCCAAGGGGCCTGAGTGAGCGCCGATCAGTTCGATCCAGTGGCTTCGGCCCACTCCGCTGATCAGGCGCCGCTTCGATTCGATGCTCGCGCCGGCTTCGGTCAGCGCCTTGATCGTTTCCTTGCGGGGGTACTCGCCGATGTCTCGCGCACCCGCATTCAGCGCTGGATTGCGCTGGCTGCGGTCACGGTCGATGGCCAGGCGGTGCTGCCGCGGCATCGACTGCGCGGCATCGAGACAATCGAGGTCTGGCCGATGCCCACCGAGGCTGAGCGTTCGTTCGAGCCCGACGATATCCCATTGAGCATCATTCATGAAGACGCCGACCTGATGGTGATCGACAAGCCAGTCGGATTGGTCGCTCATCCGGCCCCTGGGCATTGGCGCGGCACGCTCATGAATGGATTGCTGCATGCACGCCCCGACTCTGCAAAGCTGCCGAGAGCAGGCATCATTCATCGGCTCGACAAGGACACCAGCGGCTTGCTGATGGTTGCCCGCAGTGAGCGTGCCTTCGAGCGACTGAGTGCGGCGATTGCGGCGCGCACCATCAGTAGGCGCTATTTCGCGGTCACCCAGGGTTTGCCGCGCGAACGCCTGACCATCGACGCACCAATCGGGCGTGATCCGCGCGACCGGCTCCGTATGGCGGTGGTGTCGCTGGAGCGAGGCAAGGCGGCGACGACTCATGTCGAGCGACTGTCGGCTGGCGATCGGGTTGCGTCGATCGAATGCCGCCTCGAGACCGGGCGCACCCATCAGATCCGGGTGCATCTGGCCAGCGTCGGGCATCCGCTGATCGGCGACACGGTGTATGGCGGCAGTCCTCGGGGGGATTTCAGTCGGCAGGCGCTGCATGCCTGGCGTCTCGAGCTGGATCATCCGGTGAGCGGCGAACGCTTGCAGATGGCCAGTCCCTTGCCTGCCGACATCCTGGCTCTTCTCGAAGCGCTGCACTTGCCTGTGCCAGTGCCGCCACCGGCCAGTGGCAGCCCTCTTCACAAACCTGCCGCCCAGCCGACGCGAGGAAAGCGCTGATGAGAGATGCCGCGAGTGCAAGGCTGGCACGGCTGCCGGGTATCGCGCCCGACTGGTCGGTGTCTGACCGTGTCCACACCCTGATCACCATCCGGACTGGTGGGGTCAGTGCCGGGGACTTCGGTGCCGCCGATGGCGCGGCGGTCGGACTGAACCTGGGGGAGCATGTCGGCGACGACCCGGCGGCGGTCAGGGAGAACCGCGCCCGCCTGCAGGCTGGGCTGCCTGGGCCGATCTGCTGGTTGCAGCAGGTTCACGGCGTCAATGTGCACCAGGCAGACACTGCCGTGCCTGCCCAGGCGCTGGTGCCGCCGACCGCGGATGCGGCCATCACCATGCAGGCAGGACAGGTGCTTGCGATCATGACCGCCGATTGCCTGCCGCTCCTTCTCGCCGATAAGCATGGCCGGATCGTCGGCGCGGTGCATGCCGGCTGGAGAGGGCTCGCGGCCGGCGTCGTCGAGGCGACTGTCGATGCGATGCGCGCGCGCCTCGGTGAAGACGCCGAGCTCGCTGCCTGGATGGGGCCCGCCATTGGGCCGGCGTCGTACGAGGTCGGGCAAGAGGTGATGGAGGCCTTTTGCGAACAGGATGGCCAGGCATCGTCGGCATTCATACCCGGTCCTGCCGCGGGAAAGTACTGGGCTGATCTCTACGCGCTCGCCCGGCGCAGACTCGCCGCGCGCGGCGTGACCAGCGTGAGCGGCGGCGAGTTATGTACCGTGCGTGATCCGGCGCGTTTTTACTCGCACCGGCGCGATCGACGTACCGGGCGCATGGCCTCACTCATCTGGCTGATCGCGTGAACGCTGCCGGCGTCGCCGTTCGGGCGTGCCCATCAGCCAGAGAAAAAGCGCCAGAGGCGCCAAGCCGTAGAACACGAGCGTGACCAGGCCGGCGATGAAGGAGGTTTCTGTCAGCGCCATCATGACGACAACATAAAGCCACCCGATTGCAACGATGTACATGGCAAAGCGACCGATCCGATTGGACAAGCCGAAGCGCGAAATGCAAGATGCGATCACGCTGGCTGGGTGATCATCGCATTACTCGCTACTCTCGGGGGAGACCATGGCAGTTTCGACGAAGTCACGCAGCACCGCAGCCAGGGCAGGCAAGGCCGCCAAGGTATCGAGATCGCCCACGAAGGTCGCCGGTGTTTCGCCGGCGCCAGTGAGAAAGGTCGCTGCCAAAGCGTCCGGCAAGGGAATGACGGTTGCCGGCGCGAAAGCGGCTGTGAGTACTGCTGCGAAAAAACCAGCTGCGAAACCGTCAGCTGCGAAACCGTCACCTGCGAAACCGTCACCTGGAAAAAAACCCGCTGCGCAGAGTTCACCTGCGAGAAAGCCGGCAGCGAAAAGGCCGGCACCGATAAAGCCGGCTCTTGCTGTGCCGAAGTCTGCGCCCGCCGTGTCGGCGCAAGTGCTCAAGGAGCTTGCCTCGATTGCTGCTGCTGCATCGTCGTCGGCTCGCTCCCGGCCGGCCCAGACTGCACCGATCTCACCGACCAGCCCGATGCAGGAGCTGGCTGCTGCAGTCGCCGCAGGCATGCCTTCGTGGCACATTGATCCTTCGCGACTGATGTCGCTGCAGGCCGATTACGGCGCCAAACTTCAAAAGCTCTGGGCTGATTTCGCGTCGCCTGAGCTCGCTGTGCCGGCCCTGTCCGACAAGCGCTTCGCTGCACCTGCGTGGTCCGAGCAGCGCCCCTTTGCCCTGAACGCCGCGCTCTATCTGCTCAATGCCGAGTTTATGCGGCATATGGCCGATGCGGTCGATTCGGATGCGCTGACACGCGATCGGATCCGCTTCCTGACTCAGCAGTGGGTTGATGCGATGTCGCCGGCGAATTTCTTCACGACCAATCCCGACGCGCAAAAGAAGATGATCGAGACCCAGGGCGAGAGCCTGCGCAAGGGACTCGAGAACATGATGGCCGATGTCAGTCGCGGGCATATTTCGATCACTGATGAGGGGGCTTTCGAGGTCGGTGTGAATGTCGGGCTGTCTCAGGGCGCGGTGGTGTTTCGCAATGATGTGATCGAGCTGATCCAGTATTCGCCCTCGACACCGACTGTCGGCGCTCGGCCCTTGCTGATGGTGCCGCCCTTTATCAACAAGTACTACATCCTCGATCTGCAGCCGGATAACTCGATGGTGGCCCATGCCGTGGGTCAGGGACACACGGTGTTCATGGTCTCCTGGATCAATGCGCAACCCGAACATGCGGCCCTGACCTGGGATGACTATGTGCAGCGCGGCGTGATTGATGCGATCGAGGCGGTGCGTGCGATTGGCAAACAGGACACCATCAACGCGCTTGGCTTTTGCGTCGGCGGTACGATCCTGGCCACCGCGCTTGCAGTGCTGGCAGCGCGAGGCGAGCGCCCGGTAGCGTCGCTGACCCTGATGACCGCACTGCTCGATTTCGAACTTCCCGGTTCGATCGGGGTGTTTGTCGATCCGGCTCAGGTGGCCTGGCGCGAGCAGACCATCGGCGAGCGTGGCCTGATGAGCGCCCACGACCTTGGCACCACCTTCTCGTTCCTGCGGCCTAATGACCTCGTCTGGAACTATGTGGTCTCCAACTATCTGAAAGGCGAGTCGCCGCCGGCCTTCGATCTGCTTTTCTGGAATGCCGACGGCACCAACCTGCCGGGCCCGCTCTATGTCTGGTATCTGCGCCACATGTATCTGCAAAACGAATTGCGCGTGCCGGGTGCGCTGACCTGCCTGGGCGAGAAAGTCGATCTGGGCCTGATCGATGTGCCGACCTATATTTTTGGTGCTCGCGAAGATCACATTGTGCTGTGGCAGGCGGCCTTTGCATCCACGCAACTGATGTCGAACGATGTGCGATTCGTCCTGGGTGCGAGCGGGCATATCGCCGGTTCGATCAACTCGGCGATTCGCAATCGTCGAAGCTACTGGACCGATGGTTCGACACAGGCAGACTCGCCCGAGAAATGGCTGCAGTCGGCTACCGAACACCCGGGCAGCTGGTGGGTCAACTGGTCGAAATGGCTGGATGACTTCAAGGGTGGTGCAAGGCGATCGCCGACACAGCTTGGCGATGCGACGCACCCTCCGATCGAAGCGGCGCCCGGTCGATATGTGAAGGTCAAGGCCGGTAATCCGTCGAGCTTGCCGGGCATCTGAGATTTCTCGACACACACAACACAACACAAAGATGCCTGCGGGCACGGGAGACTTGCAATGAGCAAACTGGCTTATGTGACCGGCGGAATGGGTGGTATCGGGACGGCGATCTGCCGGCGCTTTCATGACATGGGGTATACCGTGATTGCCGGTTGTGGCCCGACCCGCGACTTCGACAAGTGGCTGAACCAGCAGAAGTTGGAGGGCTATCATTTCTATGCGTCGGTCGGCAATGTCTCCGACTGGGAGTCGACAGTTGCGGCCTTCGACAAGGTCAAGGCCGAGCATGGCAATCCTGACATTCTCGTGAACAACGCCGGCATCACCCGCGACGGTGTGTTTCGCAAGATGTCGCTCGACGACTGGAAGTCGGTCATCGACACCAACCTCAACAGCCTGTTCTGTGTGACCAAGCAGGTCATCGACGGCATGCTCGACAAGGGCTTTGGTCGCATCATCAACATTTCGTCGATCAATGGCCAGAAAGGGCAGTTCGGCCAGACCAACTACTCGGCAGCCAAGGCCGGCATGCATGGCTTCACGATGGCTCTGGCCCAGGAGGTCGCCAGCAAGGGCGTGACGGTCAACACCGTTTCGCCCGGCTATATCGCGACCGACATGGTCATGGCGGTGCGCGAGGACGTGCGTGAAAAGATCATTCAGAGCATTCCGGTCAGGCGTCTGGGCCGTGCCGAGGAGATCGCCTCGATGTGCGGCTGTCTGAGCACTGATGATGCAGGTTTTTCCACCGGGGCCGACTTTACGTGTAACGGCGGTCTTCATATGGGATGATGAGCGGGACATCAAAACCCGGAGACGCTGGATGGCTGCCCAAAGTCGACTCATCAAGAAGTATCCGAACCGTCGCCTGTACGACACGCGAACCAGCTCTTACATCACGCTGTCCGATGTCAAGCAGCTGGTTCTAGACAACGAGGATTTCAAAGTCGTCGATGCCAAGAGCGAAGAGGATCTGACCCGCAGCATTTTGCTGCAGATCATTCTTGAGGAGGAGGCCGGCGGCGCGCCGCTGTTTTCTGCCCCGATGCTCTCGCAGATCATCCGGTCATATGGTGATGCGATGCAGGGGATGATGGGCGCCTACCTCGAAAAGACCATGCAGTCCTTCGTCGAGATCCAGAGCAAGTTCCAGGAACAGTCGAAAGCCTTTTACGACGTCAAGGGGTTGCCCTCTAACCCCGAGCTCTGGACGCAGTTCATGCAGGTCCAGACCCCAATGGTTCAGGGCATGATGAGCCACTACATCGAGCAGTCGAAGAACCTCTTCGTGCAGATGCAGGAACAGATGCAGCAACAGGCCCGGACAGTGTTTCCGGGTTTTCCGTTTCCCATGCCAACGGCTCAGAGCCCCAGACCTGAGCCGACCGGCGAAGGCTCGGAGCCCGGTGAGCGCAGCAAATAAGGTCGATCTTGCCTCCTGTCAGCATCAAGCGCCCCAGGTTTTCAAAGCGGTCATCACCCTCCTCGATCGACAAAGCCGACGCCCCGCCGCGAGTGGGGTTCGTGTCGCTCGGTTGCCCCAAGGCGCTGGTCGACTCGGAGCGCATCGTCACGCAACTGCGTGCCGAAGGCTATGTGATCTCGCCCACCTACCAGAAGTCGGATCTGGTGATCGTCAACACCTGCGGCTTCATCGATGAAGCGGTGCAGGAGTCGCTCGATGCGATTGGCGAGGCGCTGGCTGAAAATGGCAAGGTGATCGTCACCGGCTGCCTCGGGGCAAAGCCCGGCGAAGCCGGCGGCAATCTGGTATCTCAGGTCCATCCGAGTGTGCTGGCCGTGACCGGTCCACACGACCTCGAGGCGGTCATGGGCCATGTGCATACCCATCTGCCCCGACCGCACGACCCCTTCACCGACCTCGTGCCCGAAGCCGGCATCAAGCTCACGCCACGCCACTACGCCTACCTGAAGATTTCGGAGGGCTGCAATCATCGCTGCAGCTTTTGCATCATTCCCTCGATGCGTGGTGACCTGGTGAGCCGACCAATT
>Ga0164292_10003030_pt1 | contig 13711 bp, 11 predicted proteins | sample GEODES117metaG_FD_111486 | JGI IMG/M metagenome (GOLD analysis project Ga0164292, IMG submission 111486) | Eutrophic lake water microbial communities from Lake Mendota, Wisconsin, USA - GEODES117 metaG | ecosystem: Environmental > Aquatic > Freshwater > Lake | place: USA: Lake Mendota... | reverse complement strand
GATTTAGATGCTAAAGACTACAATGACGCTCATGCCCATAACTTATTTCTTGAGGTAAGCTCTGGAACGGGACTGATAGGTCTCTTTATTTTTATTGGTTGGGTTTTAAGCTGGGCCTGGGAAGTTTTTAAGGCCGGAGGCTTAATTAGAGCATTAATCATCCCTTTTGGTGTTTCTTTTGTCGTTGGTAGTCAGTTTGAGGTTACATTTGATGCTAATAATGCATCCATGATTTTCTTCTTCTACTCTTTAAGCGCCTTTTTGACCCTAGACGCTAAAGAAACAGTTTAGTAGCATGCCCTAAAATTATATTTTTGGGACTACTATGCTATCCGGTCGAAGCCGCTCTCTAGAGATTGCTGACAAATTTATAGATCTTTTACTCATCAACATTGCTTGGTGGATGGCATATTTTATTCGATTTGAAAGCCAATTAATTCATGCCCAAGCTGGACTATTCACGTGGTACTTAAAATACTCAGCTTTAATAACTATTTTAAATTATTATTATTTTAAAAGCCTCGGTGTCTACGGCAAAAAATCGATTACGACTCTTGCTCAGGATTTACTTTGCGTAATCAAGGCAAATACCATTTCATTTTTAATTTTTATCATTTCTGTATACTTTCTATCAGAGCACAAGCTTTCAAGACTTTTTATCATTACCTATTATCTTATTTCTAGTATCCTTTTAATTTCATACAAGTTAGGTTTGAGACGCTATTTCCGCTCTCAGGGTAAACAAGGAAAACACTTAAAAGACTGCATCCTTATCGGAAATTCTCATCAAGCTCATGAGTATGCAGCGAAGTTAAAAAAGCACCCAGAGTTTGGGCTTAAAATTACAAAATGGTTTACGACAGAAGATCAACTCACTAATCTCAATCTCGCTGAGATTGAGGCCCTATCGCCAGAAACGATAATCTTTGCCGTTGAGAATAAAAATTATCATCTGATCAACAATCTCTTAGTTGACTTGAACAACTCTCTCGTTGAAATCATAGTCCTTCCCGATCTTTCTCACTCACTTGTGGGATATCAGTTGGTTGATATCATGGAAGGAACGCCGGCTATCCTCATCAATGAGCCAAACATTAAGAGTCGAAGCATCATCTTTAAAAGAGTTTTTGATATCCTCTCCTGCTCGGTGGGAGTTGTTCTCATTTCTCCACTTTTAATTTTAATTGCTGCTCTTGTGAAACTTACTTCTAAAGGCCCGATCCTTTATGGGCAAGTTCGTATGGGTCTAGATGGTAAAGAATTTAAAATGTGGAAATTTCGCTCCATGACTGTTGGTGAATCTAACAAAGAAGGATGGACTGTCAAAGATGATCCTAGAGTCACTAAGATTGGAAAATTTATTAGAAAGACTTCACTCGATGAGCTGCCTCAACTCTTCAATGTCATTCTAGGCGACATGAGCCTAGTGGGCCCAAGGCCTGAGCGACCTGTTTACGTGAATCAATTTCGACATTCAATCCCCACTTACATGTTACGCCACAAGATGAAGGCCGGTATCACAGGATGGGCGCAAATCAATGGCTGGAGGGGTGACACAAGTATTGAGAAAAGAATTGAATGTGATCTCTATTACATTCGAAATTGGTCAATCTGGATGGACCTCTGGATTATTGTCATGACCTTTTACAAAGGGTTCATAAATAAGAACGCATACTAAAGGTTACCATGCTAGATATTTCAATTTCTCTCGTCATTTACAACCCAAACCATGATGATTTAAAAAAATTATTTCATTCGATCAGCCTTCAAAAAGACATTACGTTTGAAATTCTCGTTTACGACAATTCACCTTTAAAATCTGATCTAAGCTACTCTCCTCTTGCAATAAATTATGAAAAGGGATTTGCAAACTTAGGATACGGAACTGCACATAATAAAAACTTTTCTAGAAGTGCTAATTCCAAGTATTTTCTTGTGATTAATCCGGATATCTATTTTGATGATCCATACCTTCTAAAGAAAATTATAGATAGAATGAATAATTCTCCAGAAATCGGACTTTCAAGTATTCGTCTTTTAAATCCAGATGGTACAACCCAAGATATGCATCGTCTTCTTCCGAATCTCAGAGATATTGCAAAGAGGTTTATTTACCAGAAATTAAAAATTTATGATCCAAAGAAGCATAAATACACACTAAGCCATGTCGACAAGACTAGGGATTTTATTTGCCCAAGTATTGGTGGCTCATTCATGGTTTTTAAAACTGACACTTATAAAGAATTAAATGGCTTCGATGAAGAAATCTTTTTGTACTTCGAAGACATCGACATCTCTAGAAGGGCCCATTTCATAACGGGTGAAACGAACACAGTATTTGGCGAATTTACTGCATTTCACGCTTGGGGTAGGGCCGGTTATAAGAATTTTGAAATCTTTAAAGTTCACATACTTTCTACTGCCTATTACTTTCAGAAGTTTGGTATCTTTGGAGATAATTTTACTGAAAGAACAAATAAGAAATTGATCTAGATTCATTTCAAAGGATATGCATTACGACTCATCAATTAGTAAGCTGTTTTACATTTCTGAAAAGGTGCTTTTAATATGAACAAAAACAATGATCAAGTTTGCAGGAATTGCTTATCGAATAACATCGAAGTTTCCGACAAAGGGATTATCGCTCCCTTTTTTTTGAAAAGAGTGCATGGTTCACATATATTTTCAATTGGAGATTTTTTTAAAATAAAATTTCAAAAAATTAACAATCCTCTAATCCAATCATTTTGTGTTTTTTCTCTGGTGCTCCTAAAAAGAATTAATCTCGGGAGGACTTTTCTTGATTTGACCATTGGAGCAAAAACAAAAATCAGACTTTGCAAGGACTGTCAGTTTATTGGCCCTGACCACGAATATTCTGAAGAACAACTAAAACCTTTGTATCATGACTATAGGTCCGAAAATTACATAAATGAGCGAGCGCTATTTGAAAAAAACTTCATGCAACACAACTATCAAAGCGGAAAGTCGACGATTGAATATATCGAAAGACAAAAAAACATCGACTCTATTTTAGACAGATTTATAGATACGGACAAGATTACTTACGTGCTCGACTGGGGCGGCGGCGAAGGGAAGTTTGTGCCTACAAAATTGAAGCATAAAGATGTTTGGATACTAGATGTCTCCAATGAAAAATTAATTAGCGACAGATACAAACGCATCGACAATCCACCAAACGATATTTTATTTAACTACGTTCAAATATGTCACGTTCTAGAACATATTGCCGCCCCAAATGCTCTAATGTCAAAAATAATCAATTGCCTAGCGCCAGGTGCCTACGTCTACATTGAAGTACCTAAAGATCGCTCGAACACGGATATTCAAAATTTCTTAAATCTTGAAGCCAAAACATATCATACCGTACATGAACATTTAAATTTGTATAATGAAAACTCACTTACCCATTTAGCAAATTCTTTAAAATTAACAACTATTTTTATTAATTCTAAGAAGATGGAATATAATAAAGGGCAATCATTTATATTATCTGGATTGTTTAGAAGAACATAATTCTCGCCTTCTCGATTTGAATTAATGATATCTTTAAATTATTCCCATTTTGAAATTGCCATTTATTATTTAAGAATTTAAACGTTGTACATGAAAATTAAAAATATTCTAATTGATCTTGATGGAACTATTGCAGACCCCAAAGTAGGTATCACAACCAGTATTCAATATGTTTTTGAAAGACTTAATTTACCCATACCTAACACAGAAGAACTTTTATGGTGTATTGGACCCTCAATAGTAGAATCAATGACAAAATTGTTACCGGTTGGTTACGATGTAAATCAAGCTGTCAGTATTTACCGAGAAAGATACAAAGAGAAAGGTTTATTCGAGAACGATCTATATCCTGGAATAAGTAACATGTTAAAAGTTTTAAAAAAAGCAAAACTAAACTTATTCGTAGCGACTGCCAAGCCCACAATTTTCGCTATCCCAATATTGCAAAATCTTAAGCTTGACCATTTTTTTGAGGGCATCCATGGCAGCGAACTTAATGGGAAATTTAACAACAAAGCAGACCTCGTATCCTTTATAACATTTCAGTATCGATTAAATAAATTTGAAACAGTCATGATTGGGGACAGGGTTTATGACATACAAGCTGCCTGCGAAAATGAAATTGCTTGTATCGCTGCCCGTTGGGGCTACGGAAGTGATAGAGAATTTACCAATGCCAAATGGCAGGCAAATCATCCAAATGAAATTATTAACATCCTGGGTCTAGGATAATTTAAATCTTTTTGAAAATTCGCTTTAGAATGTTGAGTGACAACCTTAAAGGAGCTGTTAACTTCCACGACTTGCTCCCCCTCAGTGCTTGCAACTCCTTCCTTGCTGACTTCTCTAAATGTAATTCATTAATTAAGTTTGAACTTGATATTGCATAGAATTGAGCACTTTTTATTTGACCTAATTTGAAAAGGTCATTTATGAGAATTGAATCATCTTTACCGAATAAACCTATCACCGGCACCTCTGTTTTAAAAAATTGTTTCAAGCCAACAGCCTCCCCTAAATGATAAAGAGATTTAGGAGTAAATGCATTAATATGCTCATGCATAAATATTGGACCCTCTTCATTTCCAAGGTGCTTATGAAGACTTATAGGAATTGAGCCATCATAATCAATTGGAACATCAATCCAAAGTATTCCACTTGGGGATAATCGATCCTTTAATTTTTTTAGGTGGCTAACGGGATCTGACAAATGCTCAAATACATTTGAGGCAAAAATAAAGTCGTAACCATTAGCGTCAAGACTAGACCCCTCAGATAAATCATCAACGTGTACAACAGAGCATGGGAAAAGAATTTTACAAATCTCTCCATCTCCACCGAAATCTATAATTCTTTTTGGCGTAATTTCCGGAAATAAAGACATAACAAGAGCAATAGTTCTTAATCTCCTAAGATAGTAGTCACTATGTTTATTACTTAAATCTTGGACGCCATGCTTGTAATGCGGCTCAAATTTAATTCTTTGATCGTTATAACCAGGCCCTCGGTAGTCATGATATAACTTTGCAGCCTCTTTATCGCTTAATCTTCTCTCAAAAAAAGCGAAATCACACCTTTGACAATATCTTAATCTTGTTTCCGTTTGATTAAGCTCACAACGCTCGGCTATAAAAGGCGCTATCTTTGCAGGCCTGCCAATAGTGTCTCCATTACAAATAATGCAATATTTTACATTTAAAGAGTTTGTTTCTAGAGAGTGAGTTGTCATATTGCTTAGCCTTTCGAAATTAATAATCCTATAATTAGCGAAAAACATATTACACCAAATATGGACATGTAAATGCTTGAAGAATATTACTCCGCACTAAGAGAGAAATTTCCAAAATATCCTGATTCAGACGAATTTAACATTCATTTAATGTCTCATCAATTTAACAAAAATGCCATTGAGGGTAAAATAGATATAAGATTTTGTTTTCATTTCATCATGGATGAAATTGAATTCACTTGCTACTCATTAGGATCTGATCAGATTGAAGTATTTGGCACAATTTATCATCAATATATCGGCTATCTTTCAAAAAACCATACATGGGAGATCCTTCGAAAAAATTTTTTTGTAATGGGTTATTTTATTAATTTTGAAAAACTTAAGAAAAAACTGCTCACGATGCTAAGAATGGCCAAACTAAAGTATCTTCTAAGTATTAAAACTAGTCAAAAAATATATTTCCTTACATCAATTTCACCAAACTTAGGACACCATATCTGGAATGAGCAGTCAGGGCTTGACGTACTTGTTGATTTAAAACTCATGAAAAGTTGTGACGGCATTTGTTTCGGTCAATATGATTTTTTCAACACTGCAAAATATTTTGAAGAACTTTTTACGAAAGATAAAGTCAAGTATCCTAAAATAGAAAATCTGACTTCATCTAATATCTTTTTAAAATCTAACGAGCTTGTTTTTACAGAAAGGACGAGGCGTAGACTATGTCGAAATCTTGGGATTGAGCAGAATCTCCAAAGGCCTGAGGAAATAGTCGTAATACAAACTCGTAGACACAATCGACTATGGCTAAATGAATTATCGGAATTACCAAAACTAATAGTTGCGATTAATAAAATCAACCCAAATCTTTCGTTTTATTTAGATGGATTTTCGAGATTCAGCATACAAGACAAGAACACCGAATCAAAAATATTAGTGGAAGAATTTTTTTTTCAACATATAAAAAGGAGTCTACCATCAAATATCAATTTTTGTTCATTGATCGGTTTAAAGATAATCGAAAAAATAAATATTATTTCAAAATCAAAAATTATTATTGGCCCGATAGGTTCTGGCGGACTCCTCGGGGGCTGGCTACTAAATAAGCCAATCATATCCTTTGGGCCTCATAGCTATTATAATTGGACTTCTTCGGATGCAATGAGTGTTGTAGAGTACCCAAGAAAAGATTGGATTTATGTCCCAAAAGAAAAAATTCAAATGAGTAATAATAATTTGGATTTTTCACTTTCATATGAGCACATATTAAACCTGGTTGAAAAAAGCATCATATGAATGAAACAAAGTTAACGGTTCTTATTCCAACTAGAAAAAGACCTCATATCCTAAAAGAAACTATTGCCCTACTAGTTTCTGAGGTCACTAACTATAATCTTCATCACAGGGTTGAAATTATTTGTGTAGACAACTTCTCAGAGGACGAAACATCTGAAGTTGTTAATCAGTTCATAAAAAAATTTTCATTTGTTAAATATCAAAAACAAGTTGTATTATGTGAATCGGCAGAAACGAGCTTATTTAATGCAATCAAATTCGCCAATTACGATTATATATGGTGTTTTGGGGATGACGACATTCCAGGAATAGGATCTATTGCATACTTACTAAACATAATTGATGATCAAAAACCTAGCTTCATACTACTTAATACTTTAATAAAATTACCGGCTACGTCAAAGACGTTTCCATACCTAGAAGTAGATATCGAACCCATTTACTTTAAAAATACCAAAGACCTTTTTAAACAATTTGGCTTAGTAACTGCAACGACAACAATATCTTGTCTAGTTTTAAAAAAAAGTAATTTCAATATTAACATCGCTTTAAAACTTGCAGGAATATCCCAAGTTTACAGCCATTCCTCAGCAATCCTTATTTCATATCATAATCTTCCGGCTGTTTTTATAAGAATACCTCTTCTAACTTATAGGCAGAATTTAGCAGATGATGAGGAAAAGCGATTTAGTAATTTCTGCAAGGAAAAAGGGATTATCCCTGAATCACTTTTCACTTCAGGCTTAATTGGACTGATCAAAATTATTTCATCACACACTCAAATCAGCTTCAAAGAATTATCCATGTTCACAGAACACGAACTAAGAAAAGACAATTGGATATTAACTCAAAACAAACTTTATCTTTTTGTTTTAAGATTTAGTTTTAATAGGTTCTGGAGCATAATTTCAAACGATCAAAAAATTTGCTTAAGTGACCTTGTAATCATAAGGGAAGTTTTTATATTTTTACTAAGAGGGACCAAGTTAAATGCAACAATTAGTTACTTAAAGGCAGTAACTACTTTGATTATTACTAAAAATATTTTATTAATTTATAATTCCAAACGGATAAAAAGACTAACAAAAAGATATCTTGATCGATGTCTTAGAAAATTACAAGCCTAACTCGCTTGAGTTATATCAATAAAATTTCTTAGCTGGATTTTATAATCAGCTTTTACTTTTTCATAATTAACTTTTACTTCTATACTCTTATTAATTGTTTCATGAAGCTCATCTATCCCCCACGCTATACCTTTTCGACCAAGCTCGTAACTTTCATACGCATCCAAACTAGTCGTTCCATCAGGAATTATTACAACTCGGCAGCCACACAGAGCTGCTTCATAAGCAAGAATTGTAGAATTATCAAAACAATACAAAATATCTACTTTCCTAAGGATCTTACCGAGATCTGAACGTGCTGGCCAATCTCTTGTTATTTCTATTACATCTCTCTTATCAAAGAACCCTTCTTTAAAAGAAGATTTACCAACATAAAAACAATTTATATTTCTGATGGTCAATTTCTCCTCATTAAAAAAAATTGATTCATCAATTGAAGGAATAAAAAGTTTGCCGCTTATTTTATTTTTTATAAATTTTATATATGCATCAGAATAATAAAATATTGATTCAGATTCATGATAAACCTGCTCACCACCAAGGAGTCCCGGTATATTTCCAACAAACCTTGCCACCCTGTTCGCTCCAAGTGGATTTTTATAAATTGTTTCTGGATAAACGGCTATGAATCCATTCCTCACTAATTTTTTAGCTAATTGAACTCCAATAATTGGAGCTAGTTGCTCATTAGTCGTGTAAATACTTCCAGTAATGTAAGTCGGAATCCCCTCATTGTTTAAATCCTCGCAAAGCTTATACAAAACTCTTATCCCGGCTGAGTTTTGTTTATAGCTAGGCACTATAATTACATAACCCTTACGATCTGTTGCAACCGATTTCAATCTATTAGATTGGCTTTTATCTATGTTAGTTAGATAGTATTTTACATGAGAAACTAATCCTCGATAACCACTAAAGAAGAGAACTCCTAACAACTTTCTAATTAATATAAAATATCCTCCATGATAAATAGAAAGAATATCTAAGTTGCGGATCAGAAAACAAAAATTTTGGATTTTTTTAAAAATCCAAAATTTATTAACGTAATCATTGATCATTTATAAATCCTCAAGTTAGTTACTATCTTTTTCAAAAAAACTAGAATCAAGTCGAGGAGCAAACTTCCTAGATTGCTTCCACTACATCTGTAAAAGGAAAGCAGGTTTTTAAAATACCTGAAACCAAAGACTGCTCCTTCTTTGCCATTTAAGACAATTTTAAAATTACTTGATGAAAAAAACATGTTAAGTGGTATCCGTCGATAGCGCTCCTTAACTTGTTTAAAATTTCCTGGAGGTAGAGAGTCTCTGTAAGAAGAGAGCAGAATAGTAACTTCTTTGCAAATTTCAATATGTACCAAAAGATTATTTTCCAGTGAAGATCTCCACCCATCCATCCTTGCAACGAGGGCAATACAAATGTCTCCTGCAAGGAATCCTTTGTTGTGTCTGCAAAGATGAAAAAAAAGTCCTACTTGAGGGCTTATTAAGTCTGAGTAGAGATTAATTACTGGTAGGTACTTTGACTTAACTACAAATTGCATAATTCCGATAGGAACATATTTAGTTTTATTGAAAAAATCTTCCAATCCTCTTATAGAGGAATTATGGGATATGTCTCCATGCTCAATTTTATTATCCTCATTTAAGTAAAACCAACTTGTAATAAAATAATCTGACTCAATTATTTTATTCGAAATCAAGTCTTTTAATTTTAAAAGACCATCTATTAGTAATTTGTCATTACCTGAAAAGAGTAAGACATAATCATCTGGAGGAATCTCAGAAGTTTTTGCAAAGTTTTTTGAGTATCCTAAATTGGATGCAGAACTAAAAACGACCACCCGGTCTCTAAATTTATCTTGAGTCGATTTTAAAAATTCTAAAGTCCCATCAGTAGAACAATTGTCAGAAAAAAAAACTTTTCCATCAGGAAAAACGGTTAAAAAATTTTCTACATTCTCTTCGATTAAGGATGCAAACTTTATTTCATTAAAAACAGGTATATATGCAGAAATGTTACTTTTGTTCATGCTTAATTGGAAGACAATACAACACCGTATCTATACAGAATTGACCATGCTGCCTTAAATGAAATGAGTAATCTTTTAGATTTTTATTTAAATAAATTGCAATCTCCCATAGATGACTTGGGCAATGATAAACTCCAACAGCTACATACGGACGACATCTGATAATCGAATTAATTGCGCCTTTAAGAGTTTCAAGATCTGCGCCTTCAACATCTACTTTTATAAACTTATAGCTACTGTTTGCAATAAAATCATCTACTGCTATTGCCTGAACTGAGTTATCAGAATTGGTCAGTACTCTAGAACTTTCTCCCTCGGGATCACTGAAAAATATTTTTTCTGTTTTTGACCAGGTGGCACATGGAATTGCAATACAATTTATCTTGTCTTGCTTTCTACAATTCCCAGTCAGTGAAATAAAGTTTTTAGCATCTGGCTCAAAACAAAAGGCGAAGTCTATTGGGGCTTTGTGTTCAATCGCGCTAACAATTGTATCTCCATCAAATGCTCCACAATCAAGCATTCTTATTTTTTGCTCCGATAACCAACCAGGTATATTCACATTAAAATACTGGTTATCTATGCCATCACCTTCAGGATGATCACTTATTGTGCCGGTCATTCTATATTTTAAAATTTTATCGAATATTGTTCTTGATACTACATCGCTTAAAATTTTTCGCGTTTCGAAAATTTCATCTTTATACTTGGATATTTCAAATAACGGATCATACCAAAAAGATGGCTGAACCACTCCTGGAAAAAAATTATTAATTTCGTGATATCCAATTACAATTTTTACATCCTTTGACCTTAGTACTTTTTCAATTTCTATAGGGGAAACCTCCCTATTAAAGACTCCAATTACGACTTGTTCAATTTTTTCATTAATATCCGAGGGCCTCACGCAGCAAATATTCTCAATAAATTGATTTTTTTCTGCTCTTTGATCGATAAAGAACTCAACTTTTACACCGGCTTTTACAAGATTTTTAGCAAGTTTTTTCCCTGAATTTCCAAATCCATAAATGGACACTGGCTTATTAAGGTCTAATAAATTATTCATGGAATATCTCTTTGACGTTAATTTTTCTTACTCACTTCTAGCGGCTCGACAATCATATTTTTTAAAAACTCTTCTCTGTCTAGAAATGGCCACATATCCTCTAATGGTGCCGAAATCATTTTACCATCATCCATTTTTTTTGAACTTAATTTAGGCTCGAATGGCTGATTCTCATCGACAATAACTTCAAGAATTGCGGCATTTTGGGATTTTAGGAATTCCTCTAACGCATTTGAAACATTTTCGGTGCTATCAACTCTTTTAGAAGAGATACCAAAAGCTTGTCCGATTGCTACAAAGTTAGGTACTTTTAATCCTGATTCCGAACTCTCTCCAAATTTTCTTCCAAAGAAACCAGACTGAGTCGAACGAATCGAAAGATACCCATTATTATTTAAAATTAGTATCTTAAGATTAAGATTCATTTGAATCACTGTTTGTAGTTCTTGTAAGTTCATCATTATGCTACCGTCACCTGCGATACAAAGAGTTTTTCTAGCCTCATTTGCAAGATTGGCCCCAATTGCTGCAGGAAGGTCATACCCCATTGAGGCTGAACCAGCATTTGTAAACATTCTCATTCCGGGTCTTAACTTTATCGTTGGAAAACTCATTACACATGCAGATGCATTACCTGCAACAATATTCCAAGAACCGTCCAATTTCTCTGATAGTAATTCAAAGAAATGGTACGGATTAATAGTACCTTTATCTTTACGATGCTTATTAATCACAACTGGATTGTAAGTCTTTCTTTTATCTTTTGCCCAAGCTAGCCATTCTTGATGAGAATTTGAAGTTGAGTAGCCTTCAAGAGATTGATTTAGTGATTTTAAAAATACATTTAAATCAGAACAAATTTTAAGATCAGTCTTCATTGTTGGTTTTTCTAACTCACCCTGATCAATATCTACATGTATTTTATAAGCCTCTCTAGCGAAATTTTCCCAGTTGTAACTGACTTGTCGTATTTGAAGTCTTGATCCCAATATGATGACTAAATCGGAATTTTGAACTACAAAATTTCCTGCCCTATCACCTATGGTTCCCTGTATGCCACAAAAATACTCATAGTCGTAAGGAATGAAATCCATCATCCATGCAGGACACACTGGAATTTTCAACTTATCGATAAGTTTGAATAACTCATCAATTGAATTAGATAATCTGATTCCATTACCAACAAGTATAACCGGACGCTTCGATTGTTTAATTTTCTCAATTACGAGAGAAATGTCCTTTGAATTTTCTTTTTTATTAGCTGGTAATTCTACAACAAAAGATCTGAGATCGTCAGTTTCAACAAGTGCTCCCTGAACATCAACAGGAATATCTATCCAAGTTGGTCCAGGCCTCCCATCTGTAGCTAAGAACAGAGATTTTTCCAATTCATACTTCACATCTTCAGGTTTATCTAAAGATACTATGTATTTTGTGATTGGCCTTGCTACACTTAGAATATCAACTTCTTGATCTCCTAATTGCCTTAATCCAAGATGAGCGACGGTGGACTTCTTTGTTTCACGTTTGACCTGTCCAGATAAGATTAGCATCGGTATTGAATCGGTCCATGCTCCGTAAACACCATTCAATGCATTTAATCCACCTGGGCCAGTTGTAACATTAATAACAGCAGGTTTATTAGTAATTCGAGCATACCCCTCAGCCCCCATCGAACTGGCTTGCTCATGATGATTAAAAACAGGTTTAATTCTTGTTTCTTTTGCAAATGCATCGTTAAGATGCATTGCTCCTCCACCAGTTACTAAAAAAACGTGGCAAAAACCTTGATCAGCGAGGTAGCTTGCAATAAAGTCAGCAACTCTAACTTTCATTGATTCCTCTTAGTTGACTGTTGATTTTACTGAATTCGCTTTTACTGTAGCTATGTTCGCAATGGCTTGATCACCATGATTAAAATCTTTTCCTGGCCCTGCCTTTGGATCTAAACCTCTATCATAAATTACTTTCTTCAGATCCTCATTCAGGGCATAAGGGCTATCAATTTGATCAATATTAATTGGTTTATCGACTTTAACATCTGCCAAAAGCACTTCGCCTTTCATAAGCTCGCGACAAGAAATCTGTCCCTGAAGTAGTGGTACAGCCAGATAGACATCCGCATCACTTATTACGTGACCCTTTTTAAGGTCCTTCTTGGCATATACTCCTCTCACAAGTTTGTCAAGATATTTTACTTCTTTTTCTAAAGGATTTTTTTTCGCTGTTCCAGGAGCTCCACACATTTCTTTAGCTTTTTTAAAAGCTTTGAACCAAACATCAGCTTGCTCAGGAAGGCTATTGTAAGCAGGAACCTTCATCGTCCCGTCATCAATATCAATATGACGCTCAAAAGTTCTTGCCCCTTTTGCATACGCCATCATTATTGACCATTCCCAATTATGATATTCATGAGTAGAGAATCCAATCGTAATTTCTGGGTATCTATTCTTTAAGAAATCAATTTGGTTGAGCTCCAACTCATTATCCTCAGATGGATAGGCTGAAACACAGTGATTAATCGCTAACGGAATTTTTCTATTTTGAAAAAAAGTAACTAAGTCATCTATATCTTTCAAAGATGAACCACCGGTGGAACAGATAACGGGCTTTTTTGATTTTGCGATTCTTTCAATTAAGAACCAATCGTTAATATCAGAGGAAGCTATTTTAATAATCTCGATTCCAAGTTCATCAGCAAGGTCTACTGACTTTTCATCAAAAGGAGTTGTCATTGAAATGCATCCCCCATCTTTGATCGCTTTTACCATGTCTCTATAGTCTTCTTTTCTTAATTTAGTCTCTAGAGTCTTCTTAATATATCTTAAATCTGTGCGGTGACGAAAATCCTTATGAATGAATGAATCTACATCACGGAATTGAAGTTTAATTGCAGCTCTTACATTATTAAACCGTACAAT
>Ga0164292_10003029_pt1 | contig 13711 bp, 13 predicted proteins | sample GEODES117metaG_FD_111486 | JGI IMG/M metagenome (GOLD analysis project Ga0164292, IMG submission 111486) | Eutrophic lake water microbial communities from Lake Mendota, Wisconsin, USA - GEODES117 metaG | ecosystem: Environmental > Aquatic > Freshwater > Lake | place: USA: Lake Mendota... | reverse complement strand
GTCCGATCTTACGAGCGAACCAACAGTTACGTCAGCGTTCAATCCACTAACCATTGGGTACTCTACGTAACCATGGGTAATGAAACCTGCACCTTGTGATGTGCCCTTATCGAATGGACGATAGAGGTCATACTGTGCGACACCAATTGGGATAGAGCGAGCTGCCACAGTTACTGTGTCAGTTGCACCCGATGAATAGTTTGGCGTTGCGCCATTCATTGGGTCCCAGGTTGAAGGCATATTGTCTCCATAAGCCTTGTCTGATGCTGTACCGTTTGCAGGGACAACACGTGAGTCGCCATTGCTGTCAGCAATTACCGAAAGGATTGTTCCCTTGGTGATTACTACTTCAAAACGATCATCTTCACTATCTGTGTACCAGGTTGGAAGACCTGGGTGTGTGAGCAAGTAGGCTGCAGGTGCGATACCCTGCGAAACTACAAAGCGACCAGCACCGGTTTTGGTGCCAACTTTACGAAATTTTGCTAAACTCATTTAAGTATCTCCTTAAGATATATTTTTTTTTAAAGTTTACGACGGCCCATAAGAGCATCTACAAAGATATCTTCAAATGGTGTTGCTTCTACTGTTTCTTTTTCTTGATCTTTTCCATCGAGAGTTATGACACCTGTCTCATTCTCGGTAGCTTCAATTTCAAAATTGATTTCTGGCATAGCTGCTTTGGCCTTTTTGGCTGCTGGCATACCTGCAAGATCTCTTAAAGAATCAGCTAAAGAAGAAGCTGTACGCTTAACGTGATCAGCTACTAATGCTTCTCTAGCATCGTATGATTCAATACCAACTGTAATCTTTGCATCAACAACTCTTTCTGCAAGAGTTCTATGTAATGCACTTCTAAGCTTCTGGTTTTCTTCTTCAAGAGCCTGAAGTTTATTGACTGAATCATCCGCATTTTGCTCAGGGGCAACTGTTTCACCAGTGAGCTCTGCTTCTGTTCCTTCAGTCTCTTTATTTTCTTCAGAAATTTCAGCTTTAACAGAATCAACAACTACTTTATCCTGTTCTTCTGTTGCTACTGCAACTTCTGTAGATTCTTCTTCTGCGGCTGGTGCTGCAGAAACGATCTGTGCTTCAAGTTCGACTATGCGAGCCTTAGCTTTTGCTAATTCGTCATCCGACTCAACTGCGACTTCTTCTTCAAAAGGCTTCACTTCTTCTACTTCAGCTTTTGCTGATTCATTCGTTTCATCAGCTACTTCTTCTGCTGACTCCTCTTCCTTAGAGGCGCTTGCCAATGTTGAAAGGTCTTCGCTAAGCTCTTGGGCGACGGCGAGGATGTCTTCGTTTACTGCAACATCATCCATTTTAAGATTCTCCTCATACTTTTTCTCAATAGAGTCTTCATTAGATAGTAATGAAGCCTGCTCGTTAATTACATTTTCACTCTCTTGGACAGCCATCGCACTAAGGAATGCTCCTTTAAGATGCAGGTAAACTGGTCTTGATTCTTTTTTCTTCATATTCTTAAACATTGATTCATTTTCATTTATTGAAACAATATCTTCATTATCCATGTGTAGGATAAAAGCTGAACTTCTAGCCACCCAATTCTCTGAGTCTGCAACCGGTGCTTTGCCCTCTACAGGCTTAGAACCTCTTACGCCAGATCTTTGATCTGCTGGCTGGTTAACAAAAGAGTATTCCTTAAAAGAAATGTCTTGCATATCAACAAAAGCCATTTTGCCCTTATATACTTTGCCTCTTTTAAACCTAGCAACGTTTGGCTTGCCGCTTGCATCTTCTGAAGCCAGATCATCGCCAGATATTGAACAAACAGCTTTGCCGGCTCTTCCGCCGACGGAACCGGTCATGTATCTTTTATCAGCTATCTTCTGTGCGGCAACTGGGTCAGTCACGGCAATCTGCAAACGAACAAAAGAAGAACCATCTTCTTCTTTGTCCATTCTTGCAGCCATAACACGGCCAATTGGCTCAGAGTTTAAATCGTGATTAAGAATGATTGGCTTAGGATACGGCTCAACCCAAGACTGGAGAGCCTTTTCTAATTCTATTGCTGAGTAGTTATTGTAGTTTGCTGTCAATCCGCTCATGTATAGCGGCGACTTCGATTATTAGCCCTTGCTTACTATCAAATGATTCCATAAAATTATAATTAGAATCGGTAAACTTGGGCATCTCTATCGTGAAGTTTTCTACAAAATCAAAAGCCATTATTTGTTCCTTTATTACTGATCAGCTATATAGTAAATTTGTTTTTATAAGATTAAACAATCTTATATAAATATATCATACTTTATCGAACTTGACTAGTTCTAATGTTACCCCTATTGTCCCCATTTGTCAAATAATGTTGATACATATCTTTAGACATAAGATGTGGGGCATAGATATACGATGCGCTATATAATTTAAAACCTTTTTCTGTAGCGTTTTTTGCCCAGCCAAGATCTTCGCCTTGTTTATGAAACTGATAATCCACATTATTATAAACATCTTTAGACATCATTTTTGCAGCCATAATAACATCTGATTGGAAATAATCCCCTAAAGGATATTTTTCCTTTCTATAAGCTACACTGTGATCTTCGTCTTTCCAACTCATCACACTAGGAAATCTTGAATCCATAGGCGTCATAAACATCAAAGGCGAAACTGCGTCTGCGCCATCTTTAATATGAGCTATTAATAACTCTATCGTATTAGGATTTTGCAACAAAATATCGGAGTCTAAACTTAGATAATAATCTGGCTGATATTCTCTTACTCTTTGAAGTATTGAATTCCTTAAAGACACCATGTTATGATACTTAGACATAGTCCACTGTCTTCCATTGTTCTCGTGTTCAAAATGAGGTATATCTTTTCTCTCATTAATCTCAAAAGTTTGGAATCTTTTATCTAATCTTTTCCAAGTTATTAAAGAGTTAGTAGTTTCAAAATCATCAGGTGATGTTTCAAAAATCAAACCAACATCTTTCATGTCAATGGATTGATTAATAATACATCTAATCCATTCCGGAAGAATCCAATCTCTTTTATAAATTGGACAGCCAATTATTAATTTCATTTTTCTTCAGTTTGTACTTTTTCTTCTTTTGGCTCAGCTTTTTTTGCTGCTGGTTTTTTTTCTTCTTCAACCTTTGGTTTTACAACTTCTTCTTTAGTTGCTGAGTCATCTTCTGTTTCAATAAGAAGATCAAACGCTTCCATAAAAGTATCAATTATTTCTGTTAGAACCCTCAAAGCAAGTTGTTGTTGATTATTGGCAACTGCCTTCTTGAAACCTTTAACAGCGTCTTCTTCTAGCAAGAATTGCTTGCTAATCTCTGAATTAATTATTAAGCCCATCATCATCCTTTGGAATATTTGACATTAAGTCATCTGCCTCTATAACAGTATACTCTTTTTCCAAAAGATTTTCAACTACTGACAACCAACTTAAATCATCTGCTCTTCTAATGTTTGGAGACGTTCTTGTACCCTGTTGATTTGTCGGTCTAATAATATTACCTGGCCCCTTTGTATTGTTAGGCAGGTTTGTAGACTTAGGTTGTTTTGGTGGCGCAGTCTGCGTAGTGCCATCACTTGCTGAAGTCTTAGTCGTTGCACTCTGTTGAGGCGCTATAGCAGCTTGGACATCGGCTTGGTGGGTAGCTATGTCCATTTGGATTCTAGCCTGTATAGCGCCAAACAATTCTGATTCATCAATTTCTGGATCAAGGCCTAATTCTTTTCTAGTCTCAGACAAAGAAATAATAGAGTTTGTATACTTCTGTATTACGTGGGTTTCTTTTTTAACTTGAGTATCTACGTCAATTTCATTAAACTTAAAGTAACAACGGTCTGATACATCACTCTCAATTGGGTTCTTGATTGGATCAAAACCACCCTCAAACAATAGTTCGTTAAAAATATTAACTCTAACAATTTCAGCGAATTGTTTTTGGTACTGTTTAATCTTGTCATAAAGGGCCACGTCTAATCTGTCTGTTACTGATCTATTGCCACCGTTCATCATCATCCCAAGGTGATGAGGAGCTAGACCTAAGCCAACAGCAACTCTTTCCTTAAAGTGCTCAAGGTACTTTGAAGCATCGAGCAACTGATTACCTGAAGCAACAACATCAATGTCATGTCTAAACGGAAGTATCAAACCACCTTCTGTTCTAAGGTTTTCAATTTCTGCTGCGGCACGTGATATTTCTTCTGGCTCCGCTGGTTGCTCAGCTGTACCAATCTTGTATTTGTAAAGAGGAAATAATTCTCTGTGAACAAGATTTTGAATATCTTCCTCTAATTGTCTTAGGGCAATTACATCATCCAAAACGTTTGTCAAAAATGGTGTACCAAAAGCTCTGCCAGCTTTTTTGTCAAAATGCAAATGGATAACTCTATCGGCCGTCCAAACTGGAGTCTTAACAGAAGGCGAATAAGTTAAAGGATCAGTTCTTTGCTCATATGACTTAGGTCTATTAAATTTATCTCTAAGAATTCTAACTTGTTCTGTTGGAATTAAATAATATCCTATGACTGTTTGTTCAGCTGAAACTGGATTTAACTTATCTGGGAAATATTCAGAAATATCTCCTCTAGCTTTAACCACAAAACAGTTAGCGTACTTAAAGAGTTGATCGGAAACTTCTATCAAGAAATCCAAGAATGGTCTCTTCATGGTCATTTCTAAGAAGTCTATTCTTTGATATAGGTAAGCTACTGCCTCAGGATTTTCGCCAACTATTTGCCAATTTTCTTTCCAGAATAAATCTTTATATTTATTCATCGCTTGACGGATATATGAGTCGGTATCTACCGCCTGCATAATTCTGTCAAAGTCGTATGGCGATGGCTCAAATGTTGCTCTAGTATTATACCAGTAAACTGAACCGTGATAACCAAGGGCAAGCGATGCCACTCTCATGACCTTACCTAAAGTACCTACGTCTTCAGGCTCTATAGTTTTTGCTACAAAGTTACCACTGTTAAAGTCGTCTATTTGACGAAATGGTAAATAGTCTAATAATGGCATTTGGGGCTCCCGTATAAATCTAATAGAATAGTACTTATTAGATTATATTTTTATAAGTTAGTTACCCTGCTCAAGACCAGCTTTATTGAAAGCATTCTTAATAATAAGATCTTTTACTGCTTCAAGCCAAAAAACAGTTTCAGCTTCAGCGAAGTCGCTTCTATAAGAAAGGTTCTGTTCACTGATCTTAATCTCTACAGAAAAATCTTTTTTTTCTTCAGTTGTTTCTACTGCATCACTCATAATTTTGTCCTTTTAGTTTTCTTATAATGTTTGATTGTTGTTTAATTGTAGCTTCTTTAATAACTAATTCCGTCATTAAGCTGCTAAGTTTTTCTTGGAAAGTTGCAATTATAATATTTACATCTAAACCAGAATCATCATTTTGAATAATTTGAGATGTCATTTGCTCTTCCGTGCCATTTGGTCTTATTCTAGACATTCTATTATTATACCATACCATCTAACTTTTCAAGTTCTTGGTCTATAAAAGTTTCCAAACTATTCCCTGATAATACATAAGAAGTTATTTTATTAAAATAATTACTTATTCTTTCTAAATCTTCGTTATTAAAACTAAAGATAGTAACAATTCCTTCTTTAGCTTGGTCAGTTAAAACTCCATCAACATCAACGGTTTGTATTGGGATAATTGAAGCTCTATATTTATCAGCTGGAGTTATTACCCCACTAATAGCTTGTAAGAAATAATTCACTTTATCTAATATTTGCTGTTCATCCATATGTATATTCTACCATAAACCCTATTGTGCTGACTGAGCAAAGATGTATGCGGAATTTAATCTTGCTATACCAAATGTAGAATTAGAACCAAAAGCATACTGTGTCCCGGTTCTAATGCTATCATATCTTTGCTCAGTCTCTATTCTATAAGAGAAACCTCTAGTCACCGTTCTTGCCACAGGAGAGATTGAATCGGTACCGCTGGCCACCACCACTCCCGTATTTTGTCTTCTAATATTATAACCACAAGCAGTTCCAGTACCGTTTAATGCAAAGCTTGCATTAAAGTTAGGAGTATTATACTGTGTTGTTGCAACAAGACTTGAGACATTTTGGGCAAGTCGTGTTGACGAAGACGCACTATTAGTTGAGCCGAATCTAGTTCCTCCACTATATCTGTCTGATCTATAACCAGTCTGAAAAGCTGTAGTTTTTGCTAAGAAGCTAGTGTTATGCGGGAGACCGCCAACTGATATATCTCCAGTCGCAGTTAACGTGCCGCTTGCATACACATCTCCGCCAGTAGTTTCTAGCGAATAATTTGTTCCACTGCCAGATAATCTAGTGTGATTAAATATAAGTTCAGCAACTGATCTTGATGATATCGACACACTTGTTGATGGAGGCATACTTGTGAAATCATTTGTGCTGATACTTCCTATTCCAATGGTATAGTCAGATGTAGCATCAGACCAATATGCGGTGACTGTTAACCTGTATGATTCATCCGGATATATGCTATCTCCGGTATTAGCGGCGTTAAATGTTTTTTGTGTCCATGTTTGAGGATTAGTTTCAATATATATATTGTCCCCAGTTCTTGGATGAGTTAAAGTGTAAGTAAAATAGTCTGCTAAGCCTATATCTACGCCAAACGTTACAGAACTAGTTGTTCTTCCAACGTCAGTAATAGATGGATTTGTTGCTGTTTTAATGGCAGTAAATCTATTAGAATCTGTTGTTATTGAAGAAGTTTCGTCTGGAGAAAAATATGTTTCATAATTACCATATGATCTTAAAAAATAAGACTCACCTGCATTTAAACCAGTTAAAGTAAAATTAGCAGTGGTTGTTATAGTTCCAGTTTTAACAACAGTGGTGTTTGCAACTCTAACCAATTCATAATATGCTGAATCAGCCGTTCTTTTGTTTATAGAATAAGTTAAAGTTCCATATCCATTGTCGATATATGTAATTGTAGGCGCAAGCTTTGTAATAGCAGTTGTGGTTTTATCTGTAGATAAGTAACTTTGGTCTTCTGGAAAATATTCATTATCTCCATAATTTAAACGGTATTTCATTGTAACTGTTTGATTTTGAGACAAACCAGTGACTGCAAATTCGGCAATTCTGTCAGTTCGGATTTGTGAATACTCTACTGTTCCAGGCTTAGTTATTAATGCTTCTACTGTCGCTGGGAATTCTGCATATTGCGCTTCGTCTCCTTGGGTTACCAAAAATCTTATTTCTGAATAAGTTATAGTTTCTGTCGAGGAAGCATCGGGAGTAACTTTATTTAATCTAGTATAAAAAGTATTAAAATTTCCACTACCATCATAAACTTTACCTTTATTAACATTTTCCCAAGAAGAACCGTTATAAACTTTTATGGTTTTTATTTTTTTCCATTGAGACCCATCCCAAATGTTTCCTGTCATTGTAGTATCAGCCAAATGTCACCCCTATTTGGGGGCGACCCTCCTCCAGCTGCCTCACTAGTGGTTATTCTAATGTTTCTAATTCCATATGTATATCCGTTAGTTGCAGTTGGATAATAGGCGCGAATCATATTGCCAAATTGAATGTTACTAGTTCCATATGCTCCAACCTTTGGAGTATTGACCTCTTGGAATACTGCTTTACCAGTATCGCCAATTAAAACGCCAACAACAGAAGAAGCTCCTTCGTCTCCACCGTCAGTAAATGCACCTGCGTTAGTTATCCCTCCATAGTTAGCAAATCCAGAATATAAACTATTTATTACCGTAGCATTTGCTATCGCAATGTTTGCGATATTTCCACTACTTGCATCTATACTTCCTGTCACAGATAATGTTGATCCATCCCAAGTTAATTTATCGCCAAGAGAAAAATCAGCTTGATTAGTACTTGTATTTTTTGCAACGTAAAAAGCTGTATCGCTACTAGCAAAAGTCCCGGTGCCATAATACATTTGAGTGCTATTTATTGTTAAGCCGCCTATAAAACCGTCCTGTATTTCGTTACCAAATTCATCAACTATAATTTCAACATCTTCTGCGCTAATAACATCTGAGCCATCGCTAAGCTTTAAGGTGCCCTGTACAGTAAGACTGTTGCCATCCCATGTTAACTTAGTGCCTAAAGAAAACTGTTCAGTACCATCAACATAAAATGCGGTATTGGCGTCGTTGTAGAGACCAATGCCGTCAACGTTACTTGTTAAAAATACAGAAGTACTAGCAGTGTTTTCTATTATTGTTTTACCAGTTAAAGTAAGACTATTAGCTGTTACGTCACCAGTGTTAGTGACCCTAAATGGAGCCACTGCAAAGCTTGTGCTATTTGCGCCGCTCCACATGTTTCCGGTTACGTCAACATGGAATGATGTGGCGTCTGATGTTCCCAGATCTTCGCCAATATCTAAACTCGACCTAATACTCGCATTATTGAACACAGCGTTTCCGTCACCGCTTATCTTCCAACCTAGTCCACCAGTATTTGCAGTTGCTGGAGTGTAGTTGTTGGACCTTAGAATTGAGTTAACTCCAGCTAATGTGATGGTATGTGCGCCTATTGTCCCAGCTGTTATTTTAGATGCTGTTAAACTATCTATGTATTGACTATCGATCAACGGAGTTGACTGATCGGTTTGTGTCAAGGAAGTCCATGGGCCAAGATTGCCAGTCGTATCTACCGATCTAACTCTTCCCCAATAAGTTTTGGCAACCGTGTCTGTACTGTTTGGTACCGCTACCGTAAACACGTTTGCAGAACTAAAGCCCGTTGAAGTTGCCGTCCCGGTGCCGGCCCCATTGTCATATAGTTCATATTCATATTTGTCTATATCTAAATCATTACTGAAATCAAAAACAAACATCACATTTTCAAATGATGCGTACAAGGCTAGATTAGATATAGCGTCAGGTATCGTAGTATCCTTGGGGATTGAAACTAATATAGAATCTATACTCTCAGAGTAAGCATTAATGTCAGTATTTTTTGTTCTTACACTAAATATATAATTCTTGCCTGGTTTTAGGTTCTCAATTTTTTTTATAATCTCAGCCATTACAAAGTTGCTCCTGTGACGATTCTTCCCAATAATGATGAACTTACTTCTTCTTTGTTTAAGCTCAAATAATTATTTAAAGAAAAACTATATTTTTTTATATTCATTTTTCCATCTGAAGATAGTATATTTTTTTCATGATTAGAAACTATTTCAAATACATAGTTTTTATATGATAAATCTGTTTTAGAAAAAACTAGAGCATCTGCGCTTTTACTCTGACTGTATAGATCAACGTCTTGCCAATCTAAGACAACTTTATTATCTATATCTTGGTCAGAACCATAAGCTGTAATTCTTATTTTAAACTTACCGTAATCTGGACCTTTGTCGCAATATATCTTTATATTTGGTCCAGTGAAAGTTCCTATTAAAGAAGCTCCTGAATTTTTTGAAACACCAGAATCCCAATTAGATTCACTATTAATAAATGATAAATTATAGTAATTATCTGAAGTTAAATCTCTTACATATGAAGAAACATTTACTTCTTCTTCAGAGCTAACAAATTCCGATTGAGCTTCTTCGCAAGCTTGATACTGATTGTCTTGAGTTCTTTTTTTAATTAGTTTTAAATTTGGAGTTTTATAATATAAACTATATTGCTTATTTATTTCAATATCTTTAGAGTGATTTTCTGCTGCCTTAAAATACAAAAGATTGCCAACAATTTGGCTTACCACTGGGGTTGAGTCATAGTTCTCAGAAGACTTATCTTCATAAACAACTAAATAAGAATCTGGATCAGTAGAAGCTGTTTTAGTAAAAACTGAACCTTCTTTATTTAAAGAATAGTAAATATCAATATCTAAATTTTCTACATCAATAAAAACCCAAGAGTCCTTAGTAAGTGTTTCTTTTGCTATTGGAAAGATTATTTTTTTCCTTAAATTAGGATAAATATAATTTCCATCTAAATCGTAGTATCTAAACCAAGCCATAATTAAACCTCATACACAAAAACTTCATACTCGTGGTTGGCCGCAACATCGCCATCTTCTATCTCTATTGTTATTACGGCATCAACTACCGGAACTCCACCATCTATTATATCCTGTTGTATGTTTGTAATTTGTATAGACTTAGCTTTAGGGACAACTATTGTAGGCTCATTCCTTACAGCATCGTAATCTATATCTGTCGATTTAATTTTTTGGCTGCCGTCATTTCCTGTGTGCGCGTGACCCGATAGAGAAACTCCATCTATCTTCATTCCAGAATCAACAGAAATATTCCCAGTTATTGTACCACCATCTTTAAGAAGGTACTGTGGGTGATGGTTTTCGGTTAAATTATGTAAACTCGCATGATCGGAAATTAAATCACTTTGATCCTTATAGGTTATGTGAGAATTCTTATATATTTCAGAATAATTATCTTCTGTTACTATTTTGCGAATAACTTTTTTATTTTGTCCTTTAAATGAAAGTTGAAATATATAATTAGAATATCTTCTCTTTTGTTGTATTAAATCTAATAACTTTTCTACCCTAGATCTTATAATCTGATTTCTTTGTATTAAGTCACTAAGTATCATGCCAAAGTTTGCGTTAATAACATTTGTTGCTATAACTAATTCTTCGGTCAAGGTAGGGAATCTAGATGCAAACGTTGTTGTATAAAAATTTGCTTCCATAGGAGAAACTATTTTTGTTTTAAAGTTTAAAGTTTGTGATAGATATCTGTCATAAAAAATACTACAGTTATCTACGTAATCTCTTTTTAGGTTATTTAATAAATTTGCGATTTCTTCGTTTAAGGCTTCTAATCGAATCGAAAAAAATGCTTGGAATTCAACGGCTTGTTTTTCTGTAATTTGATCCAGCTCGGAAGCTGTGATTTCTCCTGGTGATGAAGAGATCGATTGGACAATGCGTTGCGTGCATTGTGCTGCGACCTTTGCCCATGCGTCGAACTGTACTGCAACTTCTTTCTGTGAGTCATCTTCATATTCCTCCTGAAAATTTATTAATATAAAATTTTTAATATAAAAAGCTTCATTTAACATTGCGTTTAATAAATTTCTATAATTTAATAAATAGGAAAAAACGCTCTGTGAACAAATTTGGTTAAATTCAGCTATAAACCTTCTAGCAACCGTAGACATAGATCTTTCGGCGTACTTGTATTCTTCGAAGGAAACAAAATCTGGTTCCGGCAGTTTTATATCGTTATATTTACATAGTTCCTCCCAAAGTTTCGTGTGACATTCTTCTATATTTGGAGTTAATTTTTGATCTAAATAAACTTTATATAATATATCATCTATTGATTTAATTGTTTCTTGAATATAGTTATATGTTTGAAAAGATTGATTTTTTAAGAAATTTAAATCAACCGACATATTAGGAGTTAAGCTATAATCAAGATCTGTTGGAATACTATTGGCGTACTTATTTACGGTAATATCGTCTCTTGTTTCTTCTTCGAAAAAAGATACATCTGTTTTGTATCCACCAAATATGTCACTGGTTGGACCGAAATTATTTTCGATGTTGTTAATAGACATAATTAAAACATCTTTCTTTTACCGTTAGATATAACAGAACTTTTTTTATTAAACTTAGTTGCAGCTAAACCATTGTTCCTACCAACTATTGCATACTTTGGTTTTTCTTCATCGTCTTGGACGGTATTAACTTTTGGCATATAAAAATCATTAGAGAATGTTTCAGTATTCATGGCGTAGTTACCTTTTGAAAACTCTCCATAGTTTTGGGTTATAGCTAAAAGAGCTAGCATTAAAGCGTCATGCGCGTGGTCCATTGCAGTTCCGCTTGCTTCAAATATAGGTCTTCCAATTTGCGTTGTTCTTATCACAACATATGAAATTAATTGCAAATATAGTTCTTCATCTGATTCTGGAAAAACTATTTTTTCTTTTTCCAAGAACTGGCGGAGGTTATCAACCATATATGGTTTTATTTCTTTCTTAACCAACATTTTAGTATATGGGTCTCTTACCTCTACTGCTTCAGCAAAAGACACGCCCTTAACTTTTTCTCTAAGACCAGATTTAGGATTTTCAACCCCGTACTTGTGTAAGAGTTCAACTTGCACCTCTCCAAAACCTCTGTCCACATAAATGTGTTTTGGTTTAAATATTTCGTTAAGCTCAAATATTCTGTCTACAGCTTTGGTTAGGGTATATTCAGATCTAGCTATTTCTTCTCTATAGGCCACTCTAGATCTTCCTCTAAATCTTGGGTCTTCATGATTGTCTGAGCATGCTTCTACGACAACAATGTTTGTTCCAGCTCCGTACTTGTCCCAGTCAACGCCTATCACATGGAAAGATCTTGCTGAAGTTATTTCTGGCTCATAAGTCCACGAAGGACTAAGAAATGCTTTGTCGACAAACTTTCTTGGATACACGCCCTCTGAGTCTTCGCCCCAGTCAGCTTCTATTTCGTGGCGATAACCCATTTCTGTATATTGTTCTCTAAACTCATCTTCTTGCTCTTTAGAAAAATAGGGGTTGCAATATGATGGGAACCAAAACTCTTTAAATCTTTCAGACCTACACCATTCCCAAAATTTTTCTCTTCTACCAGTTGGGGTAGAAGCGCCAATCATCATCTTGTCAGGTTGATCCTCTGCGGTTTTTTGCAACATAGCGTATAATGCATCTAAGTCATCAGTATGCATGTAGTCCATTTCGTCCAACACAATTACGTGTGCTTCCTGACCACGAGCTACGTCTGACTTTCCACCGGAACGCATACCAGATGTAAAGAATCTAATAGTTGAGCCATTAGAAAATTCCATCATAAATTGAGGGCTGCTAACTTTTCTTGTTATTGAATTCATAACAACTTCGTTCTTGCCGGCTATTCTTCCAATTTCCTGATAGATTAATTCTACCTGTGTTTTCATTGGAGCAATAACAAGACATCTTCCGTCTTTGTGTGTATAGCTATAATGCAAAAGTGTTATGGCAAGTGTGAAAGTTTTTCCTAAACGACGACCAGCTCTTAATACTTTTCTTAACGATGGATCTCTTAGTATCAATATTTGATAAACTCTAGGTTGAACTTGTAAAAAGTTTTTTGCCCAAACAACAGGGTCTTTAGCAACGTGCATTTGCCTTTGCTGTTCTCCTGATATTCCAAGCTCCAGAAGTTCTCTATCCATCTCAAATGGTTCATCAATCAAGAAAGATAATTCTCTATTAGTTAAAGGTCTGCCAGTTATAGGTGTTCCATCGGCCCAGTTAATGTGTTGTAGTTTATTTTCAAAAACCCATTCAATTCTATTAACTTGCTTAAACAATTCTATATCTTGATCTTTAATTAATTCTAAAAGATCTTCTCTAGAAAGTTTTTCTAATTTTTTTCTAAACTCTTTAGCTTTATGATCCATGATTATCCAAAATGAGCTGCCATCATAGAAGCCTCCGAACCTAATGCACTTCTTGCATTTAACCTAGAATTTTGTATAGCCATAACACCTCTTGACCTTGAAGTAGCAGCGGCTTCAGTATCCCTATATCCCATTCCAAACATAGGTTTACTAAGTGATCCTTGCAAAGATTTTTCTGCGTCTCTAGCTAAGTTTATACCACTTTTGATTACTTCGCCACCCATTCTACCAATATCATAAACTAAAGATGCTGTAGCTAACAAATTAAGACCAGGGACAGCCATTGCTGCTCCTCTAGCTCCGAGCACTTTCATTCCTGCTTTAGT